>Ga0081539_10006110_pt1 | contig 11742 bp, 7 predicted proteins | sample TabmetS4T2R2_FD_71023 | JGI IMG/M metagenome (GOLD analysis project Ga0081539, IMG submission 71023) | Tabebuia heterophylla rhizosphere microbial communities from the University of Puerto Rico - S4T2R2 | ecosystem: Host-associated > Plants > Roots > Rhizosphere ...
GAACTCTCGCGCCAGGCGGCGGACCGGCCGGAAGTCGAACTCGGGCCAGCTCTTGAACACGCGGACGCGCAGGCCGCGATTGCGGCTGCCGATGTTCTCGTCTGCGCCTCGCGCGATGAGACGATGCCCGTCGCAATCCTCGAGGCGATGAGCGCGGGGAAAACTATCGTCGCAACCGCCGTCGGAGGCATCGCAGAATGGCTGGAGAATAACCGGAATGCGCTTCTCGTTAGGCCGGAAGATCCGGCCGCACTGGCCCGGGCGTTGCAGCGCTGTCTCGAAGAACCCAATCTGCGCGCCCGGCTCGGGACCGAGGCCCGGCGAACCTTCCAGCGTCATTTTTCTCTCGATCGGTTAGGCAAAAATTTCAGCCGCTTGCTCCTGCGGGCGTCTCGCCGGAAACGCTCATGACCTACGCCGACTGGATCGCACGCTACGACACCCTCACTCCCGAACGACGCGCCCAATTACAGGCCGCGATCGAACGGATCGCTGAACCGCCGCCTATTTCGATCCTCCTTCCAGTTTACAATCCCAACCTGCGGTTGCTCGACGAAGCGATCGCCTCGGTGCAAAAGCAGAGTTATCCGTGCTGGGAAATCTGTCTCGCGGACGACGCTTCGACCGACTCGCAGGTGCGGCCATTTCTCGAACAGCGCAGCCAGGGCGAGCATCGCCTCAAGCTTTGTTTCCGGGAAAGCAACGGCCACATTTCGGCCTGCTCCAATTCGGCCCTGGCCCTTGCGCAGGGCGAGTGGTGCGCGCTTCTCGACCAGGATGACGCGCTGGCCGAGGACGCCCTGGCCGAAGTTGTGAATGAGCTCGGCCGATCGCCCCAAGCCGGCATCATTTATTCGGACGAAGATTTTATCGACTCGTTAGGTCAGCGTTCCAATCCGTTCTTCAAACCCGATTGGAGCCCGGAACTTTTTTTCGGGCAGAACTATCTCAATCATCTCGGGGTCTATCGCACTGCTCTCCTGCGCGAGATCGGCGGATTTCGTGAAGGATTCGGAGGGTCGCAGGATTACGACCTGGCGTTGCGTTGCGTCGCGCGATTGCGCCCCGAGCAAATTCGTCACGTCCCGCGGCTGCTCTATCGCTGGCGAATGGTCGAGGGCAGCCTGGCCGACGCCCCGGACGCGAAACTGTACGCCCGCCACGCGGCACGGAAAGCGTTGAACAGTTACCTGCGAGCGGATGGAATCGCAGCTCGGGCGGAAGCGTGCCCGGAAAACGACGAGTCCCATCGGGTGATCTTTGAAAGACCCAGACCGTGGCCGCGCGTCGCGATCCTGACCGATGGGAAGCCACCCGCCTGGCTGCGCGATCGATCCGCGGTCGAGGCCGGCCCCGGCGCGAGCGCGGCCAACGCCGCTGTCAAAAAAACCGAGGCGGAAGTTTTGCTTTTTCTCAGCCATCAAATCGAGTTGGCTGAAGAGGGCTGGCTCGAGGAGGTGGTGAGCCACGTCGTTAGGCCGGAGATCGGTGTGGTCGGGGCGCGTCTCTGGTCGCCTCAGGGCAGCCTGGAGGATGGGGCACTCATCCTTGGGATCAACGATCTTGCGGCGCCGGCATTTCATGGCATTCCGCGAGGGCACCCGGGATATTTCAATCGCGCCTGGCTTCAGCAAAATTTCTCTGCCGTTTCCGGGGCCTGCCTCGCCGTCCGGCGCGAGGTTTTTCTTCAGCTCGGCGGGTTTGATGAAAGCAATTTGCCGCGAAACTTTTACGACATCGATTTTTGTTTGCGCGCCCAGGAGCGAGGCTGGCAGATCGTGTGGACGCCTTATGCCAATCTCGTCTTCGGCGGCAGTGGCCGGCGCGAAGAAGCACGCTCGCCTAACGAGGCGCAATATCTTCGGACACGCTGGTCGGGGCGGATCGAGGCTGATCCATTTTACAATCCGAACCTCTCCCTCGAACCGCCGGGGTTCACTCTCGCCTTCCCGCCTCGGCTATGATTGAGAAGGAAGGACTGCTTGTTCACCTCGATCCGTCCGGCGATCGGATCGGCCGGGCGGATTTTGAATTTACCGGCTGGGTAACCGCCCCTCGGCCGATCAAAGCCGTCTCGCTCCCGAACGCGAAATCAATTCACCTAACGACTCATGAACGACCGGATGTGCGTCGCGTTTTTCCAGACCGAATGGCGCTTGGCTTTTCCGGCAGATGTCCCGCGACCGCGATCGGGCAAGATGGCCTTCGCCTTGCGGTGGAATTGGAGAACCAGAGGATTGAACTGGATCATCCGGTTCCGGCGGCCCTGCCTCAACCGTCGCTCGGCAGGCGGCTGCGCGCAGGCCTTCGCCGGAGTTGGCTGCGACTGCGCGAAAGGCTGGCGCCTGACGAGTCGGCCCGTTTTGCCTGGATGCTGCGGCGTCATCTCCTCGCGCGCGAGATTCGGGGCGGAGTTTTTCAAAGGCGGCATACCGAGGCGCTTCTCCAGGATTTTGCGACGGCGGTCCCGGACGCATTTTTCCTCGAGATCGGCGCGAATGACGGGTTCACCGGCGACCCGCTTAATCCGCTGCTGGCGCGCAGCGACACTCGCTGGCGGGGCGTCCTGGTCGAGCCCGTGGCGCATCTTTTCGCGCAACTCGTGCAACGTTACGGCATTAATCCGCGGCTGCAGTTGGAGCAGGCAGCGATTGGAGAAACCGACGGCCGCGCGACGATCTACCGCCTCGCGACCACGCCGGGCGATTCGCTCTGGCTCGATCAAATTCCGTCGCTCGATCCCGATCGGCTCCGGGAGAGCGCCGCGCAGTTTGGGAAGGGCGGGGGTGTACCGATCGCAGAGGAAGTTCCGCTGCTTTCGGTCGCAACTCTGCTCCAACGCCACGCCATCACGCGGCTCGATCTGCTTGTGATCGACACTGAAGGCTACGATTGGCGAATCCTGCGCCAGTTCGATCTAACTCGGCTACGGCCGCAGCTCATCCTCTATGAGCACCAACACCTGGCGACCGACGAACGAGGGAGCGCGCACCAGTTTCTTCACCAGCATGGCTATGAGTCAGTCCCGACCGAGGAAGGTGACACGATTGCCTGGCCTTATCTTGCTTCGTCCAAAAGGTTCGCCCAGAGGTCGCAAGCTTCCTCGTAGGAGCCGCCGGTCAGGTGTTTGAGCTCGGAGAAATGGGAGTCGATGTAGTCGCGATGATATGGCTTCGGCCCGTGGAAATGGACGATACGGGCGTTGGTCAGTTTGCCCCAGTAAGGCTTCCAGTTCAATTCAGGCGGTAAGCGGTCCCATTGTGGTTCTCCCTGCGGGTCGAGAAAAAACTCGCGATAGGCGCCCTGATCCCAGGCGACCTCCTGGAGTCGCGCAAGGTTACTCCGCAGATAGGCGCGAAACTCAGTATCCACCTTGCGCAGCGCCGGCAGATTCATCCACATCGCACCCGTGTTCATCTGCCGATAGTCCTCAGGATCAAACTCTGGCGCGACGGCAAAATACCGGCATCGAGTTTCCTTGAGTTCGTTAGTCACTTCACCGAGAAAGAAGACATCCGCATCGGTATAGAAAACACGATCATCGAGCTGCAGGTCCCTTCCAAGCCGGGGCAATTCGAGCCGAAGCAGAACTCCGCGCAACGCCGAGCGAATCTTGGCTTGGTGTTCGCCGCAGCGGAGCCGGGCGATTTGATCGAACAAGAAAGTCCGGCAGGGGATGACCGGTACCCCGCGTTCCCGCAGCCATCGCGTTAGCTCATTCTCGTCGCCATCGTAAAGAAAATGCGGTCGGAGCGAAGTATGGCGCAGGGCAGTATGGACCGCGACCATTGCCATCTCGGCATATTGCTTGAAGGCGGGCGAACTCTCGGCCAGGGCGAAAAACCATTGCATGGTTATTTGAGGGTCTGACCTATCCGCTCCTCGATTCGGTCCGCGATGGCGCGCGCTAGGATTTCATTTCCGCGATCGCCGAAATGGTAGGAATCGAGAAAGATTTCGTCGCTGGCGGTAAGCCGCGAAAAGACATCGGACAGGTCAAGGTAGAGGAAGTTGGAGTAACTGATGTCGTTGAGCCGCCGGCGAATCTCCGAGTAACAGCAATCAAAATTCTCCTGCGCCCCCGCCGGCAAGGCAGCTCGGAGATCTCTTTCGCGCGAAGAGAGTGGTTTACTCGTTACCGCGAGGCCCGGTTGGAGGACGAAAACATACTGCGCACCGACTAAACCAAGTGCCGTCACGCTTAACCGCACATTCCTTTCCAGGCGTTCTCCGACCTTGCGGGGCGGCACCGGAACTGGACTCGCCGTGACCTCAGGCATCGGACCGTATCCGGCCAGCCGGCGCGCCTGATTCAGCAGTTCCCAAAAATGCTGGTCCGCGTAGGTCCGGAACCAGTTAATATCTCGACCGCCCCCAGCCCAGTGAACATCGTTGCTTCCGGAAAGAGAGATCACCATGTCGGGCTCCATCTCGCAGAGGCGATTTTCCACCAGGATTCGTTCATGAGTCGAAGCCCAGGAGGGATTGGCGAGGGTGAAGACTTCGCGCCTGGCTTCGGTAGCCATGCGTGAGTTGAGCTCTCGTTCGAGATAAGTCCCGGCGACTGTCTCCTGGCTGGGCGCACCCGAGCCGAATGCGGTTGAGCCACCGATAAGAAAGATCCGAAAGGTGTCGGCGGGTTTCGGCAATTCGAGTTCGCGCGTGGCACGAAACTGCATCCGATTAATGAAAGCGTTACCATTCTGCCCCGGCGCCGGGCCGCATCCGACGAAGGGTGTCAGAACATTCGGCACCGCATACGAAAAATTCTCCATTTCTGCGGCCGCGGTTCTCCTGTCCTTGAAGGCGAGCGCCGCCCTCTCACGTGCTTCCCCTTTCAATATCTGTCCAAGCGTCTGGCTCGCCGCGGAGTCGCTCATTAAATGACGAAACGGCCTGGCGGCAAGATAGCGACCAAGCCAGATGCCGGAACCGAGCGCGAGCAGGATGGCAAGCGCCTCAAGTGGAAAGACCAGGGCGCCAGCAACCATCGGGCTCAGTTTCACATCGCTCTTGTGGCAAAGCGAGCGCCAATTGCCCTTCTTCCCGTTTGTTGCCAAGGTTCTGCCTCCCGTTAGATTGGCGCGCGACGAGCAGGACTCTGCCATCGCCTCATCAAATTCCAAGGGGACGCCTGCCTTGTTCATCATCTATTTGATTGTGACAGCTTTTCTGGGGCTGCTCGTCTATCTCTGGCGGCGGCAATGGACTGCCAATCTCGCGCTCTTACTCTGCACCGTAAGTCTCTGCTTCACCAGCTTGGAGGCTTACTACCGTTACTTTTACTGTCAAAGCGACGGGCTTGGAATGCTGATGGAAAACTTTGCCCGTCGTTACTATCACTATGACTCCTACGGCCTGCGGGCTTCCAATCTGCCGCCAAGCGCCACCAGGGATAACGTTGTTGTTCTTGGTGACTCACATGTTTTCGGGGCCGGATTAAAAAAAACGAGCGAGCGGTTTTCCGCGCTCCTCGCCGCTCATTACCACAAACTGCACGTCATTAACCTCGCCCAACCGGGCTGGGATACGAGGACCGAGGCGAAACAGTTCGAACGCTACCTCGGTGGGACACGAGCGCGCATCCCGCTTGTTATTCTGGTCTATTTCTTCAATGACATTGAGGAGGAAGCGACGCCGGAGGATCGAGCGCGTGATCCTTCGCCTTATCCGGCAGCGCATGAGATGGCGCTCGATCGGGGCTTGCAGTGGGCCTCAAAATACAGCCGGGCGATTCAGATGTTCTACTATCGACTTGCTTACCCGCGTCTGGTCCGAGACAGGCTTGGTCAGATTCAACTCTTTTATCAGGACCCGCTTTTGCGCAATCGACATCTGGCAACGGTTGAACAGTTCCGCGACCGGTTACGCGACCGTTATGGTGCCAATCTCCTGCTCGTTCTCCTGCCCTATTTGCATACGGAACAGCTTCTGCATAAGGATGAGTTCTATCGAAGCTTTGAGATGACGCTAAAACAGCGTGACTTTCAATACCTTTCGATGCAGCCGACATTTGCGCGCTACAAAGTGAAACAGCTACAGGTCAACCGGTTCGATCCCCACACCAACCCATTCGCCAACCGTCTCATCGCCGATGCGGTCATCGACTATCTCAACCACCACTCGGAGATGCTACGGGGCCGGACCAAATGAACATCCTCGGCGTTTCGGCTTTCTATCACGACAGCGCGGCTTGTCTGGTCTGTGACGGGGAGATTGTGGCTGCGGCGCAGGAGGAACGATTCACCCGCGTCAAGCACGATCCGGGTTTTCCGAAAAACGCGGTTCGTTATTGTCTCGAGCAAGCGAGCCTAACGAGTTTAGGCAGGATCGACCTGGTTGCTTTTTACGAAAAACCTTTTCTCAAGGCCGACCGGCTTTTCTCCACCTATTTATCGCTCGCGCCGCGCGGACTTCGCTCGTTTCTCGAAGCGGCGCCGGTCTGGATCAAGCAAAAGATCTGGATCAAGCAACTCCTGGCCGATGAACTGGAGTTTGACTGCCCGATTCTCTTTTCCGAGCATCACGAGTCACACGCGGCTTCGGCCTTTTTCCCTTCCCCGTTTGATTCCGCCGCGACCCTGACGATTGACGGAGTGGGAGAGTGGACAACTACCAGTATCGGGCGCGGAGAGGATAACCGGATCGCACTGCTCGAGGAGCTGCACTTCCCTCACTCGCTTGGACTTCTTTACTCCGCTTTCACTTACTATCTCGGGTTCCGGGTCAACTCCGGCGAATACAAGGTCATGGGATTGGCTCCTTATGGCGAGCCGCGATATCGCGATCTCATTCTTTCGGAGTTAGTCGAGCTGAAGGAGGATGGGTCGTTTCGCCTCAACCTGCATTACTTTGATTATCTCGTTGGGCTACGAATGATAAATGAGCGCTTTGCCCGCCTCTTTCGCGGAGGGCGGCGCGAACCGGAGTCGGAGCTCACACAGCGACACATGGACATTGCGCGGTCCCTGCAGGTAGTAACCGAGGAAATCATGCTGCGCATGGTGCGCCACGTCCACGCGCTGACGGGAGGGAGAAATCTTTGCTTGGCCGGCGGCGTCGCGCTGAATTGCGTCGCGAACGGGCGGATTCTGCGGGAAGGACCATTCGAACACATCTGGATCCAGCCCGCGGCGGGAGACGCCGGAGGCGCGCTCGGGGCGGCGTTGCTCGCCTGGTACCATTATCTTGATCGGCCGCGACCGCGCCGGAACGGAGGCGACGGGCAGAAGAGTTCGCTCCTCGGGCCGGTTTACGATCCAGCCGGTTTCATTCGGCGGCAAAGAGTTCCACACATTAAGTTGGACGATGAGTCGTTGATGATGCGGACCGCTGAGTTACTCGAGGCAGGGAAAGTAATTGGCTGGTATCAGGGCCGGATGGAATTTGGCCCCCGCGCCCTCGGCAATCGCTCGATCCTGGCCGATCCACGGCCGGCCGAGATGCAGGAACGACTAAATCTGAAGATCAAGTTTCGCGAGGGATTTCGTCCTTTCGCACCCGCAGTTCTGGAAGAAAGAAGGGGCGATTATTTCGATCTGGAGCAACCCAGTCCCTACATGCTGCTGGTCGCGGCAGTGAAGTCACACTCCGCATCAGTGTCGACCGTGGTTGGCGCGACCTTTCTTGAGCGGCGACGCAAGATTCGCTCGCCCATTCCAGCCGTGACGCATGTCGATTACTCCGCCCGCGTTCAGACCGTGGCGGAAGCGGAGCATCCGCGCTTTCATCGCTTGCTAAGAGCGTTTGAAAAGCGCACCGGTTGCGCGGTGCTGGTCAATACCTCCTTCAATGTGCGAGGCGAGCCGCCGGTTTGCACACCGGAAGACGCCTATCGCTGTTTTATGAACACCGAAATGGATTACCTCGTGATGGGAAATTTGCTCGTTGCCAAGACGGACGAGCCGCCCCTTCTCCCGGATCGCACCCGGCAACGACCGAGCTGGCTCACAGCAGAATATGAAAAACTCGATCGCTCGCCGCGTTCGCTCCGGCGTTTTGGCCTAACGATCGGGGCGATTCTTCTCGGGCTTGGACTGTTCCTGATTGTCCGGCATCGCATGGCGGGCTTGCCGCTTGTAATCCTGGCCGCGATTCTCATTGGGCTGGCGGAGTTCGCTCCCGCCGGACTTCGTCCGCTTCATCAAGTCTGGATTCCAATTTCTCTTCTCCTCGGCTGGGTGGTGAGCCGGGTGATCCTGACGCTCTTTTATTTCTTCGTCCTGACACCGATCGGTTTGCTGCAGCGTCTCTTTGGTCGAAGTTCGCTTGACCTTCGTTTCCGGGGCCGCGAAGAAAGTTTTTGGGAAACGCGCAAAACCGGCTTTAGTCGCGACGCCTATGAGAAGCAGTTCTAACTCGACCCGGGGCAAGCTTTCGATCCTGCGCGAGTTCTGGGCTTTCCTCCGGGTGCGCAAGAAATGGTGGCTGGCTCCGATCATCATTCTCCTCCTTTGCCTTGGGTTGATCCTGGTTTTGGCTGAAGGGTCGGCGGTCGCGCCCTTCATCTATACGCTTTTCTAACGGGGAATGGAGAAGGCCGCCTTGTTCTTCCGGCCAGGGGGAGGCCCACGCTGATGCGAAAGACGAAGATCATCTGCACCCTTGGGCCGGCTTCCGAAAGCTCGGAGACAATCGAGCAGATGATCCGCGCCGGGGCCGATGTTTTCCGGCTCAATATGAGCCACGCGAAGCACGAATGGGTGCGCGACATTGTCTCCCGGGTCCGCGCGCTAGCCCGCCGGCATGACCGCGTTATCGGCCTTCTCCTCGATACTCAGGGCCCGGCGATTCGCACCGGGGTTTTGCCTAACGATCTTGATCTGAAAGTCGGTGACATCCTGGAAATCACGGTCCGCGGCGCGAAGAGCACGACGCCGAATTCCATCACCGTAAACTACGATCAATTGATCGACGACGTCGCGGTCGGCGACGTCATTCTGCTCGACAACGGCCTCATGCAGGTGCGTGTCCTGTCGAAGAAAGAGAACCGGCTCCGAACCGAAGTCCTGACCGCCGGAAGGCTTGGTTCACGCCGTCACATCAACCTGCCGGACGTGGACGTGAATTTGCCCGCCCTCACGGAAAAAGATCTGGCTGATGTCGCCCTCGGGATCGAACTGGAGGTCGATTTTGTCGCGCTCAGTTTTGCCCGCAAGAAGCATGACCTCGAGCAGCTGCGGACAATCCTGCGCAAATCGGGAAGCGTCGCGCAGGTGGTGGCGAAAATCGAAAGCCGAAGCGCGGTCCGGGCGATCGACGAGATGATTTGGGGGACTGACGTGCTCATGATCGCACGCGGCGATCTCGGGATCGAATGCCCGATGGAAGAGCTGCCGATCATTCAGCGCCGGGTCGTGAAACGCTGTCTGCGGATTGGCAAACCGGTGATCGTTGCGACCCAGTTACTCGAGTCGATGATTCACAATCCCGTGCCGACCCGGGCGGAGGTGACCGACGTGGCGAACGCTGTTTTCGAACAGGCCGACGCGATCATGCTCACGGGCGAAACTACCAGCGGGCAGTATCCAGTCGAGTGCGTCGAGGTCTTGAATCGGGTGGCGCTGCGGATCGAACGGAGCGGCGGAGCCGGTTATGGAAAAGATGCGATTCTCGAGGATGTGCGGCAGAAGATGGTCGCCTCCGCCGTCTCGTTGGCAAACACTCTGCCACGCGCACGGCTGGTTGTGTTCACCCGGCGCGGGACGATGGCGCGCTACGCTTCCAATCTTCGTCCGCAGTTTGCCCCGATCTACGCCTTTACGCCTAATGAGCAAGTTTATCGTCAGTTGGCGGTCTGCTGGGGAGTCTTTCCAGTGCAGTTGGAATTCAGCGACAACCCCAACGCCACCATCGAAGCGGCGCAAACGTATCTGACCGGGAAGAAACTGGCCGAGCCGGGCGACACCCTCGTTATCCTGAGCGACCTTCGAGCGGGGAAAGCCCTGGTCGATTGCGTGCAGGTGCGCGAAGTCTGCGCTTAGGTTGGGCGCGTGATGAATCCCGCCGACCTGCCGAGCCTGCGAACTTTTCATCCGCGCTTTTATCCCGGCGGGCCCATTCGGTTTCATCTACCCCTGCTCTACGATCTGGTTGCGACCGTGCGGCCGCAGCGCATCGTGGTCCTGGGGTTTGGAAATGGCGCCGCCTTCGGCACGCTTTGTCAGGCGGCACGGGAACAAGATGTAACCTGCGAATGCCTGGCCTTGTCTGCGCCGGGCGAAGATCCCAGCGCCGATGCCGACTGGGTCAATGGGAAGCGCGACGTCGCCGAAAATTACGGGGATTTCGCCCAGCTCTTGCCTAACGATACTCACTCTGCGGAGACGATCGTGGCAAAAGGCAAAGTCGATTTTCTTCTCCTCGACGACTGCGATCAAGGCCCTGCGGTTCTGCGCACGTTGGAGACTTGGAATAACGCGCTGGCCCCCCAAAACGTCGTCCTGCTGCACGGCGCACGCCTCGAGCGCAACGACTCGCCTCGCGCGGCCTGGGCGAAATGGCTCGGCCATCGTCCCGCGGCCGAGCTACCGCTCGGGATTGGGCTCGGTCTTTCCTGGACGGAAAATCATCCCGCGGCCGGCTCCGCGCTGCTTCGAGCTCTGGTCTCGCCTAACGAATCGGCGATCGGGCTACCCTTCCTCTACGCTCTCGCCGCCGAACGGATCGAAGCGCAAGCCCAATCGGCTCAGGCGCAGCGCGACTTGAACGCTCTTTCCACCCGGCAGGTCTGGCTCGAATCGCTCCTCGAAGATCGCTGGAAGGCGCAGGAAACGATGGACGCCCAGGCCGAACAAATGGCCGCGTATTTGCGCGATCGGGAAACGCTCCGGGCCGATCGGGCCAAGGCCCAGCTCATCATGGACGCGCAGGCCGAGCAATTGAAGCAGTGGGTCGCGCGCGGAGAGGCGCTCGCCGCCGAGCGAAAGAAACTCAGAGCGACTGTGGCCGAACAAAAACGCATCCTGAACGCGGCGAAAAAAGCCTGCCGCAAGCGGGGCCGTTGCTTCCCGGCCAAGCCTAACGAGAAAAAGGAACGCCGCTCGATCCCAGCTCGTATCCTGCGTGAGTTGCGCCGTATCCCGAGCAACCTGAGTCGGATGGCAAACCGGGAACAGCCAGAGACGTTGCCCGAGAAAGAGTCTGTCGTGATTGATCATTATGCGGATTGGATTGCTCAGCACGAGCCGGACGCTGACGACCTCGAACGCCAGCGCGCGCAGGCGAACAAGCTGCAGGAAAGGCCGAAGATTAGTTTTCTTCTCCCGACTTACAACACGCCTCCCGAATTCCTCGACGATCTGCTCGCTTCACTCGCAGCGCAGACTTACGACAACTTCGAGATTTGCCTGGTTGATGGCGGCTCCAGTAATGAGGAGACGATCCGTTGCGTGAAAGACTGGCAAGGGAAAGAGCCACGTCTTCAAGTGCAGTTTCTCCCGGCCAATCTCGGCGTGGCGGAAAACACCAACCACGCTCTGGCGCTGGCCAGGGGCGACTTCGTCGTCTGCATCGATCACGACGACAACCTGCCGCCCTTCGCGCTTTATCAATTAGTGAAAGCAATCGTCGCTCATCCCAATGCCGAAATTTTTTACAGCGATGAAGACCGGCTCGACAAAACCGGCAAACGACATTCACCGTTTTTCAAACCCGATTGGAACCCGGAATATCTCCTCTCCTCGATGTATCTCGGGCATCTCACTGCCTACCGATACGACCTGGTCCGGCGAGTGGGACGAT
>Ga0081539_10006111_pt1 | contig 11741 bp, 11 predicted proteins | sample TabmetS4T2R2_FD_71023 | JGI IMG/M metagenome (GOLD analysis project Ga0081539, IMG submission 71023) | Tabebuia heterophylla rhizosphere microbial communities from the University of Puerto Rico - S4T2R2 | ecosystem: Host-associated > Plants > Roots > Rhizosphere ...
ATCGAGCAGCTTTCAGCGGAATTCGGTCGCTGTGAACACTCTGAGCACTGCCGCCGCGGCCCGGCCATATTGCCGCTCAATCGGGCCCTGTGCTACGCTCGGGCACCGATACGCGACGACGAGCGAAGGCCACCGCCTGACGGGCCGAGGTAGCTCAGTTGGTAGAGCACCGCCCTGAAGAGGCGGGTGTCGTCAGTTCGAATCTGACCCTCGGCACCACGTTCGGCGAGCGCATCGGATCAAACGGGCGGAAGTGGCTCAGTTGGTAGAGCATCACCTTGCCAAGGTGAGGGTCGCGGGTTCGAGTCCCGTCTTCCGCTCCATTTTCATGCCCCGCGGGTCCCGACCCATCGGCTGACCTGCTAGCCTCGTCGGTGGTGTTCGATGCCCCGTCGTCTAGTGGTAGGACAGCGGACTTTGGATCCGTGAACCGAGGTTCGAATCCTCGCGGGGCAGCCAGGCGCCGATGGCGTTGGCCGATCGGTGGCGACGTGCCCGAGTGGTTAGGGAGCGGTCTGCAAAACCGTTTACAGGGGTTCAATTCCCCTCGTCGCCTCCACAGCCCAGGCTGAATCGTGGACGTCAGGCTGCGGACCTGGAGTGACAACGACCTGCCGCTGCTGCAGCGAACGCTCGGGGATCCCGAGCTGACGCGATACCTGGGCGGTCCGGAATCACCCGAGAAGATCGCTGAGCGCCACCAGCGGTACCTGGCGCTGGGGGATTCTGACGGCGGGCGCATGTTCGTCATCATCGCCGGTCCGGACGGAGCGCCAGCCGGCACGCATGGCTACTGGAAGCGCGACGACCACGGTGAGGCCGTGTGGGAGACCGGCTGGTTCGTCCTGCCGGAGTTCCAGGGTCGCGGCATCGCCACCCGGGCGACGCAGCTGATGGCAGAGATGGCATGGGCCGATGCACCGGATCGGCCGATTCACGCCTATCCGTCGATCGACAACGACGCATCCAACGCGGTGTGCCGCAAGGCCGGATTCACGCTCATCGGCGCATTCGATTTCGAGTACCCGCCGGGACACCCGATGCGCTGCAACGACTGGGTGCTCGACCCACCGGGCTGAGGCGCCGCTATCCTGTCGCCGCGCCGGAGTGGCGGAATGGCAGACGCGGCCGGCTTAAACCCGGCGGTCCCGCAAGGGACGTGGGGGTTCGAATCCCTCCTCCGGCACCACATGCCCGCGCGGATTCGCATGGAAGCTCCTAACGGGGAAGTTGGCGCAATTTCACCCCTGAACTTCCCCGAGATGCTCGCCTGGCGGCGCCGAGCGGGGAATTTCGGCCCGCAACTTCCCCGTTAGTCGCCGTGGAATGAATCGAGCAAGAGCCGCAGGCTCAGCGGCGCGCGAACAGGCTGCGCCGTCGAGGCTGTGGCGGGCTGGCCGGGGTGGCAGCCTCGTTCTGGACGCCGATGATCGCCTGGGCAACCTTGTGCAGTGCCAAGGCAACCGGCGAACCGGGACGGCTCGTGACCACCGGCACGCCCTCGTTGACGGCGCGGATCATCTCGACCTCGGTGTAGGGGATCTCGGCTGCGGGTTTGGTGCGCAGCAGGTTCTCGACGTCCCGGGTTTTGAGCAGCTCCTTGGGGAAGATGTGGTTCACGACGAAGTGCGTCCTGGCACGAAGGGTCGCGGTCTCCGCCAGGAAGCCGAGCAGCAGGCTGATCGCGCGCAACGCGGCGATTTCCGGGAAGACGACGAACACGTGGGTCGAGGCCTGCTCCAACATCCACAGCGAGCGCGGGTCGAGCCGCGAGCCACAGTCGACGATCACCGTGTCGAAGCGTGGCCGCAGGATGGCCAGCGCCCGCTCCAGCTGGTCGACGGTGACCCGGAAGTCGGCGTCCGGATGCGAGGGAGCGGCGAGCACCTGGACGCCTGACGAATGCCGCGTGAGGTAGCTCATGGCCACCTCCTGGTCCGAGAGCGCCGGATCGTCGGAGATGAGCCCGGCGATATCGAAGCGAGGCTGCAGGTTGAGGTGCGTCGCCACCTGCCCGAACTGGAGGTCAAGGTCCACCACGAGCACGCGGGCCGGCGGTCCACCGTCGGGCTGAGAGCCAGCCAGGAGGACAGCGGTGTTCACTGCCAGCGTCGTGGTGCCAACACCACCCTTGGGCGAGAAGAACGTGACGATCTCACCGGCCGGAAGATCCGAGCGCGTCGCCTCGGGAGTGACGCGGCCCGCGCGGATGAGGAGCGCCTCGACCTTGGCCTCCAGCTCCTGCCGCCCGACGCCGGCCGTCACCACATCATCGGCGCCAGCCTCCAGGAAGGCGATCCGTGCCTCGACGTCGCCGGCCGGCGCCACGACGAGGATTGGCGTCGGGACCGGCGAGGCGGTGCGGATCCGACCGATGGATCCCGAGACCGCCAGGCCCTCGGCCAGGACCAGGTCGAACTCCTGGTCGCGCAGCGCCGCCACGGCCGCCGCCGGCGTGGTGACGCTGACAGTGGCGTAGCCACCGTCGGCGAGCTGCGTTTCCAGCTGCGACCGAAGGTCATCCGTCGGAGCGCAGATCAGGATCGGGTTGGCGGGCATGCGGTCCTTCCCGGCGTGCGAGAGCGTGAGTATACGGCCGCCCTTCCGCGTTGCCAGCAAGGGCCGGATCGGGCATACTTGCGCCTGCGCCTCCAGCGAGTGGAGGCGAGTTTCATGTCCAGTTGGGCTCCTTTCTGCCGCCACTCCCGGCGCACGTCGGGAGGGTCGCAAGCCCATAGAGAGGAGGAATTCGGCCCATGCGCCGATACGAGCTCATGCTCTTGCTCCGTCCGGACCTGGAGGACGACAAGCTCCAGTCCGCGGTGGAAAAGGTGACGCGCGCCATCGTGAATGCGGGCGGCACCCTCACTAAGGTCTCGCCGTGGGGCAAGCGCCGCATGGCCTACGAGATCCAGCATTTCCGCGAGGCCAGCTACTTCCTGCTGCACTTCGATATCGCGCCGTCGGAAATCCGTGACCTCGAGCGCGGCATGCTGATCAGCGAGGAGATCCTGCGGCACCTGGTGACGGTCCTGGTGGATCACGGCGACGCCATGTCCGTTGACGACATCCCGCCGGCGGTTGTCCCGGCCGATGCCGACGAGGCGACGGACGGACGCTCACGCGCGGCGGATGACGGAGGCGCCGAAGACCAGCCGCAGCCGATGATGGCCGATGACGATGCCGCGGCCGACGACGCCGCGGCCGACGACGACGCCGCGAGCGACGAGAGCGAGGATTCCGGGCAGACGGAGGAGGCGGAGACGGCCGTCGAGGCCTGATCCAGCCACAAGGAGGCGCAACGCCATGACGCTCAACAAGATGATGATCATCGGCAACCTGGGAGCCGACCCCGAGCTGCGCTACACGCCCAGCGGGAAGGCGGTCGCCAACCTGCGGGTCGCCGTGAACGACCGCTACCGCGGACAGGACGGCGAGTGGCAGGAGGAAACCCACTGGTTCCGCGTGGAGCTGTGGGAGCAGGCCGCCGAGCGGGCCGCCGAAAACCTGCGCAAGGGCAACAAGGTCTATGCCGAGGGCCAGCTCCGGCCGCGCGAGTTCGAGGGCAATGACGGCCAGAAGCGCACCAGCCTGGAGATCCGCTTCGCGCGGGTCGTGTCACTCGAGCGGCGGGACGCCGGTGAGGGTGGCTTCAGCGGTGGCAGCTTCGGCGACGAGCGCTCTGGCTCGCCCGATGCGCCGGTAGGGCGACCGCGCGGCGCCGCCACGGCCGCAGGCGGCTCGAACGCCGAGAGCATCGACGTCGACGACATTCCATTCTGACCAGCAGCATCACGAGGATCCGATAGCCAATGCCAAGTGCACGCTCCCGCCGCGAGACGGCGGACTACTACCGCGACCGTCGCCGGCGCAAGGTCTGCAACTTCTGCGTCGACAAGGCCGAGTCGATCGATTACAAAGAGGTCAACCGCCTCCGCCGCTACCTATCCGAACGCGCCAAGATCGAGCCGCGCCGCAAGACGGGCACCTGCGCCCGCCATCAGCGGATGCTGACCGTGGCGCTGAAGCGTGCTCGCCAGGTCGCGCTGCTGCCGTACGCGCCACAGCACCTGCGCCCCTAGGCAGCACACTGATCGGTGGACCTCGTCCTGCTGATCGGCTCGCTGGCGATCATCCTGGTCGCCGCCGAGCTGTTCACGAACGGGATCGAGTGGTTCGGGCATAAGCTGAACCTGGCCGAGGGGGCGGTGGGCAGCGTGCTGGCGGCCGTGGCCACGGCCATGCCCGAGACGCTGATCCCGGTGATCGCCATCCTCGGACCCGCTGTCTTCGGTGGCGACCCGCAGGCCTCGCATGCGGTCGGCGTCGGCGCGATCCTGGGTGCGCCGTTCATGCTCTCCACGCTGGCCATGTTCGTGACCGGCCTGGCGATCGTCCTCTTCGCACGCGGCGGGGGACGGGGGAGCGAGCGCGCCGGCACCCGGATGCGGGTGAACGTCAGCGTGCTGGGGCGGGACGTCGGCTTCTTCCTGGTCGGCTACACCATCGCGATCGGCCCAGCCTTTCTGCCGGCCGGCATCGGCTGGGTGCGCTGGCTGGCGGCCGCGTTCCTGTTCGTCCTCTACGCCGTCTACGTGCGCCTCCATTTCGCGGATCCCGCGGAGGAGGGCAATGCCGATGACCTGAACCAGCTGCACGTCACGCGGCTGCCGGGCATGGCTGGCCCGCACACCCTGGACATCGACCTGCTGCCGGGGGAGCGGGACGACTGGGAGGCAGAGGGCGCGACGCCGCGGATGCGCATCATCGTGAGCCAGGTGGTGCTGGCGCTGGCGCTGATCATCATCGGTGCGCAGGTCTTCGTGGGCGCCGTTGAGCACCTCTCCACGGTCATCGGCCTGGACCCGACGATCCTCGCGCTGATCGTCGCCCCCATTGCCACGGAGCTTCCCGAGAAGTTCAACAGCGTGCTCTGGGTCCGCACCGGCAAGGACACCCTGGCGATGGGCAACGTCACCGGGGCGATGGTGTTCCAGAGCTGCCTGCCGACGGTCCTGGGCCTGCTCTTCACCTCCTGGACCTTCACTGCGGAGAGCGCCATCCACTTCGCCTCGGCCGGCGTGGCGTTCATCTCCACCGTCCTCATCTTCGGGATGATGCTGCGCCGCGGAATGCTGTCGGCATGGACTTTGCTGATCGGCGGACCGCTGTACCTGCTCTACCTGGGCCTGGCCCTGTTCACGCCACTAGGCGCGGGGGCAACGGGCCATTGAGCGGCGAAATCGGCGTGAAGGCCACGGATTCCGCAACCAACCGCCGCCGACGACCGTCAGGCAGGGGGGCACGCGTATACTGGCCCCGGCGTCGATGGTGGCGCCGCGCACGTGCGGGAAGCACATGAGGAGACATTCGTGCTGAAGCAGGGATCCCCGACCGCCACTGCCGCCGCCGATCCGACGGCCGAGCTGTGGGCCTTCTTCCGGGGGGAGATCGTGCCGCTGCGCGACGCTCGAATCAGCGTCATGACCCACGCATTCAACTACGGCACCGCCGTGTTCGAAGGAATCCGTGCCTACTGGAACGGAGAGCAGAACCAGCTGTATGCCCTGGACCTGCTGCCCCATTACGAGCGCCTCAAGGCCTCCGCGCGCTTCCTGATGATGGAGGTGCCATACACCGCCGAGCAGCTTGCCGCCACGACGCTCGAGATTCTCCGACGGGACGGATTACGCGAGGACATCTACATCCGTCCCCTCGTCTACAAGTCCAGCGAGACCATCGGCGTCCGGCTCCACAACCTGGACGCCGATGTCGTGATCTTCGGCATCCCGTTCGGCCAGTACATCGACACCGAGGGCGGCATCCGCGCCCAGGTCTCGACCTGGCGCAGGACCGATGACAACGCCATCCCGGCGCGCGGCAAGATCACCGGCGCGTATGTGAACGGCGCCCTTGCCAAGTCGGAGGCGCAGCTGAACGGGTTCGACGAGGCGATCGTGCTGACCCAGGACGGCCACGTGTCGGAGGGAAGCGCCGAGAATCTCTTCATCGTGAAGTACGGGAAGCTCGTCACGCCACCGGTGACCGACAACATCCTGGAAGGGATCACGCGCCGCCGGCTGATGGCCGTCGCGCGCGAGCGGCTGGAGATCCCAGTCGAGGAGCGCCAGATCGACCGCACCGAGCTGTACAACGCCGACGAGGTGTTCCTGTGCGGCACCGGGGCGCAGATCTCCCCGGTGGTCGAGATCGACCGGCGGCCGATCGCCGGCGGACGGCCGGGGCCGGTCACGCGGCAGATGCACGACCTCTACTTCCAGGCGGTGCGTGGCCGCATCGATGCATACCGCGACTGGTTGACGCCGGTCTACTAACGACGCAGCCACGGCACGCCGATGCCCGGCGGCGGCCGTGACCGGGACGAGGGCACATGTCCGAGCCGCAGGACCAGGAACGACATCGGCTGCTTCAGCGCCTGCTGGAGATGGTGCCCGGCTTCATCAGCTGGGTCATCATCGTTGCGCCCATATGGCTCAGCTTCAGCAATCCGTGGCTGGTCGCCTATTTCGTCCTGAGCTTCGACTTCTACTGGCTGACGCGGACGCTGTGGTTCGGGGCGACCGTGATCGTGGCCCATCGGCGCATCCAGCGCGTCCTGGCGGTTGACTGGCGGCAGCGGCTGGCAGCCCTGGAGGACCCGATCGCCCGGCGCGAGGCCATCCTTCGCCAGCTGGCCGGCCTGACGGGCCGGCCCAGCGGGGCGGTGGGATTCGTCGCAGCCGCACCGACCACGCCGTCGCCTGCGCGCATCGCGCTGGAGAGGGAGCTCGCCGACCTGGACCAGCTTGACCAGCTGCCGGAGCCGCCGCCGGACTGGCGCGAGTACACCAACCTGGCCCTGATCCCGACGTACACCGAGCCACTCGAGAAGCTGCGCGAGACGGTCCGCGCCCTCGCCCAGGCGGACTGGCCGGCCGAACGCAAGGTGTGCGCGATCATCACGCGAGAGACCGACGTCGACGGCATCGCCAACGTCCAGGCCCTCCAGTCCGAATTCGGCGGCGCGTTCGCCGACTTCATCCACATCCTGGATCCGCTGGAGCCGGGCATCGTGGTCGGCAAGAGCAGCGCCATGGCCTGGGGCGGCCGGTACCTCTACCGCAAGCTGGTGCGCGACGGCGGCATGGACCCGCGCCGCATCCTGGTCACCGACCTCGACGCCGATTACCGGGTCCATCCGCAGTACTTCAATTACCTGACCTGGATGCACCTGACCGATGCGAACCGCGAGACGCAGCTCTACCAGCCGATCCCGTACTTCCACAACAACATCTGGCAGGTCCCGCTGCTGCTGCGCCTCTTCGCGGCGGTGCTGACCCAGCTCCAGATGTGGCGCAGCGTCCTGCCCGAGAAGCTGCAGAGCTTCGGCTCCTACTCGACCACGCTGCACCTGGTCCACGACGTCGGCTACTGGGCGACCGACGCGATCCCGGAGGACAGCCGCTTCTACTGGAAGAGCTTCTTCCGCTACGGCGACCGATTCCGGGCCGTGCCGCTGTTCATCCCGATCTACGGCGATGCGGTGCGGGCGAAGACCTACTGGCGCTCGATGGCGGGGCAGTACCTGCAGGCCAGACGCTGGGCGTGGGGCGTGACGGACATCCCGTACGTCATCCGCAACGCCATCGAGCACACCGAGATCAGCCTCTGGTCGCGCGTATGGCGCATCACCAACCTGTTCGGTGAGCACATCAACTGGGCCATCGCCCCGTTCGTGATCATGTTCGGCGCGACGGTCCCGCTGGTCCTCAACCCGGCGTTCGCCCAGACGACCCTCGGCCAGAACCTGCCGCTGTATGCCTCGACCATGCTCTCGATCGGGCTGCTGGCGCTGGGCGTGCTCATCTACGTCGAGCATCGCATCGTGCCGCCGCGACCGCGCGAGTGGGGGATCGTGACCAGGGTGCTCAGCTACGTGCAGTGGATTGGGCTGCCGTTCGTCGGCGTCTTCTTCAGCAACCTGCCGGCCCTGGACGCGCAGACGCGGCTGCTCACCGGGCGCTACCTGGAGTACCGCGTCACGGAGAAGGCCTGAGCCTGGCCGATGACCAGCGCCACCGTGCCGATCGCCCCGATCCCGCTGGCCCGCGCGGGCCGGCGGCTGGCCGCCTCCCCGGCGATCTTCTTCGCCGCCGGCGTCGCAGCCGTGGCCGGCGGCGCGGCGCGTGGCGACGTCTGGGGCATCGGCCTCGTCGCCGCCGGCCTGGTGGTCGCCGTCCTGAGCGTGGCGCTGATGATCATCCTCGCCTCGGTTCGCCTGGACGTTGAAGTGGCGACGCTGCGGGTCCGCTGGCTCGGCGGAGAGCGTCGCTACACGCTCGCGCGCGGCCCGGTCACCCGGGTTCCGCTGCGGGGCCACGACGCCGCTCGTCTCCGTCCGGCCTTCGGCGCAATGGGCTGGGGGCTCGGCCGCGCGCGCCTGCGTCGGGACGAGGTGATCGAGCTGGTCCGGATGGCTCCGACGGACACGATGATCCTGGTCCCGACCGATCGCGGGCGGATCGGCATCGCGCCGGCTTCGGAGCAGCAGCTGCTCGGCGCGCTGGCCGCGGCGGCCCGGATCCAGCAACGCCTCGATGAGGTCGCCGAGCGGGCGCGAGCGTTCATCCCGCAACCGCCGCCGGTCGAGGTACCACTGCCCGTGCAGCCGGCCGAGGCCACACCCGGCTCGAGGGTGCTGACCGGCATCGAGCGGGCGATCCTGGAGGAGCGGCTGGCGACGCAGCGGGTCGCGGCCATCCAGGCGGCGGAGGCGGAACGCCAGGCGGCGGCCGATGCCGCGCGCATGGCTGCATTCATCTCGGCCGACGAGCGCAGCGCGCCGCTGCTTGTGGCGGCTCAGCGGCCGGCTCGCCGTCAGTGGGTCCGCGTGCCGGCGGTCCGCGTTCCCCGTCCAAGCATGGAGGTCCATGGGGATCGGGTCCGGGACTTCGCCGTGCTCGCGTTACCGGCGTTGGCTGCGGTTGGGGTCTGGCTGGTCGCGCTCAACCAGCACCGCCTGGACCTGCCGACCGAGCAGCTGCGTCCTGCGGCCAGCGCGCTGCTGGCCACCGGGCCGGCGGCGGCCCTGGCTGGCATCGTGGCCCGCGTCTGGTTCCCGCGCCTGCTCGGCCTGGTGACGGTGACCTCGCTCGTCGGTGTCGTGCTGGTGGCGCGGGCGCTCCTGGGCTGAGGGCGCGGTAGAATCGACGCACAAGCGAACGAGCGGCTGCGACGAAGACAGCGCCCGCGTCGCGATCGGTCCATCAAGCGAGCCCGGACGGTGGAAGCGGGCGGGACCGGACGTCGGGCGATCCCTTCAGAGCCGGAGATGCCAAGCGGCGCCAGCGCCGTGGGTAACGTCTCCCGGGTGCGCCACCCGATAACGACCGGCGACGCCATCGGCCTCTGACGGGGCCCGTGGCGGCTGAGTGGGCCTGCTGCCGTCTCGCACGGGAGTGGCATCGGCCAAGCGCGGGTGGTACCGCGGGAGCCTCGAGGGAGGTATTCCCGTCCCGGATGAGTTCCGGGGCGGGTTTTGTTATTGGAGCGGAAATTGTTCACGGCGGTCAGTCCCAAACTGGATATGCCGGCGCTCGAGCGAGCGGTGATCGAGCGTTGGCGGGAGCGCGACACCATGGCGCGCTACCTGGCACGCAACGCGAACGCGGAGCGGCGCTGGTCCTTCCTGGACGGGCCGATCACCGCGAACAACCCGATGGGCGTGCATCACGCCTGGGGCCGGACCTACAAGGACCTCTTCCAGCGCTATCACACCATGCTCGGCGAGCGGCAGCGCTACCAGAACGGCTACGACTGCCAGGGGCTCTGGATCGAGGTCGAGGCCGAGCGCGAGCTGGGGTTCAAGAACAAGCGCGACATCGAGTCGTACGGGATCGACCGCTTCGTCGAATACTGCAAGGCGCGGACGCAACGCTTCGCCGACCGGATCACGGAGCAGTCCATCCGCCTCGGCATGTGGATGGACTGGGAGCACAGCTACTACACCAACTCGGATGAGAACAACTACACGATCTGGGCCTTCCTGGCGGCCTGCCACGAGCGAGGGCTCATCTACAAGGGCCACGACGTCATGCCGTGGTGCCCGCGCTGCGGGACCGGCCTTTCGAACATGGAGCTGGCGACCGAGGGCTACCGCGAGCTCTCGCACCTCTCGCTCACCGTCCGGTTGCCGATCACCTCATCCGGTCACGAGGACGAGGATCTGCTGGTGTGGACGACGACGCCGTGGACCCTCTCGTCGAACGTGGCGGCGGCGGTTCACCCCGAGCTGACCTACGTGCTGGTCGAGGGCGACAACGGCCGTCGTTGGTGGCTCAGCCACGGATCGCAGCCACGCATGGCCCCTGGCGCGACGGTCCTGCGAGAGGCGAGGGGCGCCGACCTCGTGGGCCTTCTCTACGCCGGCCCGTTCGACGAGCTGCCGGCAGCGGCGGGCGTGGAGCATCGCGTCGTGCCCTGGGACGAGGTGTCGGACGAGGAGGGGACCGGTATCGTGCACATCGCCCCCGGCTGCGGCCAGGAGGACTTCGCGCTGTCGAAGCAGTTCGGCCTGGCGGTCATCGATCCGATCGACGAGTTCGGCCGGTTCAAGGAGGGCTTCGGCTGGCAGTCTGGCCGCTACGCGGGAGCCGATGATCCCGACGGTGCCGACCTGGCGCGCGAGGTCGCCGACGACCTGGAGGCAAAGGGCCTGCTGGTCCGCCGCGAGCAGTACCGCCACTCCTACCCGGTCTGCTGGCGCTGCGGCACCCAGGCCGTCTTCCGGCTGGTGGACGAGTGGTTCATCGCCATGGACCCGCTGCGCGCCGAGCTGGCGGACGCCACGCGGACCGCCGAATGGCTGCCGCAGGGCATCGGCCTGGAGGAGCGCGAGCTCGACTGGCTGCGGAACATGGCCGACTGGATGATCAGCAAGAAGCGCTACTACGGACTGGCGCTTCCCATCTGGGTCTGCGACGGGTGCGATGCCTGGGAGGTCATCGGCTCGCACGACGAGCTGCGCGAGCGTGCGGTCGCCGGCTGGGACGAGTTCGAGGGCCACTCGCCGCATCGGCCATGGATCGACGCGGTGAAGATCGCCTGCCGTTCCTGTGGCGGACAGGCCCAGCGCATCCGTGACGTGGGCAATCCCTGGCTCGATGCGGGCATCGTCGGCCAGTCGACGATGGGCGCCGATTGGTATCCGGCCGACTTCGTCACCGAGTCGTTTCCCGGTCAGTTCCGCAACTGGTTCTACGCGCTGCTGACCGAATCGACCGTGATGACCGGGCGGCCACCGTTCAAGACGCTGTTCGGCTACGCCCTGCTCCGCGACGAGCACGGCGAGGAGATGCACAAGAGCAAGGGCAACGCGATCCCGTTCGATGATGCGGCGTCGGAGATCGGCGCGGACGTGATGCGCTGGATGTTCAGCTCGGTGAACCCGGCGGTGAACATGAACTTCGGCTACCACCTGGCGCACGAGGAGGTCCGCCGCTTCTTTCTGCCGCTGTGGAACACCTACGGCTTCTTCGTGACCTACGCCCGGCTCGACGGCTGGACGCCGTCGTCACCGGAGGCCGATGGAGACGCCGCAGCTCGCACGCTGCTGGACAGGTGGATCCTGTCGCGGCTCCCCGCCCCGCGCGCGGGGGGTCTGGGCTGCTTGGGCTGGGCAGCGCGGGCGCGGGCGAGCCGGGGCGCGGGGGCCGTTTGCTGACCGTTGGCCCGCCGGGGAG
>Ga0081539_10006112_pt1 | contig 11738 bp, 9 predicted proteins | sample TabmetS4T2R2_FD_71023 | JGI IMG/M metagenome (GOLD analysis project Ga0081539, IMG submission 71023) | Tabebuia heterophylla rhizosphere microbial communities from the University of Puerto Rico - S4T2R2 | ecosystem: Host-associated > Plants > Roots > Rhizosphere ...
CGTCCAGATGGAAAGCGAGGCGTCCATCCTGCGGCAGGCGGCGCTCCGTGATGTTCATATCCGCCAGCACCTTGATGCGCGAGATGAGCGACGTCTCTAGAGACTGCGGCACCGTCAAGACATCGAACAGCATGCCATCAATACGATAGCGTACACGCATGTGCGGCACTTGCGGCTCGATATGAATATCCGTGGCGCGGGCCTGAATCGCTCCTTCAAAAATGGCATTGACGATCTGGACTGCCGTGGCGGTGTCATCCACCTCGATGACACGCCGCACCACATCGCGAGAGGACTGGGGGACAACCGCCTGCCCCGGCTCTGGACTCTCCACCATCGCACCACTGGTAGGCCGACCTTGCACTGGCGGGCCCTGGGCTTTGATGATTTCCGTCATCTCCTGTGGTGTCAGCAATCCTATGTTGACCACGGTCCGCCACAGCGGATGCCCGGTGTGCTGCTGAGCCTGGAGAGCCGTATCGAGTTGCTCTTGTGTCAGACGTCCGCTCTTGAGAAGAAAGGCGTGCAGTTCGAGATCATCAATGCGGTACTCATCCACCGTCTGCTCCGCCCCCGCCGCCGTCACATCCAGAGCAATGAGCGGAGCAGTCGTGGTCGGTACGTCCCCGTCTGCGAGCTGGCCATAGAGTAATAAGACCTCTTGCAAATCGGCGAAGGAGAGCGCACCTGAGGTAATCAGGGTCTGTAAGAGAGTGCCATCTGGGTACTGCTCCTGCACGAGCGCCTGCGCGGCCGCCTCCGGAGTGAGAGCCCCGGCTGCTTGTAACAGTGCCACCACTTGTTGCGCTGTCCCAGACTGCATCAACTGTGTCTCCAGATGGCTTACTCTAACCGCCACCAGTAGCGTACAGTAGTGGTCGGGGCCGTGCGCTCGACCACTACCAGGCGTCGATGTGTACGCGCCTGGCTCGTGCCATGTGGCATACGCCCTGTGGCGATGAAGCGAAATGCACTTGGCATGACGGTTAAGAAGACCTCAGCACGCTCCAGCCCACTACGATCGACCCCTGGAAGACTCGCCAGGTCTGCCACCGTACGAAAGTACCGATCATCGCTCGTCCCGAGTTGCTGATCGTCGCCTTGACGATAGCGCACCATGACCTCTACCAGAGCTGCGGTCATGCCCGGGACTGCGGTCATGACTACGGGTGACGCCGTGTTGATATTAATCTTGCCACTTCCCCAGACGGTGAGATAGGCACTAAGCCCGGGGTGCCCCATACTCCCATACCACACAGGGGGCGAGACAAGACCGCGGTGCAACAGGTCTTCAGGCGCTCCCCACGGCCCCTGCTGACGGTATTTGACAATCGCCTCGGCCAGCTCTGTGCCAACACCAGGCAGTGCTGCGAGCAACGCCACCGGTGCGGTATTGAGATTGACACGCGCTTCCTCGTCCTGGAGGCCGTAGTGCAACGTGCCACCGGGGTCTGTATACTGCACGTCAAACGTCCCTGCTCCTAAGCTGCGGCCCTGAAACAGGGCCATCTGGCTCGTCCAGGGCACTTGCCACAGGGTCCCCTGCTGTGCCACAGTATTGAGATAGTGTATGGTCCAGTCGATACCAGCCTTGGCCAACAACTCTGCCGCGGTCTCATCCTGAAAACGCCGTGTCTGTGCGAGATCCGCGCGTGCCGCAGTCCCAAGCGAGAGGGCCATCACCCCGAGGGCCGCCAGCAAGCCCATCACGATGATCAGCACATAGCCTTTATTGTTCCTGGACCATGACGTCATGTGCATACCAGCATGTCTCACGGGCTCATGGGCGCCCAAGGTGTTAGTCAGCCGTCACCAGGGTAGCAAAGCGCGACGTGCGAGCCTGTGCTCCAGCGCTTTGCACAATCAGGGTGATTTCCACGGCACGCGGCAGCTCTGCCTGCTGCCATTCCGCATACCAGGCCTGCCCGTCAAAGTAGCGCACCCGCAAGTCCTGCACCTGCGCCTGCACGGCCATCATCCGTTCCATCTGCGGCTCGCTCGGAGTGCCTACGGCCCGCTGCAGGGCGGGCGTTTTGCTGTCCGGCGCCGCGTTGAGGACATAGCGAATGCGCTGCAATGTACCGCCGTGCGGTGCGCCCTCAGATGATGCTCCTGGAGATGGCAACGTGAGCATGGCCAGGCGGTCTGCCTGACGTCCTGGCGTCTCTGACGTGGAGAACTGCGGTGCGGTCCCACGAATACCATACGGCACACGCGCGGCCATAGCACGTTGCACATCCCGTGTGACCAGGCGCAACACAGCGCGCGCCCCCTGCGTCATCCGGACATCTTGCAAACCACGCTGATAGGACCGCATGCCACCCTGGAAGAGCTGCCAGGCACCACTGAGCAGGATGGTACCGATGGCTATTACCCCCAGCATTTCTAGGATGGTCAGCCCACGTTGGCTGCTTACGGACCGTCGCATGCGCTCTCCCTGTCGCACGTCCTATTGTCCTCGTCCGTCAATGTCGACTCACATAGGTGGCCAGACGCACCTGGTGCGTCTGCGCTGGCCACGGCCACACGACACGCACGTGCACTGCCAGCAGATCCTCAGCCTCGTGGTATACCTCAGCTTGCCAGCGAAAGGGGCCATCAACCACCTGCTGTTGGCTATCCACAAAAGGTTCTAGTGTGGTCGCCAGCGGTGCAGTCGCCAGGGCCGAAAAGCCACGCAAGCGCAATTGTTCCAATTGGTTTTTGCCGAGGAGGGTGGCCTGGACCTGTTCCCGCGCCTGCTGTTCAGTGGCCAGATGCGTAGGGAAGGCATGCCGCAGGCCGGCCAGACCAACCACGATCACCACCAGGGCAACCATAATTTCTACGAGACTAACACCTGTAGGGGAGAAAAGGGAACGACGCCGACCCATGCCTGTATCGATCCTCGCGTGCTTGGAGTCAGCCCTGCTGCGCGGAGTGTACCCCACGCGCTGCGCCTGTTATGCCAGACGAAGAGTTGTCACAAAGTGTAACCTATTTATCGGTCAGACAGCAACCAGGACTGGCAAGGCGCCTGGATATGCATCCAGTTCATGCAGCGGCACTAACGGTAGAGGGGTCTCATAAAGCAGGCTGCATGTGGCGGCTCAGTGTGGCGCTGCCACGCCCTGGTCTGGCTGTGATGGCGCTAGCGGCGGACGGCAGGGAATCGTAAACCTAAAGGTGCTGCCCTGGCCCAACTCGCTGTCGACCCAGATGCGACCGCCATGTGCCTCGACCACCATCTTACAGAAGGTGAGCCCAAGACCAGTCGACTTCTGCCCGGTGGTCTGATGCATGGCGACCTGCCCGAACTTCTCGAAGATGCGGTCAAATGCTTCCCGGGGGATACCCGGGCCCGTATCGGTCACGCTGAAGAGCACGGCTGCAGCGTCCGTACTGGTATGGATGGCGACGGTGACCTGACCGCCGGCAGGAGTAAATTTGAGGGCATTGCCGAGTAAATTGATGAGCGTACGCCGGAGCTTATCGGCATCGGCAACGAGTGTGGGGAACACTGGAGCAAGATCTGTGACCAGAGTGAGGCCGCGATCGTTGGCCAGTTGAGCCACTTGCTCAAGGGCCTGGGTCACCACCTGAGCTGGCGCCAATTCGGCGCACACCAGTATCTGCTGGCCAGCCTCCAGTTTATGCACATCCAGCATGTCATTGATCATCCCCAGCAAGGTCTCTGAGCCCCGCAAGGCCGCCGTTAGACATTCGGCCTGGACGTCGTTCAACGTCCCGGCCTCCTGCACCAGACATAAGCCGCTGATTAAGGTAGTGAGGGGCGTGCGCAGGTCATGGACCAGCATGTGCACCAGGTCATCGCGTAAGGTCTCCGAGGCCTGCAGCCGACGATAGCTGTCCCGCAACTGCCGGGCCGTGAGGCGCAGTTCAATCTCGGTCATGACGGCAGTGGCCAGACTCTGCAGCAGTTCGAGTTCCTCGGATGTCCACTCGCGCGGCTTCTGATCAAGCGCACAGAACGACCCGAGGGTCTGCCCAGCAGGAAGAGTCAAGGGCATACCGGCATAGGCCACCACCCCCAGCTCGCTGACCGCGAGACTGTCATGGACCAGGGGATGCGTGCGAGCATCTGTCACTACAAACGGTGTGCCCGAGGCGACAACATAGCGGCAGAACGAGTGCGACAGCGGTGTCTCACGTGGGATGTCCACCAAGAGCTCGCCATGTCCGGCTGCGCTCTTAAAAAACTGCCGCTCTTTATCTACGAGGGATACCAGCGCCACAGGCGTATGCAGTAACTTACTCGCGAGCTTGGTAAAGCGGTCAAACGCCTCCTCAGGAGGGCTATCTAACAGCTCCGTATGCTGCAGAAGCGTCAGTCGTGCTGGATCTACGATGGTATCAAGAGCTGCTGGCGTCATCGCGGCTCACCTCGTCCCATGACATCAAAAAATTTCTTTGAAGACGTACACGATGACCCCAGTAGTGGGATCGTTATCCATGTACACGTAGTTGGATTTCACCATGCGCTGCAACACGCGCTCCACTTCCCCAAACAGCACACCCGTCTCGAGCACCCCCTGGGTCACCGAGAGACGTCCCCCGTGCTTGTGCGCCGCACGCAGTAATTGGAGCATGAGTTCATCGTCGGTAAAGCGCGGTTTCACCTTCTCTTTCAAAGCTTCACGCCAGGCCGGAGCGGCCATGCTGGGGTCACCTGCAAGCTGCCGATACAGGAGATGCTTGAGGTGCTCGAGTTCGCGGCGCACGGCAGAACTCGGCCGCTCATGCTGGTGCTGCAGCAAAAGGTTGGCTATCTGGACCTGGTGTGGTAAGGTGAAAAAATCAGCGATCCAGCCTAGAAAAAACCCGCCACAGGTGAAGAGATACAGGAGTCCCATGAAAGGGCGCCCCAGATAAAATTTGTGCAGCCCGAAGAATGGGCCACCAAGCAACCAGAGGAGGTAAGCCACGAGTATAGACTTCATGGATGCAATCCTTACGTAGACATCAAATGCGACTCCTGATGCATTATGGCAAGGATCCGCCTGCCGTACAAGCCGCGTCTCACGTGTAGGAGCATTGCCTCACGGCCATGGCTGTGGCATGATGTAATTGTACAGCACCCGGCATGGAGTACGCCTCTCTGCGCCTGGTCCTGACCCAGAGGACGCAGGCAGAGCGCGTCTTGCGACCCGACACGATGTGAGTGCAGGAAGGGGAACCCAGCCATGCATATGAGCCGGTTGTTTAGCCAGACCTTGCGCGATGTGCCGGCCGAAGCAGAAATCCCAAGCCATCAGCTCTTGCTGCGGGCCGGGCTGGTACGTCCGTTGGCCGCGGGCATTTATAGCTACCTGCCGCTAGGGCGGCGCGCCTTGACGAAAATCGAACAGATCATCCGCGCTGAGATGGATGCCATCGGTGGCCAGGAAATCACTATGCCCGTGGTGCATCCCGCTGATATCTGGCAGGAGACCGGACGCTGGTATGAGGTAGGCGCCGAAATGGCCCGCTTCAAGGATCGGGCGCAGCGTGACATGGTCCTCGGCATGACCCACGAGGAAGTCATCGCGGATCTGATCCGGCAAGAGATCCGCTCCTATCGCCAACTCCCCTGTCTGCTCTACCAGATTCAGACCAAATTTCGGGATGAACCACGGTCGCGTGGCGGCTTGATTCGGGTGCGTGAGTTTACCATGAAGGACAGTTATAGCCTGGATGCCGACTGGGAAGGCTTAGATAAACAATACCGGGCCCATTACCAGGCGTACTTTAATATTTTCCACCGTTGCCATCTGCCCGTCATTGCGGTGCAGTCTGACGTCGGGATGATGGGTGGCCAGATGGCGCATGAGTACATGTATCTGACCCCTATCGGCGAGGATACACTGGTGCTCTGCGACGCCTGTGGCTACGCGGCCAATCGCCAGGTGGCGCAGGTGCGCAAACCGACTCCTCCCCCTGAAGCACCGCTGCCGTTGGAGCGTGTGTCCACGCCCGGGACCTCAACCATCGACGACCTGGCAGCGTACCTTGGGGTTCCTACCAGCCGCACCGCCAAGGCAGTATTTTTCGTAGCCACGGTCGCTGACCCCGCGGACGCCAATGCGACGCGACAACAGTTTGTGTTTGCGGTGGTCCGGGGCGATACCGACCTCAATGAGACGAAGCTGGTGAACGCTCTGGCCGCGCGTGATCTGCGACCGGCACACGATGACGAGATCCGGGCCGTAGGGGCCGAACCAGGCTATGCCTCACCCATCGGGCTCAGCCAGGAGAACCTCCTGGTCATTGTCGACGACCTCATCCCCCAATCCCCCAACCTGGTGGCCGGTGCAAATGCCGTGGGCTATCACCTCCGGCATACGAATTACGGCCGTGATTATCGGGCGGCCCTAGTCCAGGACATTGTGGCGGCGCAGGATGGTGATGGCTGTCCGCAGTGCGGTGCTGTCTTGCGCACGGTGCGAGGCGTGGAAGTAGGGAACATTTTCCAGTTAGGGACGCGTTACACCGAGGCGCTCGGCGGCATGTATCTCGACCGCGATGGGACCACGAAACCGGTCATCATGGGGTGCTATGGCATTGGCAGCGGCCGTCTGCTCTCCTGCATCATCGAAGAGCACCACGATGCCCGCGGCATCCGCTTCCCCATCACTGTGGCGCCCTACCAGGTCCACTGTGTGGCACTTACGCAGCGCGCCCCAGAGGTGGTGGAGATTGCTGAGCGCTTGTATCGTGAAGCCTGGGCCGAAGGCATCGAAATGCTCCTCGACGACCGCGACGCTACCCCGGGCGTGAAGCTCAACGATGCTGACCTCATTGGCCTCCCGCTGCGTCTCACCATTGGCCCCCGTTCACTCCAGGCCGGCGGTGCCGAGCTCAAGCAACGCAGCAGCGAGGCTGCTATCACGGTCGCCATCGAGCAGATTATTCCTACCCTGAAAGCTGAGATTGCACGCCTGTTCGCCGAAACTCAGCAGCGTGTGGTCCCAGTCCCCTACCCCGCTCAAGGGTAGGTGTAGCACAGTTGACTTACTCTTCCACCTGCGTGGTCGTGCTCCCTTTCGCTGTTAAAGCAATGTGGGAGAATGAGGAATGAGGTGTGGCCCCATGCCAATGTTTCTCTTCTGCCGGAATGTGCACGACATCTCCCACCCCGATCACTTCCTGGTGGGTCTCCGTGGCGATGATGCCTTCACCAGCAGTCACGAACAATACTTGATCGCTGCTATGAGTATGCATTTTGTTCCGGGCACCGGGCGCGAAGTTGACGATGCCCAGATTGAAGTCGTTGCTCATCTCAGGCGTGAGCAACGTCTGTCGTGTCACAGCACCGCCCGTGAATAAGGGAGTGTTGACTGATTGTGGGGGGATCTCGTTGGGTTTGAGTACCTTTGCCATTGGCTCCTCCTTGCAGTCTCTGGGTCTTCTCCTGTCGCCCGGAGATATGGTAGACTCCGTCACTTTGGGATCTCACGGAGACTGTTGTAACAGATCCTGGACTGTTTTTGCAATCATACTCCCTCACCTAGTCCTTACGTTTTCCCAATTACTGGCCGATAAGTGGCATGGATCACTGGCAAGGAGCTGTAGAGGTACTGTACAAATCGGACAATCCTGTCCAGGATAATATATGAGCCATCAGTTCACGTCTCGCTGTTTGCCGCAGCATACGCTTTCACCCATCTATGAAGTCTTTGTAGGCCGACAGCCCATCTATACGCAGCAGTTGGACGTCTTTGCCTATGAATTGCTGTTTCGCAGCGGCGAGATGCAGCACGCTGAGGTGACCGATGGGAATCAAGCCACCGCCCGCGTCCTGGTCAATACCTTCCTCGAACTGGGTCTCGAGACGCTCGTTGGTTCCAAACGCGCCTTTGTCAATCTGACGCGCGATTTCCTGCTCCAGGACTATTCCCTGGTCTTCCCAGCAGGCCGCGTGGTGCTGGAGGTGTTGGAAGATGTCGCTGTCGATGACGACGTGCTCGCAGCCCTCCGCAACCTCACAGCGCAGGGCTATATCATTGCTTTGGACGATTTTTTCTACCAGGAGCACCTGCGTCCGCTCGTCGAACTGGCTGACATTATCAAGATCGACGTGCTCGCCTGTGGCCGCACGACGGTGGCGGAGCAGGTAAAACTCTTACGACACTATGACGTACAACTGTTAGCGGAGAAGGTCGAGACCCAGGAGGATTTCACCTACTATAAAACCCTTGGATTCGAATATTTCCAGGGGTATTTTTTCTGCAGCCCAGATGTGGTCAAGGGGCAGCGGAGTCCCACCAACCGTCTGGGGGTCCTAGAATTGTTGGCGAAGCTCCAGAGCCCGGGGACCGCCTTCCACGAACTCGAAGCGCTGGTCAGCCGGGATGTCTCTCTCAGCTATAAAATACTCCGCGCCGCCAATACGGCCATCACCCGAACCCGTAAAGTCGAATCTATCCAGCAAGCGCTGCAGCTCGTCGGCCTCACCACTATGACGAACATTGTCAGCCTCTTTCTCCTCGCCAACATCGACGATAAGCCCCATGAACTCCTCATCACCGCCATGGTGCGGGCCAAAATGTGCGAACAGTTAGCCAAACTCATGCAGCAGAGTAATAGCTCCACCTTTTTCACCGTTGGCCTCCTCTCCGTCCTGGACGCCTTTATGGATCGCCCAATGCCAGACATCCTCCCGACGCTGCCCCTGACGGATGAAATCGTCGAGGCCCTGCTGACCCACGAGGGTACGTTGGGAGCCACACTCCGTTGCGTCCTGGCCTATGAGCGGGGGGACTGGCAGACCGTGCAGAACCTCGGATGCCCGCGTGACCTGCTCGTCAAGACCTATCTCGAAGCGCTCATGTGGGCGACCGAGATGCATAACACCTTTTAAGTTTCCCCTGGGGAATGCCGATAGAGCCTGATGGGACGAGCTGGAATTTTGTCACCTTTTTGACGTCTACGTCAAGGTATTGGCAATGGCTGACTGACGTCCCATCAGAGGGCAACGGCTGCCTCGCCTCCTCTCTGTTCCTCTTATCGTCTCCCTCCTGCGGCAAGCACCGCATATGATGCTGCCAATTGCTACCAGGACGCGCAAGGCCTCCGAGGCGTAGCGCTGTTGGCATGAGATTTGCTTTGTGGGATGCGACGTGTCGAGCAGGACATGGCCATGGGGTTGGAGGGCGGAGCTAGCGCCCCCACCGATGGCTCGTGCCGCCTCAGGAGGGTTACCATGCCGCAACATCAGACGACCTGTGTCTCACTGCGTACCCTAAGTGTGGGGTGCGCGCTGAGCGTATTCCTCGCTGACCTCATACTCCCCGTGGGGGTAACCGCCAGCCTTGCCTACATAGCTGTCGTGTTGCTCGTGGCTCGGTCCTCGTGGCGGGGCTCTCCTGCTCTGGCCGCCCTCGGTTGTACTGGACTCACTATCCTTGGCTGGCTCTGCGCGCTCCCCAACAGCTTCGTGTGGATAGATATCACGAACCGCAGCCTCGGGCTGGGCGCCCTGTGGATTGCCGTATATCTGGCGCGCCACCGCCAGGGCAAGGCGGCCCTGGCACCATGGGGGACGAAGCAGAGGGCAGATGTCGTACAGGCGCACGATAGCTGGCAAGCGGAAATGGTGGCCCGCCAGCGCGCCGAGGCAAACCTACAGCAGCAACGGAATTGGCTCGACGTGGCGCTCGCAAGTCTCGGGGAGGCAGTGATCACGACCGATACACGCCTGACGGTCACCTTCTGCAATCAAGCTGCCGAAAACCTGACCGGATGGCAGGCTGTGGACGCACACGGCCGCCCGCTGACGGCCATACTCCACCTGCTTGACGAACCGACCCGGCAGCCTCTCACTGTGCCGCTCGACCAGGTGGTACAGCAGGGCATCGTGATGGGACTCGGCGAGCAGACACTGCTGATGCGACCCGACGGATATGTGCGTGCTATCGCTGGCTGTGCGACCCCCATACGCGATACGCAGGGGCTCGTGCAGGGGCTGGTGTTGGTGGTGCGAGACATCACCGCTCCCAGGGGCATCGAGGCACAACTGCGGCAGAGCCAGAAGCTCGCCGCCATTGGTACCTTAGCCGGAGGGATTGCACATGAGTTCAACAATGTCCTGGCGTCCATCATTGGTTTTACTGAGCTGACGGTCGATGATGTACCCCCCGAGAGTCGGGCGTGGCACAACCTCCAGAAGGTCCTCCAGGCTGGACTGCGGGCCAAGCAGATCGTCCAGCAGCTCCTGGCCTTCAGCCGCCAGAGCCCACCCGTGCGTGAGCCTGTGCAACTCGACCAGATTATTCGTGAAGCCCTAACGCTCCTGCGAGCCTCGCTCCCCAGCACCATCACCCTCCAGTACTATGGGAAGCCAGGCGGGGGCCCAGTCCTCGCGGATCCGGCCCAGATGCACCAGGTCGTGATGCATCTCGGTGCGAATGCCGCCGATGCCATGCGGCAAACAGGAGGGCGCTTAGAGGTAAGCCTGGACATAGTACATGTGCCAGCGGAGGCTGCAGACCCGCCTTACCTCTCGCCAGGGGCCTACGTCCGCCTGCGCGTCCGTGATACTGGCTGTGGCATGTCACCTGAAGTCCAGGAGCGCATCTTTGAGCCGTTTTTCACGACCAAGGATGTCGGAGAAGGGACTGGACTGGGCCTGGCGACCGTGCATGGGATCGTCTCAGGCCACGGCGGGACCATCACAGTCAGCAGTCGGTGTGGCCGTGGCACGACCTTCACGGTCTATCTACCCCGGCGGGAAAGGGTCCCAGCGCCAGCTACACTAGCACCAGCGCCTCTCCTCCAGGAGCAGGGCTGCGCCCTCATGATCGACGATGAAGCCATGCTGGTGCAGCTCGGTTGTACACAGTTGAAACGTTTGGGGTACGAGGCAGTCGGCTGCACCGACAGCCGCGTCGCCCTCGACACGTTTCGGGAGGCACCGACGCGGTTTGACTTCGTCATCACCGACGCCACCATGCCCGGCATGACGGGCATGACGCTCGCACGCGAACTCCAGCGGCTCCGGCCTGATCTCCCGGTCATCCTGTGCAGTGGCTCGCACGAAGGCCTTGACCCTGAGCGCGCCGCCGTCCAGGGCATTGCAGCCGTACTCCTGAAACCATGGACGCCCCAAGAGCTGGCCCGCACGATTCAGCGGATATGCCAGCCCAGCCAGCCGTAGGCCACACATATTTGTCGGTACCAGCCGGTTTCGATACAGACACCACCGACCCACTGTTGCTTTTCGATCACAACATACTCCAATGTGCATCCAGGCTACAGCGTCGCCCGTAACCACCCCGCCTCAAGTGTGTTCCCGCATAGGCCGATATGTAGAACGGTGGCGAGAGAGCTGTTTGTCACAGAGTATGCCGGAAGCACAGGATCATGGGTTTCACCTCAGTAGCCACAGTTATTACATTTGTTACCATCAGCGCGGTGTGGGGTGTGGTACACGACGTCGGTGTAGTAGCGGTGTCCTTGCGGGATGTAGCCGAGTCGGACTACCTACCGCTCGGCGCCGTGGTGCTCTTCCGCTTCGCATGCGCCGCGGTCGCGCTCTATACCCTTCTAAGTGTGTATTGTGACCACGAGGATCTTGAACTGCGTTATGGCGATGCCACGGTCTCCCTCCGCCGCCATCGCCGTTGGACTACTTTCACCCTCTGGTGCTTCACCCTGCTCTTCTTCTACTTTACGCTCGCCGCTTACTGTAGCGGCGCGGCCTTCGTCGGGCGTGGCGATGTTGTGCCATCCTGGGTTGTAATGGCGACGCTCGTGCTCTT
>Ga0081539_10006113_pt1 | contig 11737 bp, 12 predicted proteins | sample TabmetS4T2R2_FD_71023 | JGI IMG/M metagenome (GOLD analysis project Ga0081539, IMG submission 71023) | Tabebuia heterophylla rhizosphere microbial communities from the University of Puerto Rico - S4T2R2 | ecosystem: Host-associated > Plants > Roots > Rhizosphere ...
GCTCATCACCGCCCGCTGCCGAAACCCCCGCAAATGCGACATGTCCATCGTTTCAGCCTCCAGAACACTACATAAAACTTGTATAAACACTACATAAATGCTACTGTCTGCAAAGTATAACGCAGGCGAGAAGGAGTGGTGAGATGAGTGATCCGCGGGCGGTAATACCGTACGTCACGGAGCAAAGCCCCAGGGGCGAGCGGACAATGGACATCTACTCGCGGCTCTTGCGGGACAGGATCGTTTTTCTCGGGACGCCGGTTGACGATCAGGTGGCGAACGCGATCATGGCGCAGCTACTACTTTTGGACGGTGATGATCCGGAGCAGGACATCAACCTGTACATCAACTCTCCCGGCGGGAGCGAGTACGGGATGCTCGCCATCTACGACACCATGCAGTTCGTGAACGCCGACGTGGCGACGACGGCGCTCGGGATGGCGGCTTCGGCGGGCGCCTTCCTGCTGGCGGCGGGTGCGCCGGGCAAGAGGAGCGCGCTGCCGAACAGCCGCATCCTCATCCACCAGGCGCAGATACAGGGGCTCGGCGGTCAGGCGTCGGACGTGGAGATTCACGCGCGCGAGATCCTGCGCAGCAAGCGGAGGGTAAACGAGATCATGGCCTCCGTAACCGGACAGCCTGTCGAGAAGATCGAACGCGACACCGACCGCGACTTCATCCTGAGCCCCGAAGAAGCTGTGGAGTACGGCCTGATCGACCGCATCGTGGACCGCGCTTCCGAGGTCACGAACCGGAGTTAGCCTCCGGGAGGCCGCATGGATCTGCTCGTCCTCGGCGGAACCCGCTTAGTCGGCAGGCACCTGGTCACGGTCGCGCTCGGGCGCGGCCACCGGATCACGCTGTTCAACAGGGGAAAGAGCGATCCCGTCCTCTTCCCCGATGTGGAGACCCTGCGCGGCGACCGCCACGGGGACCTCTCCACCCTGCGGGGAAGACGTTGGGACGCTGTAGTGGATACCTGCGGGTACGTGCCGCGCGTCGTAAGGGCGTCGGCGGAGCTGCTGGCCGATGCCGTGGACCGCTACGTGTTCGTATCCAGCATCTCCGTGTATCAGGACCCCCTTCCGCCCGGCGCGGACGAATCGGCTCCGCTGGCGATCCTCGAAGGCGAGTCCGTCGAGGAGATAACCGGCGAGACCTACGGTGCGCTCAAGGCGCTGTGCGAACAGGCCGCAGAGAAAGCCATGCCGGGCCGTGTCGTCAACGTCCGGCCCGGCCTCATCGTGGGACCGCGCGACCCTACGGGCCGCTTCGCCTACTGGCCCCGGCGCGTGGCGCGGGGTGGCGAGGTCTTGTCACCTGGCAGGCCGGATCGGCCGGTGCAGTTCGTGGACGTTCGGGATCTCGGACGCTGGCTTGTCACGATGGCCGAAGAGGGAGAGCCCGGCACGTACAACGCCACCGGCCCAGAGAGCACGCTGACCATGGGCGGGTTGCTGGAAGGGTGTGCGAGGGTCGCCGGTAACGATGTCCGCTTCACCTGGATGGACGACGATTTCCTAGTGGAGCGGAACATCGAGCCTTTCGTGGAGTTGCCGCTGTGGCTGCCGGGGAGGTACGCTGGCCTTAACGCCGTTGACAACTCCGGGGCCATCGCCGCCGGGCTCCGGTTCAGACCTGTGGATGAGACCATCAGGGACGTGCTGGACTACGAGCGCGGGTTGGACGATGCGCAGTATGATGCGGGCCTCAATCCAGAGCGGGAGCGCGAATTGCTCGGGGAATGGCACGCAGGGGCGGACAAGGTGCGATGAACCTCACGCATGAATACCTGCGGCATCGCAAAGGGTATTCGTTCGGGGCGGGGTGCTGTTGGATCCGGATCTACGAAGGCGCCCCGGGGGACGCGCCCGTGGTCGTCTGCGAAGAGCTGCCAGATGCCGGGAGCACGAAAATCTCCGAGATGTCGTCGCAGCTCGCGGCGGAGGTCATAGCAGAGCACTTCGATGGTAGTCTGCCAGATCTACCGCGTCCGATGCTCTGGATCGAACACCACACCCGACGCCGCGGCCCCGGACGTTTCTACCTGTTAACCTTCCCCTCCTACCATCCGCACCCTGAAGGCATCGGCTTCATCCGGCGCGTGACGCTGGGCCGCCCTACCCGCGAGCCCCTCACGCCCGCGGAAGCCACAATCCTGATTCGGGGAACATGAGAACCTAGCGGCCAAGCAAACGCCGCCACAGGCTCTTTCTCTCCTGGCCGGGATCGTTGGGCGTCGGACCTTCCACCGCCCGGCGGCCCAACAGGTCGAGGAGGGATTCGCGTGGGATCACCTGCACCTCCATGCCGCCTACGAGGCGTTCTGGAGGCGGGCTCAGGGCGACATACGGAACCTCCTCGCCCTGATGATCGAGGAGCGAGATCAGGGTCTCGGTCGAAACCTCCTGCGCCCGCCAGTCGGTTCCGAAGTCTCCCGTGGAATCCAGAAACTCTTCGGCCTCCTCGATGGAGTCGAAGAGAGGTATCGCCTCGCCGTCGTCGAGCACGATGGCGAGCAGTTCGTCTTCCGTCTCCGGTCCGCCGACGATGACCACGTGGGTTGCGGTTGGATCCATCGTCAGCGGGTAGAGTTTCTGCGTTTGCCGTTCTCTTACGAAGTGCCGTTCATTGAGGGCTCGTCGGGTGGGGTCAGGCCGATGCCAGGGCCTTCCGGAGTATCCACAACGTTCAGGACGCTGCCGTCGAGGGCCTCGCTCACGGGAGCGGCGATGTGCAGCAGGCTCTCTCCACTGTGCTCCACCACCTGATCGTCGCCCTGCGGCTCACCGGCGGCGATGCCCACGACCGTCTGGCCGGAATCCTCGTCCTGCACCGGGTCTAGCCGCAGGACCGTGCCCTCCGGGTGATCGACGCTCAAGAACAGTTCCTTCGCTTCATCGGTTACCGAGATCATGCTCTCCTTTCCCTTCGCAACAGCGTGTAGCGCCGGCGATTGGATGGGAGCGTGCAGTGTCGGAAGTTAACCTATCAACTCCTCGTGGGATTTAAACCAGTAGTCCGAAGCACAGGTTGAGACTTACCCTTACCACATAGTAGAAAGGTGGTATTGGCCGGAAGGAGGAGGAATGGAAAACGAAGAAACGAGCGGCACCGAGTACGCGATCAAACAGGTCGGCGACCGCTACTACCCGATCATCGTGGACCGGGAGGCCGGCGGACACTACGAGATCAAGAACCCCATGACCGGCGGAATCCTGAGCTACACGAAAGAGGAAGCCGCGAAGAAGTACGTCGAGCGCGCCCGCCAGCAGGAGCAGAAAGGTTGAGAGGCTAACCTTCGTCACCGAAAGCCCGTGCGTTGCGCGGGCCCCGGAACTGTCCTAGTGTTCTGGGCTATGAAGGTCTCCGAAGCCATCGGGTATACACTTGCGGAACGCGGGATCGAAGCGTCCTTCGGCCTCGTCGGGAGCGGTAACTTCACCGTCGTTAACGCGCTGCGCGACGCGGGCGCCGCGTTCTATGCCTCCCGCCACGAGTGCGGGGCCGTGATGATGGCGGATGGGTATGCGCGAGCGGGCGGCAAGACCGGTGTCGTTAGCGTTCACCAGGGGCCGGGCTTCACCAACACGCTCACCGGGCTGACGGAAGCCGCCAAGAACCGCACGCCCCTCGTGCTGCTCGCCGCAGATACTCCGGCAGCTACGCTCTGGTCCAACTTCAAGGTAGATCAGGGCGCTCTGGCGCGGATTACCGGCGCCATCTCAGAGCGCGTGCGCTCCCCCGAGACCGCTGCAATCGACGCGGCCCGCGCCCTCCGGCGCGCAGGGGTAGAACGCCGTCCCGTGGTGCTCAACATCCCCATAGACCTCGTCGAATCGCCATGCCCGGATGAGCTTCCGGACGGTGATGGGCCGGAGTTGCAGCCGCCGCGCCCTTCGGAGCGCTCCGTGGCACGGGTCGCCGATCTACTGGCTGGTTCGGGGCGGCCCGTGATCCTGGCCGGTCGCGGGGCCGCGCTCTCCGAAGGGGGTCGTGAGGCGCTGGAAGCACTCGGGGAGCGAATCGGGGCTTTGCTGGCGACGAGCGCGATGGGACACGGCCTCTTCTCCCGCAGCCCCTATGCGGTCGGCATCGCCGGTGGCTTCGCCTCACCGCTCGCCATCGAACTCATATCTCGGGCGGATATCGTGCTCTCGTTCGGCGCATCGCTCAACCACTGGACCGCCCGCCACGGCAGGCTCTTCCCACCAGAAGCCAGCGTGGTACAGGTGGATCTCGACGGGGAAGCCATAGGCGCGGTGCATCGCGTGGATGCGGGGGTCATCGGCGATGTGGCGGCGACCGCGCGGGCGCTTCTGGGCGAACTGGAGCGGCGCGGCGTGGGCAAGAAAGGCTACCGCCACAAGGATCTGGAACGTGACATCGTCACCCGCCGCTGGCGAGATGAGCCGTACGAGGACCGCGGAACCGCGGAGTACGTAGACCCGCGCACCCTGACCATATCGCTCGACGATCTTCTGCCGGGGGAGCGCACGGTCGCCACCGATTCGGGGCACTTCCTCGGTTATCCGTCAATGTACCTCCAAGTTCCCGACCACCGCGGATTCGTCTTCCCGAATGCCTTTCAGTCCGTCGGGCTCGGGCTCGGGAGCGGCATCGGCGCGGCTATTGCGCGTCCGGATAGAACGTCGGTCGCGGCCATAGGTGACGGCGGCACGCTCATGGCGCTCGGTGAGATCGAAACCGCCGCCCGCTACCGCTTGCCGATGGTAGTCGTGGTCTACAACGACGCCGCGTATGGAGCGGAGGTGCACCACTTCGGCCCGATGGGGCATCCCGTGGACCTCACGCAGTTCCCCGATACGGACTTCGCCGCGCTGGCCCGCGCCGCCGGGGCGGAGGGGATCACGGTCCGCAAGCCCGACGACCTTGCGCCGCTCAAGGAATGGCTCGGTCGGCGTGACGGCCCGCTCGTCATAGACGCCAAAGTCAACCCCGAAGTCCGGGCCGAATGGCTCGAAGAAGCGTTCCGCGCCCACTAGGAGGAAACTACGTGCCCGAAACCCCCCTCGCGTCTGCGATCCAGACCCTCGCCCGTGGCGGCGTCGAGATCGTTGACCTTACCCAGCCCCTGAAGGAGAACACGCCCGTGATTCAGCTTCCGGAGCAGTTCGAGCAGACGCCTTCTTTCAAAGCGCACGAGATCAGCGCTTACGACGACCGCGGTCCCGCGTGGGCGTGGAGATGGCTGGAGCTCGGGGAGCATACGGGTACCCACCTCGACGCGCCCGTACACTGGATCTCGGGCCGTGACGGACTGGATGTGTCCGAGATCCCGCTGCATCATCTCGTCGCCCCGGCCGTCGTCGTAGACAAATCCACCGAATCAGCGGAAGACCCTGACTACCTGCTCACCGTGGATGACATCCTGGCTTTCGAGGACGGCCACGGTTCGCTCCCCGAAGGCGGATGGTTGCTTCTCCGTACCGGCTGGGACGCCCGCGCCCACGACGAGGCGGAGTTCCTGAATGCCTCGTCCGGCAGCCCGCGCTCTCCCGGCTTCGATGCGGAATGCGCCCGCTGGATGGCCGAGGAATCGCCACTCATCGGGGTCGGTGTCGAGACCGTCGGCATAGACGCTGGCGCAGCGGGAGGCTTCGACCCGCCGTTCCCGGTTCACTACTTCCTGCTCGGCGCTGGCAAGTACGGCGTCACCCAGCTCGCCAACCTGGGCTCCCTGCCCCCAACCGGCTCGCTGCTCGTCATCGCGCCGCTCAAGCTCACCGGTGGGACCGGAAGCCCCGTGCGCGCGTTCGCGCTGGTGCCAAAAGGTTAGCCCTCCCTGGCGGCCTTGCCGCTGCCCTGGCCAGGATCCCTTCTACAACTTCCGTCTTGGCCGCGGCGTAGTGGTCCGTGTTGTGCCAGTCTCGTCCTGCCAGATCCCGCTTCGTCCGGGCGTAGAGTTCACGGTCTTCCATGTTGACCCGCAGATGATCCCGCAGTAGCAGGTAACGCTGGATCTCCGGTGAGCCTGACGAATAGACGTGCAGGTGAACGTCTTTCTCGGGAGCCCGCAACATTCGGTGCTCGTGGAAGTCCGGCTCGCGCACCCGCAGAACGTAGCCGGCACTCTTCAGGGCGGACAGGTACGAGGCTTCGTCTCCCGAATCCTCGACCACGAGGAGGACGTCCACGATGGGTTTCGCGGGGAGCCCCGGCACCGAGGTGGAGCCGATGTGTTCGATTGCCAGGGCTCTTTCGCCGAGCGCCGCCCGGATCTTCGCTTCTTCCCGGCCGAAACGTTCGGGCCAGGCGGGATCGTAGTCCGCGATGATGATGGTGGCCGGTTCGATCTCCCCGATCAAGACCTCCCGCTGACGCTCTTCGATGGGATCATGCCCCACTCAGCACCGCTCATTCACGTGACCTGGCCCTTGTCGTGGTTGATCCAGTCGTTCGGGTGGACCATGTGCTCGTAGTAGCCGCCGGCGTGGGACTGCTCTATGGTGAAGTTGGCGTTCAGGCCCGGCGCGCCATCGTCGCCCATCTGGAAGCTCTGCAAGACTTTGCCGTCGGGAAGCAAGATCGCGACGTGCCCCTGACCGGCGAGCGTGTCGTTGCGATAACTGCGCCCTATGAGCACCCCGCTCCTAGTCTCCCTGGCCCACTTCTTGGCCCTGGCAAGATCGAAAGGAACGTCCACCTTGCTGAAGAACCCCGGCCCCAGCCCGCCAAACGCCGAGGTGTAGAAGTAGGCTGCTATGCCGCCATCGTAGCGGGTATCGCCCCTGGTCGGAATGCTCTTCCCCACGGCGCGTCTGAAGAGGTTGGGTACACCGGCGCAGTTGTGGGATATGATCCCATTAGCAACGTAAGTGCCTGAATAGGTTTCGAGGTTGTAGACATGCCCTTCAAATACACTGACATTGACACCTATGATCTTGTCGATGCATACCTCAGAGGGGAATCCGTTAGCACTATAGCCAGGCGACTGGGCACTTCCACGTATCCCATCAAGGACCGGCTCGTCAAAGCTGGTATCAAGCTCCGAACTCAAGGAGTGCAGGCTCGTCTCGATGGCGTCAAGCCTGAACCTTTCCGACGAGACGACATCTCCAAGGACGGCATCATCAATGCCTATCTTGGAGGCGAAAGCGTCAACCAGATTGCTGAACGATTCGGCTGCTCGGCTGGAAGTGTTTACAGGCGACTCAAGGGTGCTGGAATCAAGTTGCGTACTGTCAAGGAGGGTGCCCGGCTTCGTTGGAGTTCCTACGGACCGCGAGGCGCCCCAGCTAACCGTCTTGATCTTGACACTGTTGCTATTGTCCGGGATTACCTTGCTGGCGAAACGCCCCGCTCCATAGCGAAACGCCTCGGCACCGACCACAACGTCATCACCCGCCCTCTCAGAGAGTCTGGCATATCCATCAGGGGCATCTCCGAAGCACAGCGACTCAAGAACAGCTTGCTCTCCGAAGCGGAAAGGCTTTCCATGGTCCGTGCTGCGCACGAAGCCGGCCACTGGTTTACCGGTCCTGGCTACGGCGGCATAGGGGAAGCCGAGCTTCAAGCCATGCTCCGAGACCGGGGATTGTCCCCCGTCCAGCAGTATTCTTTCGGGCACTACAAGCTCGACCTCGCCGTTCATCCCGTCGCCGTGGAAGTCGAGCGGTGTACCCACAACCCGCTCAACCTCCCCAAAAAGCGCAAGAGAACGGTGTACTTGCTCAAGGCTGGTTGGTCTGTGGTTATTGTCTGGTTCACGCCCGGTACGCTTCCCGAACTCTCGGCTGCGGATTACGTTGCCGCCCACCTTGAGCGCGTGCAGCGGCAGCCAGCCCAGATCGGTCAGTACCGGATGATTCGGGGTTCCGGTGAGCTTGCAGCCGTCTGCGGTCTTGACGGTGATTACCTCACCGGAGTAGCGCCGCTTGAATGAACGCTTTATGTTTTCAGCTACGACTTGTGTGTCTCCGGTAAGGCAGAAGATCCTCTTGCCTTTCAGGTCATCCACGGACGGCAACGGCCTGTCTACCGCATAAGCGCCCTCGCCGTCCGGCACGGGCCCGTCGGTCCATACCCAGTATTTCATGTGGTCCACCAACCGCGTGACGTACTTGTAGCCCTTGGCGAAGTTCGTCCCGTCCACGACGCCGTGGCTCAGGACTTCCCTGCCGCCTCCGTTTCTCCCGTCGTCCCCGTGCCCGGCTCTCTCCCGCTCCTTCGCCCCGGTCAGGGCGAGGAGCTGTTCGGGCGTGCCCCGGTACGCGTTCACGTCGATGTTCATGCCGGCCACGCTGCCGGCAGAGGTGAACTGCCAGAACCACGGCTCCACATCACCCCAAGGCTTGCCCCAGCCCCAGGGCAGTTTGGCGCGCTGGAAATCTTGCTTGCTCCTGGCGTAGAACTGCCTGGGTTTGACCGGGTCCATGTGCAAGTAGTAGGCGTCCCAGGCCGCGTCCGCCCCATACTGGGAAAACTTGCCCGAGGAGTCGCCGCCGTTCCAGAAGTCCCTGCCCGAGTAGACGACGATCGGGTGCTTGCCAACCCTGCGCCTGACCTCGGATACGAACTTCATGAGTTGCTCGTTGCCAGGGGTCAGGGCCGGGTTCTCGTACGCTTCGAAGTCTACTATCAGGATCTTGTCCTCAGGCCCGCCTACGGCTTCGATGGTGCGCAGAAAGTGGTCGGCCTGCGCCTCTGCCGGCGTGTTCACCAGGAAGGCGTAGACCCCCATTACGAAACCTTCCGATTCAGCCCGGCGGAAGAACTCCTTGAACCCGCTCGGGACGTATCCTTTGCCGTCCCGGTACGGACCCTCCGAAGCCTTGACCAGGCAAAACTCGTAATCCTCAGCCCTGGCCCGCTCGAAGTTCAGATCTCGCTGGAATTCCGAATGAACGTCGATTCCGAAGATCGGCTCTTCCCTGCTCATCCTCTCTCCTTTTCGCCTCGGTCGCATTCGGTAGGGTTCAACCAGCAACCTTCCTGAACACAATCGTACGCCGCTTGAGCCGCGAATCAGAGCAAGTAGCGATGAATTGCGAATGAATTTTTCGGGTTCTAGGAGGAGAACAGCCCTTCGAAGCCATCCTCATCGAGAACCGTCACCCCGGCCTCCCGCGCCCGGCTCAATTTCGAGCCAGCGCCCTTACCGGCGAGCACGTAGTCGGTGTTGGCGCTGACGGACGAGGTGAACGTACCGCCGGCGGCTTCGATCCTCTCCACGAAGTAACCCCGGGGACGGCTCAAGGTCCCGGTCACGACCACCCTCATCCCCGCCAGCGGGCCTTCTGTGGGAGCGGCGGAGACGCGCTCGAAGTTCAGCCCGATCTGCATGAGCCGCTTGACGAGGGCCTGGTTGTCATCGAGGCCGAAGTATTCTGCGACGGCGCGGGCAACGACCCCACCGATGCCGTCTATCTCGGTCAGCTTCTCCGCCTCGACACCGCGCAGAAGGTCCTCGCCGGAGAAGCGTTCGGCTACAAGCTCCGCCGTCACAGCACCGACGTGGCGGACGCCCAGGGCGTAGAGAACGCGGGGGAAGGGCTGTTCCTTGCTCTTTTCTATGGCCTGGATCAGGTTCTCCGCGCTCTTCTGGCCGAAGCCTTCGAGTGGTTCTATCTCCTCCGCCTTAAGGCCGTAGATGTCGGCGACATCCTTGATCATGCCCAGCTCGAAGAACCGCGCTGCCATCTTCTCCCCGAACCCGTCAATATCCATCGCGCTCTTCGAGGCCCAGTGGATGATGTGCTCCAGAGCCTGTGCCGGACAGCGCGTGTTCACGCACCGCGTCACCGCCTCGCCCTCCGGCCGCGACACCGGCTCCCCGCACACCGGGCACTCCTTCGGCATCTCGAAAGCGTATTCGTCGCCCGTTCGTTCCCCGGTCACGGGCCTTACGACCTGCGGGATCACATCCCCGGCCCGCTCTACGACCACGGTGTCTCCGACGAGGATGTCCTTCTCCTTGATGTAGTCCTCGTTGTGCAGCGTGGCCCGCGATATGGTCACCCCGCCGATGTTCACCGGCTCCAGCGTCGCCTGTGGCGTCAGCGCGCCCGTGCGCCCGACGTGCACGAAGATATTTTCCAGCTTCGTGCGCCCCGCGAGCGGCTCGAACTTGTATGCGATCGCCCATCGCGGCGCCTTCTGTACCGACCCGAGCGTCTCCTGCTGCTCGCGCGAGTCGACTTTTACGACCACGCCGTCTATCTGGTATCCGACGCTTGTGCGCTGCCGCGCCCATCGTTCGCAAGCCTCGATCACGGAGTCGATGGAATCGTGGACCTCGTACGGGTTCACCCGTAGTCCATAATTCTTCAATGCGGCGAGCGAGGCCGAGTGGCTCTCGTATTCGCCGTAACCTTCGCCGATGCCGTAGAGGAAGACCGTCAGGGGGCGGGCGGCGGTCATCCTCGGGTCGAGTTGCCGGATGGAGCCAGCCGCCAGGTTGCGGGGGTTGGCGTAGGTTGGCTTACCTTCCGCCTCCTGCCTCCTGTTCAGCTTCTCGAAATCTTCAAGGCCGATATAGACCTCGCCCCGGGGTTCGAGGACCTCCGGCGCGTCGCCGTCCAGCCTGTCGGGGATGGATCGCACGGTGCGCAGGTTGTGGGTCACGTCCTCTCCGACCGTGCCGTTGCCCCGCGTCGCCCCCCGGACGAAAATGCCGTTTTCATAGCGGAGCGAGATCGCCAGACCGTCGATCTTGAGCTCGGTGACGTACCGGAGCCTGGATGCTTCTTCGGGACCGAGCAATCGCCGCACGCGGGCGTCCCACTCCCTGAGATCGCCGGTCTTGCGGGCGTTGGAGAGCGAGAGCATCGGGATGGCGTGACGGACCTCCTCGAAGCCTTCGAGCGGTTCGCCGCCAACCCTTTGTGTCGGGGAGTCGGGGGTGAGGAGCTCCGGGTTCTCGGCCTCCAGCGTTTCGAGTTCGTTGTAGAGGGCATCGTACTCGGCGTCGGAGATCTCCGGCGCGTCCTCTATGTAGTAGCGGCGGCCGTGGTAGCGGACCTGCTCTCTGAGGTCTTCGATCCTCCCCCTGATGTCCGAGCCTGCGGCCACGAAAGGATTATACGTGCAGGAAGGCGGCCTCCCAAGGGACTCATGGCGACGTCTTCGCATCGTATACTCATCGGCTATGGATCGAAGGCAGAGTAGAGATAGGGAGCGCCCCGAAAGGGAGGCCGAGCATCCACGGAGGGAAGAGCCGCGATCCATCAGGGATTTCGAGCGCGCTCTGACGGAAGAGGCCTCTGTCTCGACCGAGTTCGATCTTCCGCTGTGCGTGCTCGTGGCGCGTTCGCAAGGCAGGGTGCCCCGCGAGGACGCGCGAAGGGTGGTTGCCGTGCTTCGCGCGGGCGATCTCATAGCCCAGCCGGAGCCAAGGGAGATCTCCGTGGCCCTTCCCAACACCGAGTTCGCCGACGCCGAGGTGGTGGAACGACGCCTTCGCAAAACACTTCCGGGGGCCGTCGTTGGTATTGCGCTCCACAGGCCTGGCGACACGGTCCCGGATCTCCTGAACCGCGCCAGGAGTGCACTGGGCGGGAAGACCACCTGACCTCAGGTTAGCCGCCCTCCAGTACCCGCACCGGCCAGTCGAGCCTGCGGCCTCCCTGATCCTCCAGAAGAACTTCCTCCTGCGCCAGATCCTCGTTCCGTACCACGGCTACCGCGTAAGGATACGTGAGGGCCTGCGTTACCATGGCGTCCTTCGGCGGCTCCTCCAGCGAGAGATGCACCTTCACCCGATCCCCGTCCGTCT
>Ga0081539_10006114_pt1 | contig 11736 bp, 7 predicted proteins | sample TabmetS4T2R2_FD_71023 | JGI IMG/M metagenome (GOLD analysis project Ga0081539, IMG submission 71023) | Tabebuia heterophylla rhizosphere microbial communities from the University of Puerto Rico - S4T2R2 | ecosystem: Host-associated > Plants > Roots > Rhizosphere ...
CCCGGACCGACGCAGTCCTGCACCGGCCGGTCGAAGACGGCCAGCGCACCGACGTAGACGTGGCCCTGCAGGTTCCGGCCGACCAGGTCATGATTGTTGCCCAGGCCGTGGGGTTCCCGCTCGGAGGGGCTGGTGAGCAGCAGGCGGGCCGTCTCGATCGCGCCCGCCCCGAGCAGGACCCGGTCGGCGGTGATCCGTCTGCGCCTCGTCTCGCCGGCCACCTCCGCGACCAGCGCGACGCCGGTGACCCGCCCCTGCGCGTCGGTGGTCACGCGTTCGGCCTGCGTCTCGATGAGGACGTCACAGCGGCCGGTCGCCACGGCACGGGAGATCACGGTGTTGCGGGTGTCGGTCTTGAACTCCCCGGGGCAGCCGAACCCGACGCAGGCCCCGCACTGCAGGCACGCACCCCGCCCGTTGTACGGCGTGGAGTTGATCAGAAGCGGGACCGGCGAGGTGCCGACGCCGAGGGCAGCCGCTCCGTCGCGCAGCGGTGCGGCGGTGCCGTTGGGCGGCAGCGGCGGCATGGGGTAGCCGCGGCGGCGTGGCCCGGCGTACGCGTTGCCGGACGGGTCGCCGGACACGCCGAGCTCCCACTCGGCCCGGTCGTAGTCCGGTTCGAGGTCCTCATAGGAAATGGGCCAGTCGGCCAGCGAGCTGCCGTCGGGAGTTCCGTAGGTGCTCGCCATCCGGAAGTCCTCGGGGCAGAACCGCCATGCCTGGGCGCCGTAGACACGCGTCCCCCCGCCGACCATCATCGCGGTGTTGTGCCAGCGCGGGTCGGTCGGCCACACCACCGTCTCTCCGGCCGAGCCGAGGAACACGCGCGGGTTCCATGCCGCCGGTGGTTCCACCGCCGAGCGGTAACCCAGCGGGAGCCGGTGGCTGCGCAGGTGGTCGGGGCGCAGGTCATCGGAGGCCAGCCACCGTCCCCGCTCGACCAGCAGCACGCGCATCCCGGCCTCGGCCAGGACGCACGCCGCCACCCCTCCGCCCGCGCCGGCGCCGACGACGACGGCGTCGTAGTGGTCGGCGGCGTCCCGCCAGGCGACGGTGGGCGCCGGGGTCCGGTCGTGTGCGGGCCAGGCCGCGTGGTCGGGCAGGACCCGGTAGCCGACCATGTCCCACGACACGGCATCGCGGTTGCCGCCGTTGTCCGGGTCGCCGTAGTAGCCGTGCACGGTCAGGCCGACCATCATCCTGAGGAACTCGTCCGCCGGCACGGGATCCCAGTGCTGGGAGCTGTCGCCCGTCAGCAGGTCGGTGATCAGCGCATCCTGGGCCGCGTCCGGCAGCTGGGCGAACGGGGTGCCGTCGTGTCGTGCCCGTGCCTCGGCGTCCAGCAGGTCCAGCCCCGCCCTGATCGATTCCTCGCGGTCCGTGAGGTCGCGCTCCAGGATGCGCCGCAGGAAGTCCCCGACGCCGGCCTGCCAGCCCGATGGGTAATCGTCGGCGGGAACGATGCGGTCCACCAGGGCTCGGAGAGTCTCGGCGGTTGTCGGGTCCGTCATGTCGTTCGCGCCTTCCGGCTTGGTTCCGTAGCGCAAGTCTTAGGTTCCGGAAGAACTTATGTCAACGCACGGCGGCACGTAAGATGCGCCCATGGAACCCCGCACCTCGACCGGTCAGCCGTTCGATCGCCGGGACGGACTCCATGTCGTTCTTGATCTGATACGCGCCGGTGTGGGGCGGACCCGTCCTGAGCTGATTCGTCATTCCGGGCTGGGTCGCAAATTCGTGACCCAGCGCGTCGACCAGCTCATCGCCGGCGGTCTCGTCGCCGACGACGAATTCGGCCCCTCGACGGGCGGACGAGCTCCCCGCGAGCTCCGATTCCGGGCCGATGCCGGGGTTCTTCTCGTCGCCGAAGTCAGCTGGACCAGCGTCAATGTCGGCATGAGCGACCTGACCGGCCGGATCCTGGAGATGCACGAGGAGAGGTTCACGATCGCCAAAACCATGGACAAGATCCTGGATCGGGTCGAGGTGCTGTTCGACCGGATGCTCGCCGGCCGTGCCGCCACCTGCCCGCCCGTCTGGGGCATCGGCGCTGGCGTGCTGGGTCCGGTCAACGCCGCGACCGGGCGACCGGCCGCGTTTCCGCTGTCTCCGGGCTGGGTCGACTACCCCGTGCGCGACCGGTTGACCGAGCGCTACGACGTACCGGTCTGGGTGGACAACGAGGTCAATCTCATGGCACTCGGCGAGTTTCGTGCCGGCCTGGGCCGCGGTGAGCGCGACATCGTCTTCATCAAGATCGGTCGTGGCATCGGCGCGGGACTGATATCCGGTGGACGGCTGCACCGCGGCGCCGACGGGGCGGCCGGCGAGATTGGGCACATCGCCGTCGTGGACGACGAGTCGGTCCGTTGCTTCTGCGGCAATACGGGCTGCGTCGTTCAGCTGGCCGGCGGCGAGGCACTGGCTCGGCTCGGCGCAGCCGCCGCGGACAGCGGCCGCAGCACCCGGCTGGCCGCGGTGCGGTCCGAGGGCGGGTACATCGACGCGCGTGCTGTCGCGGCGGCCGCCGCCGGCGGCGACGCGGCCTGCCTCGAACTTCTCGCTCGCGCCGGGCATCTCATCGGCCGGGCCGCGGCGAGCCTGGTGAACAGCTTCAACCCCGCGCTGATCCTCATCGGCGGCGGGGTCGCCGGGGCCGGCGATCTCTTGCTGGCCGCCATCCGGGAAGCGGTCTACCGGTACTCGCTGCCGATGTCCACGCGAAATCTGCGCATCGCGTTCTCCCCGCTCAGTGACACCGCGGCCCTGGTCGGAGCGGCCCACATGGCGCTCGATGCGCTCTTTTCCCGCGACTACCTCGGCCGCTGGATCGACCGGGGCTCCCCGGCGGGTCGAGTGTCCGCACCCGCCATCACCGATCCCAGCCCGGTTTCCTAGCCATCGCCCTACCCCATTGCCGCGCCGATCTGCGAAGGATGGACATGTCCAGCGAATCTCCGATCCAGCAACCCGCGCGAACGGATCACGACCCCGGCCGGATCGGGGCGCGCGTCGATGAGCTGTTGCGCACGATGACAGTGGCCGAGAAGGCCGGGCAGCTGACGCAGTACTTCTATTTCCGGCTTCCGTCCGGTGCGGCGGCGGAGCCCGCGCTCGGCCTGGATGTGGAGGCGCAGCCGCGGATGGTCGAGGAGGCGCTCGGCCGCGGGCAGGTGGGCTCGTTGCTGTTCGTGACCGACCCCGCCGAGATCAACCGGCTGCAGCGGCTCGCGGTGGAGGGCAACCGGCACGGCATCCCGCTGCTGTTCGGCTTCGACGTGATCCACGGCCTACGTACGATCTTCCCGGTGCCGATCGCGATGGCGGCGTCGTGGGACCTCGACACGATCGAACGTGGCCAGGCGGTCGCTGCTCGGGAGGCGCGGGCGGTCGGCATCCACTGGGCCTTCGCGCCCATGGTCGACATCGCCCGGGACCCGCGGTGGGGCCGGATGGTCGAAGGCGCCGGGGAAGATCCGTTCCTGGGCGCGGCGGTTGCCGTTGCCCAGGTGCGCGGCTTCCAAGGCGCCGGCCTCGGGCAGCCGGATCGCATCATCGCCGGCCCCAAGCACTTCGCCGGGTACGGGGCCGCTCTCGGCGGCCGCGACTACGACGAGGTGAACCTGTCCGAATACCAGCTGTGGAACACCTACTTCCCGCCGTTCCGGGCGGCCGTCGCGGCCGGGGCCGGCAACGTGATGACGGCCTACATGAACCTCGACGGCGTCCCGGCGTCCGGCAGCCGGTGGCTGTTCACCGAGGTGCTGCGCGAGGCGTGGGGCTTCGGCGGGTTCGTGGTGAGCGACGCCAACGCGGTGCGGAACCTGCTGACCCACGGATTCGCCGCCGACCTGTCCGACGCCGGGGCCCGCGCCGTCGCCGCCGGCGTCGACATGGAGATGGCCATCACCGATCCGGCATATGCGCACCTGCCCGAGGCGGTCGAGTCCGGCGCGGTGACCGAGGAGGTGATCGACGCGCGCGTCCGGCGAATCCTCGAGGCGAAGCTGCGGATGGGGCTGATCGACGCCCCGTACGTCGACGAGGACCGGGCCCGCGAGGTCCTCGCCGACCCGGAGCACCGCGAGGTGGCGCGCGTCGCCGCCGAGCGGTCGGCCGTGCTGCTGCGCAACGAGGGCGGCCTGCTGCCCCTCGACACCGGCCGGCTCGGCTCCCTCGCGGTGATCGGGCCGCTCGCCGACTCCCGGCGCGACACGCTCGGCCCGTGGGTGTTCGACTTCGACCTGGCGGAGACCGTGACCGTGCTCGACGGCATCCGCCAGCACGTCGGGGAGCGGGTAAGCGTCGACTATGCGCCCGGCATCCCGGTCGTCCAGCGGGTGTTTCCCTCCATGTTCGACATGTTCTGCGGGAACCGACCGGCCGACCCGGAAGGCTTCGACGAGGAGGCCGAGTTCACCCGGGCCGTGCAGCTAGCCGCCGCGGCGGACGTCGCGGTCGTCGTGGCGGGCGAGTGGCAGAACATGATCGGCGAGGCGGCGTCCCGGTCCTCCATCGAGCTGCCCGGACGGCAACTGGAGCTACTGCAGGCGGTGGTGGCCACCGGCACGCCGACCGTGCTGCTGGTGATGAACGGGCGGCCGGTGGACCTGCGGTGGGCCGCCGAGAACGTCCCGGCGATCCTCGACATCTGGTATCCCGGGTCGCAGGGCGGCGCGGCAGTCGCGAACCTGCTGTTCGGGACGGTCTCGCCGGGAGGCAAGCTGCCCTTCAGCTGGCCGCGTACGGTCGGGCAGGTCCCGATGATCTACTCGCACACGCGCTCGCACGAGCCGGACAACCAGCGCCGCCGCTACTGGGACGAGGAGAGCACGCCGCTGTACCCGTTCGGGTACGGCCTGAGCTACGGCCGGTTCGCCTACTCCGATCTCACCCTCGATCCGCCCTCGATTCCCCGCGACGGGACCATCACGGCGTCGGTCCAGGTCACCAACACCTCGGACCGCGAAGCCACCGAGGTGGTGCAGCTCTACCTGCATCAGCGCCACGGCTCCGCGGCCCGGCCGGTGCGCGAACTCAAGGGCTTCCAGCGCCTGGTCCTGCCGGCGAGGGGGGCGCGTCGCGTCGAGTTCACCATCGGGCCCGACGAGCGACGCTATTGGAGCACGGCCGATCGCGACTGGGTCCTGGACAGCTCCGCCTTCGACGTCTGGGTCGGCGGCGACTCCACCGCCGAGATGACCGCCACCTTCGAGGTGCTCCCGTCCGCTTGACCGGGAGGAATCATCCGCCTCGAAACCCCAGACGGCACAGCGTCACGCTTCCGGCAGACCCAGGAATTCCTGGCCTGGTCGATCTCCTCGCCGAGCGCCTCGTACGACCGGGCGATCGTCCGCATCGCCCGGCGACGGTGCCGGTCCTCGGTCGGTGAGCCGGCCCGGCTACGCCAGTGGACCGCACGGTCGCGGCAGGTGCGTACGAGCTTGGGCGGCCGGACGACGTCGAGCTACAGGACCGCTCCGCGAGGCGCCAGTTCCAGAGCCGCCACGCCGCGCCCGTACACGATGACCGTTCGGTCGCCGTGACGGGCGCGGATCATGCCGGCGTCGGACGCGAGGGCGGCGATCACATGCTCCACCACCTCGTCCGAGCCGGAGGTGTCGGTCTCCCGGTACGTGACGTCCAGACGGTCGCCGCTGATCAGCCGGACACGCAGCACGATCTCCGCCATGACGGTCAGCCTACGGGAGCAGGTACGCGATCATCGGGTACACCAGGCGACCGGCAGGTCCGCCACCGGGTTCAGGTAGACTGACCGTGCGGCCCGCCCCTCGCGGCGGGCCGGGTTCGATGTCCCCAGGCCACGCGCAGCGGCCGTAACGGTCAGCGCCGGGCAGGACATCCCTTCGACGTTCGGAGCCTTCATGGCGGCACGCCGCCCGCATCAGACCACCTCGTCCAGCCCCTCCACCTTCGCCGACCTCGGCGTGCCCGACGCGCTCACCAGCGTGCTGGCCGCGGCCGGTGTGGACCGGCCGTTCCCGATCCAGGCCGCGACTCTGCCCGACGCGCTGGCCGGGCGCGACGTGCTCGGCCGGGGCCGCACCGGTTCCGGGAAGACGTACGCCTTCGTCCTGGCCGTACTGACCCGCCTCGCCGCCACCGCCACGCCACGGCGGCCCGGACGCCCGCGGGCGCTGATCCTCGCACCCACCCGCGAACTGGCCACCCAGATCGACGCCGTGATGGCGCCACTGGCGCGGGCGCTGTCACTTCGCACGACGACCGTCTTCGGCGGCGTCCCCGCGCGGCCCCAGATCGCCGCGTTGCGCTCCGGCGTCGACGTGCTGGTCGCCTGCCCGGGCCGGCTCGCCGACCACCTCCAGGGCGGCCACGCGCACCTGGACGCCGTCGAGATCACCGTGCTCGACGAGGCCGACCACATGGCCGACCTCGGCTTCCTGCCCACCGTACGGCGGCTGTTGGAGCAAACCCCGCGCGGCGGGCAGCGCCTGCTGTTCTCCGCCACCCTGGACGCCGGCGTCGACGTCCTGGTACGGCGGTTCCTCACCGATCCGGTCGTGCACAGCGTCGACTCCACCCTGTCGCCGGTCGCCGCGATGACGCACCACGTCCTGCAGGTCCATGTCGACGACCGGCTCGCCGTACTTGTCGAGTTGACCGCCACGCCGCGCCGGACCGTGGTGTTCACCCGCACCAAGCGAGGCGCGAAGACGCTCGCCCGCCGCCTCGTCGCGGCGGGTGTTTCCGCGGTGGAACTGCACGGGAACCTGGCGCAGGGCGCGCGTACCAGGAACCTGCAAGCCTTCTCCGACGGGCAGGCGCACACGTTGGTCGCCACGGACATCGCCGCCCGCGGCATCCACGTCGACGACGTGGCCCTGGTCGTGCACGCCGACCCGCCGGTGGAGCACAAGGCGTACCTGCACCGCTCGGGCCGTACCGCCCGGGCCGGCGCGGCCGGTACCGTCGTCACGCTGATGACCGACGGACAGGCGTCGGAGGTTCGGGAACTGACCCGTAAGGCGGGTATCGCGGCCACCACCACCCGGCTGCGCCCGGGCGACGCGCTCCTGCGCGAACTCGCTCCGGGAGACCGGACGCCGGCCGCGCGGCCGGCGCCGCAGCCCGCCGGGCCTCGGCATCAGGCCCAGCTCGCCGAGAGCGGGCAGGGCGGGCGCAGCGGAAAGCAGCCACGCCGTGCCCCGGCCCGAACGGCACCGGCGCGAACCGGTGCCGCGGAACCCGACACGGCGCGAACCGGTGCGGCCGCCTTCTCCGCCCGGTCCCGGCCCGGCGCCCGCCGCGGTGGGCGCTGAGGGCACACCTCACAGGTCGTGCCACGGCCCGAGCCGGTGCCCGGACGGCACCGGCTCGATCGGATGGGCAGCCGGTGGCTGCCGTGCCGCCCGGGGCGCCGATGCCGGGATTGCCGGTCGTGGGACAGCGGCTGTGTCGGTGTCCGGCGCTCGCGGGTCCGTCCACGTCGACCGCACCGGATGCGGGGGATTCCAGGTAAGGCCGGGGGTCACCGGCTGCGCGGCCAGGGCGGGGCTGGTTCGCTTCGGCGGTACCCAGATCGGCGGAGGGCCCCACCGGATGATCTTCACGGCGTACGGATGGCCGGCTTGTTGTGCCACCGCGGGGAGGGCCGGCCGGGGCGCCGCGGCCGGGAGGACGTTGGGTGGGTGGACGGGCGCGTCGTTGGCTGGCGCGGTGGCCAGCAGCGCTGCCGCGCTCACGATGACGACACCGGCGACCGCGGCCGGCAGGTCCCATCCGGGACGGACGGTGTCGCCCAGGAGCACCAGCGCGACCGCGGAAGGTGCGACGACCTCGGCGATCCACAGCACCGCCGTGACCGGGCCCACCTGGCCGTGTTGCAGGGCGTGGGCGTACAAGAGCATGCCGGCGACGGCCAACGTGACAAGTGCTGCGGTGAGCGGCTCCGTGACGAGCGCCAGCGCCGCGGCGCCGGGATGCTCCATCGGCTGCGCGGGGAGGGGAAGGGCGCGAGCGGCCAGGGCCGCGCCGCCGAGACAAAGCCCCGCCATCGCCGCGACGACGCCGGGGGAGCCCACCTTCGCCGTGCCCCAGCCGATCACCGCCATGGCCAGCGCGACCGCGCAGAACCACCACCGGAGCTCGTTGGACGCCGCGACGCTCTCCTGCGGTCCGGCCGACATCGCCAGGATCGTCAGGGCGGCAACGGAAACCACGACGGCGGCGACGTCCCGGTGGCGCAGCCGGGACTTGAGAATCACCCGGGCGGCCACCACGGTCACCGCGAGCGAGCCGGCCAGAACCGACTCGACCAGGTAGACCGCTAGCTCGCGAAGGGCGATCATCGACCCGGCCCAGGCCAGCAGATCGCAGGCGGTGCCGATCAGGTACAGCGGATGGCCCATCGTGCGCACCGTGCCGGTGCTGCGGCGGGCGCCGATGGACTGCAGGATCGACGCGGCGGCGTAGCTGAAGGCACCGAATATGGTGATCGCCAACGCGACCCAGCCCGCGACGGTCATCGCCTCACCAACCCCTACGTCGCCTCAGTGCCCACCCGCAGCACGGAGATCGTGTTGTCGTCACCGTTGGCCACGTACGCCAGACGGCCGTCGGGCGAGACCGCGACCGTACGCGGGCTTCGGCCCACCGGGACCGTCGCGGTGACCGCCCCGGTGTGCCCATCCAGGACGGACACCGTGTTGTCGCCCTCGTTGACCACGTACGCGTGCCGGCCGTCGGCGGCGAAGGCGACGCTCTGCGGCTTGCTGCCGACCGGGATCGGCCCGGTGCGGCGCAGTCTCGCCGCGTCGATCAGATCGGCCGCGTTCGCCTCATACCCCGCGACCAACACGGTTCGTCCGTCCGGCGACACGGCGATGCTGTGCGGTGCGCGGCTCACCGGAACCGACTTCAGCAACCGATCCGTACGTGTGTCGATGATCGAGATCGCGTTCGACTCGTGGTCGGCGGTGAAGGCGCGGTGGAGACCTGCGGAAAAGGCCACCGCGTGCGGGTTGGGCGGCACCATGACCCGACCGGCCGGGCGCTGGCCGCCGGCGGCGTAGATCTCGATCCGGTGGTGGCTGTGTATCGGCACCCAGAGGCGACCATCCGGGCCGACGGCCAAGGTGTACGGCTGCACACCGGTGCTCACGTACCGGATGATCGTGTGACGTGCGGCGTCCAGCACGGCGACCGAGCTACCGGACTTGTCGTCGGCGTACAGGGAGACGAAAACGAGGCGGCCGTCGTGGGAGACGGCGGCGAACCGGGGTGTGTTGCGCAGCCGCACCGAGGTCACCCGTCGGCTGGCCGCGTCCACCACCGACAGGATGTGAGAGCTCTGGTTGGCCACGTACACCGTCCGCCCGTCCGGGGAGACCGCAACGCCTTCCGGCTCGGCACCCACCCTGATCGTGGCGACGACGGCCGGTTTGCCGACGCTCACCACCCGATGCGTGCGCGGAAGTCGCGAGGCGGCCGTCGGAGCTGGAGTTGCCGGTGTCGACCCGGTCGCCGTGGCTGGCGCGCCGGGCGCGTACGCCGCCGCCGGTGGACTGCGGCGCCACGAGTCTTGGGTGAGTGCCATGGCGACGCCCACGCCGGCCAGCAGTGCGAGGGCGACCAGCCCGGCGACGACCACCGCGAGGCCGACGCGCCTGCGCCGCACGGGCAGCGCGGGGAGCACGGTCACGACCGTTCCCGCGAGCGGATCGATGCCCTCGACGACGTCGGGCGGTACCTCGGTGGCGGCTTGCGGGAATGGCGGGGGCGCCAGCACCTGGCCGGCGACACGGACGTCCGCCCAGCCGGCCGGGCTGTGCAGCGTGACGAGCCCGTCGAGCCAGTCGGACTGCGGCAGCCACACAATGCGAAGGTGGCGGCCGGCCAGCGCGGCGCGGAGGCCAGGCCCGGAGGCCGTCACGGTGGCGACGGCGGCAAGCGGGGGCCCCTCGACGACGACGTCCGCGACCAGCGGCGGCGTCCCCGGCGAGACCGGGCCGAAGTTGACAACGTCCGGGTTCAGGCGCACCGCCGTACGTTCGAGCGCCGCCACCGCCGCGGCCGCGACGCTTCGGCTGTCGTCGTCGGTCAGGCGCTTCAGGGTTAGCCTCGCGGCAGCCGCGACGGTGAGCTCGGCGCCGTTCGCGAGCCGGGCCAGCTCATCAACGCCCGCCAAGCGGGCCGCCCGGATCGGACTTTCGATCCCGGTCAGCACATGCGGTGGCAGGCCTTGTTCACTCATCGTGTCCCCGTGATTATTCTCTGTGATAATCGGCGTGACGGGAACCCGCGGAACGAAACTGGTTCCACGACCCGACCGTGGTCCAGCACCGCGATCTGATCGGCGTTGCGCCTGTGGATAGGCGGTGCGCTGGGCGGGCGTAGCGCAGGTTCTCCCGTACGGTCGTGTACCACAGGTACGTCTGCGGGCTCACCACGCCCACGAGGGTGCGGTCCGCAACCTCCAAATCACCTGAGATCCGTTCGTGCCGTGTCGTCGCGGTGGTAGAAGTCAAGAAGCACGACAAGGGAGAGGATGGGTTCGATGCCCAGCGAACGCGAGGCCGACGAGGCCGGGATCCGGCGGCAGATCGCCGGGATAGTCGACGGAATCGGCGCCAAGGATCTCGATGCCCTGCGGGGGATCTACGCGCCGGACGTGGTGTCCTTCGACGTCGAGCCGCCGCTGCAGCACGTGGGGATCGAGGCGAAGATGGCGAACTGGACCCGAGCGTTCGCGTTCTTCCAGCAGGTGCGCTATGAAGTGCGCGACCTGACCCTCACCGTGGGCGACGAGGTGGCGTTCGGCCACTGTTTCGGCCGGCTCAGCGGGACGCTCGGCAACGGCACGGCCACCGCGGGCATGTGGGTCCGTGTCACCTTCTGCTTCCGAAAGATCGACGGCACCTGGTTGATCACCCACGACCAGGCCTCCGTCCCGTTCGACATCGCCACCGGCAGGGGAGTCACCAACCTCGAACCCTGACCGCGTATCCCCGCTGGCCGCGCTGACTGCCCTGCGTGCTCGGCGGTGACGCCCACGGCGCAGACCGGAGGGCTACGCCGCCGAGGTCGTACCAGGAACCGACGCCGTCAGCGGCTCCTTCGTGACCGTGTAGCGCACGTGGGTGGCGTACGGCGAGCTGTAGACCTTGGCCACCTCCAGGTAGGGCCACGTGATCAGGGTGTCGGACCGGTCGGGATGACGCCGTCCGCTGGCAGGACGGGCACGTCGACGCCGATGGTCTCCGCGTACTTCAGGCCGGTGCCGGTGTTGAGGACGACCACGACGTCGTCGGCGCCGATGAAGCCGGACTCGCGGAGCTGTGCCGCCGCGGTCATGCACGCCGCGCCCTCGGGGCAGATGAACGTGCCCTCGTCGGCGGCGAGGCGGCGCTGGGCGGCCAGCAGGTCGGCGTCGCTGACCGCGACGGCGGTGCCGCCGGTGGCGCGGACGGCGTCCAGCACCAGGAAGTCGCCCAGCGCCTTGGGCACGGTGATGCCGAACGCGACCGTGTGCGCGTCGGGGAACGGTTCGCTGACGTCGGCGCCCGCCTCGAAGGCCCGTACGATCGGGGCGCAGCCCTCGGCTTGCACCGCGATCAGCCGTGGCAGGCGGTCGCCGATCCAGGCCAGCTCCTGCATCTCGCGCAGGGCCTTGTAGATGCCGATCAGCCCCACCCCGCCACCGGCCGGATACAGGATGACGTCCGGGACCTGCCAGTCGAGCTGCTCGGCGATCTC
>Ga0081539_10006115_pt1 | contig 11736 bp, 12 predicted proteins | sample TabmetS4T2R2_FD_71023 | JGI IMG/M metagenome (GOLD analysis project Ga0081539, IMG submission 71023) | Tabebuia heterophylla rhizosphere microbial communities from the University of Puerto Rico - S4T2R2 | ecosystem: Host-associated > Plants > Roots > Rhizosphere ...
CCGCCGTGATCAACAACCCATTTTGGTGGAGCGCGGACGACAAGTTTTTCAACAACGCACTCGCGACCAAGATCGGCGTCGCCGTGCCGCGCACGGTCTTGCTGCCGTCGAACCAGCCGCCCCCGGACACGGGCGACAAATCCTTCCGCAACCTCGCTTACCCGATGAACTGGGATGAAATCTTCGCCTACGTCGGCTGGCCCGCGTTTTTCAAACCGTTTGCGGGCGGCGGCTGGAAGAACGTGTATCGACTGCATAACCCGGACGAATTCTTCCGCGCCTACAACGAGACCGGCCAACTGGTGATGATGTTGCAGGAGGAAGTGAAGTTCGACATGTACTTCCGCTGTTACTCAATCGATCAACGTTACGTGCGGATCATGCCGTACGAGCCGCGGCACCCGTACCACTTGCGTTACCAAACCGAGTGGCAAGCACCGCAGGACATTCTCGACAAGGTGCGCGAAGGCGTGCTGCGCCTGAATCAGTTCCTCGGCTACGACTTGAACACGGTCGAGTTTGCCATCCGCGACGGCATTCCCGTCGCGATCGATTTTTGTAACCCGGCGCCAGACGCCGAAGCAGCCTCAGTCGGACAGGCGAACTTCGAGTGGGTCGTCGAAGCGGTCGCGGAGATGGCCATCCGTAAAGCGCGCGAGCACGTGCCCGGTCGCGATAATTTGAGCTGGGGCAAGTTCGTTCAAGCCGCGGTCATGCGGAAAAAACTTAGCGAACTACAGGAACGCTGGGAAGGCGTGCACTGAAAGCAGTGACGAGTGCCGGCGACTCAGCCCGCCGGTCGGGGTGACAGCGTGTTCTTATTAGCGGATGTTTTTCTTCCGCGAAGGCGATGAAACCGCACACCTACACCCTCGGCATCGAGGAAGAATTCGCGATTGTCGATCCTGCGACGCGCGAGCTGAAGTCGCATATCCAGGAAATCCTCGAGGGCGGCAAGGTGGTGCTGAAGGAGCAGATCAAACCCGAGATGCACCAGTCGGTCGTCGAGCTCGGCACCGAGATTTGCGAGTCGATCCAGAACGCTCGCGCCCACGTTGTCGATCTTCGCAGCAAACTCGCCCGGCTCGCGGGTGAGAAAGGCCTCAGGATCGCGTCCGCGGGAACGCATCCGTTCTCGCACTGGCGCGACCAGCTCATCACCGAAGGCGAGCGCTACCACGAGATCGTCAAAGACATGCAATTACTCGCGCGCGCCAATCTCATCTTCGGCTTGCACGTGCACGTCGGCATCCCGAACCGCGACGCCGCGATCCACGTCATGAACCAGGCGCGCTATTTTCTTCCGCACATCTACGCGTTGTCGGTCAACTCACCCTTCTGGGTCGGCCAGGACACCGGGCTGAAAGGTTATCGACTCAAAGTCTTCGAGCGTTTCCCGCGCACCGGCATTCCCGACGCCTTCGAGTCGCTCTCCGAGTATGAAGATTTTTGCAAGCTGCTGGTTAAAACCGGTTGCATCGATAACCCGAAAAAAATCTGGTGGGACATCCGGCTCCATCCGTTTTTCGACACGCTCGAGGTGCGGGTTTGCGACGCGCAAACGCGGGTGGACGACACTCTGGCCATCGCCGCGCTGGTCCAGGCGATCGTCGCGAAATTGTTCAAACTGCTCGCGCAGAACATAACCTTTCGCGTTTACCGGCGGCGCTTGCTCGATGAGAACCGCTGGCGCGCGACGCGCTACGGGCTGGACGGCAAGCTCATCGATTTCGGCCGCGAAACCGAGGTGGAAGCGCGCAAGCTAATCGAGGAGCTGCTCGCGTTTGTCGACGACGAAGTGGACGAGCTTGGCTCGCGCCGTGAGATGGAGCACATCAAACGCATTTGCGACGAAGGCACCGGCGCCGATCGACAACTGAAGAAATTCGCCGAGACGCACGACACGAAGGCGGTGGTCGACCAGATCGTGGCCGAGACCTATGAAGGGTTGAACGTCTGACCGCGCTGGGTAAATCTGAACACTTCGAATGCCCGACCGATTGACCATTGACCTCATCGACGAAGAGCTTGCGCCCGGCGCGCGCAACGCCATTCGTGTCTGCCTGCGGCTCAAGCCGGAGGAGCGGATCACGATCATCACGGACGAAGCGACTCGCGAGATCGCCGCGGCACTCCAGGCCGAGGTCGAAGAGATCGGCTCCGAGCATGCCGTTTTCCTGCTGGAGAACTACGACACGCGTCCGTTGCGCGATATGCCGCAGATCGTCCTCGACGATCTCGCCCAATCGCAGGTGTCGATCTTCGCGGCGCAATCGCAGCGCGGCGAGTTGCGGTCGCGCGCGCAAATGACCGACGTGGTCAATGCGCATCGCATCCGCCACGCGCACATGGTGAACGTCAATCGCGAGATCATGCTCGAAGGCATGCGCGCCGATTTCAATGCCGTCGACGCGCTCAGCCAGCGATTGATCGAGCGCGCGCGCCGAGCGAAGCGGATTACCTGTCGCACCCCCGCCGGCACTGATCTCGAAGCCGAATTTTCACCGAGCTTGAAATGGCTCAAGACGAGCGGCCTGATCACACCCGACAAATGGGGCAATCTGCCGGGTGGCGAGATTTTCACCGCCCCATTGAACAGCAACGGCCGATTCGTCGTCGACGGCGTCGTCGGCGATTACCTCTGCGCGAAGTACGGCGATCTGCACGACGCGGCGATCACGATCGACATTCGTGATAACCGGATTGTCGATCTTGCCTGCGATCATCCGGGGTTGCTCGAGGAGTTTCGCGCTTACATGAGCACCGACGAGAACAGCAATCGCGTCGGCGAGTTCGCCATCGGCACGAACACGGGTTGTAATCGAATCATCGGCAATATTCTCCAGGACGAGAAAATTCCCGGCGTGCACATCGCCTTTGGCCATCCTTATGCCGAGCACACCGGCGCCGATTGGAAATCGAAGACGCACATCGACTGTGTCGGGCGCGACTTCGACATCTGGTTCGATGGCGAGCAGGTGATGGAGCGCGGCCGGTTCCTGGTGTAAGATTCCTAACGTATGGTTGCGGACGTCAAAGACCGACTAAATACGACGCCATTTGTCCCGTTCGCGATCCGCACGTCCGACGGTCGCGAATATTCGGTGCCAACCGCCGACCACGCATTTGTTACTCCGCGCGGCAACCGGGTTGTTGTTATCGCCGATGACGGCGCGACGAACGTCCTGGGTCCGTTGCATATCAACGCGATCGTTGACCAGCAGCCGAACGGCGAGTAGCTGCGGCTGCCATGGCCGACGAGATCACCCGTCTTCTCGAGAACAACGCGCAGTGGGCGCGCCGCACGCGCGAGCGCGACCCGGCGTTCTTTGACCGGCTGACACACCAGCAATCACCGCAGTATCTCTGGATTGGTTGTTCGGACAGCCGGGTGCCGGCAAACGAAATTGTCGATCTTCCGCCGGGCGAAGTGTTCGTGCATCGCAACGTCGGCAACGTGGTTGTGCACAGCGACCTGAACTGTCTCTCGGTCCTGCAGTTCGCCGTCGATGTTTTGAAAGTGCGACACGTCATCGTCGTTGGCCATTACCGCTGTAGCGGCGTGCGCGCGGCGCTTGACGGCGAACGCCACGGGTTGGTTGATAACTGGCTTCGCCACATCCAGGACGTGCGCGATCAACACGCCAATGAGCTGACGAAGATCGACAACGGCGACGCGCGCGCGGCACGGTTATGCGAGCTCAACGTGATTGAGCAGGTACAGAACGTTGCCCGCACGCACGTCGCTCGCGATGCATGGAACCGCGGGCAGGAGCTCGCGGTGCACGGCTGGATTTACGATGTCGCCGACGGACTGCTGCGCGATTTGCAGGTGACAATTGCCCGACCTCGCTGATGCATCGGGAACTGCGCGCGCGTTTCAACGCCGATTTCACGTCGCAAAAATACGACACGCTCCTCCGCTGCGTAAACGAGACGAAGCGATGGCCGGCTGATTTTCGAATTTCCGAAACGCCGATTTTTATGACGCGCGACTTCGCCGACGAAGTGGTGCGCGCGGCAAAGGAGATTGTCGATCTTACGCGCACTCCTGAGTTCAAGTGTCACGCCAGCGATGCCGTGCCGAAAGAGCTGGAGATGCCTGACGAATCGCCACACCCAAACTTCTTCGTCGTTGATTTCGGGATTTGCCGCGAAGGCGAGCGGCTGGTGCCGCGGCTGATCGAGCTGCAGGCCTTTCCCAGCCTGTTCGGATTTCAGTTGTTAATGCTGCATTGCCTGCGCAAAACCTTTCCCGCTATTCCGCGAAACTGGACGTCGTCCTTCGGCGGCATCAAAGACGACGACTACATAGATCTGTTGCGGCGAGCGATCATCGCGGATTCCAAACCTGAGAACGTGGTCTTATTGGACATCGAGCCGGAGAAACAGAAGACGCGCGTCGATTTCGCGGCGACTGAGCACCTCCTCGGGATTGGCATTGCCTGCGTGACAAAACTCGAGCAGCGCGGACGCGAGTTGTTCTTCAACGGGCAGCGCATCGAGCGCATTTACAATCGCGTCATCTTCGATGAGCTGCTGCGGCGGAAAGATGTCGATCTTGCCTTTCGCTTTCAGGACAACCTCGACGTCGCCTGGGTCGGGCATCCGAACTGGTATTTCCGGGTAAGCAAACACTCGTTGCCCTTCCTCAAAACCGAGCACACGTCGCCGGCATTCTTTGCCGACGAATTTCCGACCGACGAGAAGATCGACAATTACGTGCTCAAGCCACTCTACTCCTTTGCCGGTTTGGGCGTTGACATGGAGCCGACACGCGAAAAAATATCTGGCCTAACAAGTCCGCACGAATGGATTCTTCAGCGCAAAGTCGAATACGCTGAGTTCGTCGAGACCGTCGACGGCCATCGCTCGAAAGCGGAGATTCGGATGATGTTCGTCTGGCCCGAGGGAGATCCTGCGCCGACGCTGGTAAACAACCTCGTGCGAATGAGCCAGGGCAAGATGATGGGCGTCGATTTCAATCGCGACAAGACATGGGTCGGCTCGAGTATTGCCCTGCACGAGAGTTGAGCGTCGGTTAGCTTTACTGCCACGCGCGCGCCGGTAGCTTGGACGATGGCGCCGTCGGAAGATCAGGTGAGGCATGCCCTGAAATCGGTCAAGTACCCCGGATTCAGCCGCGACATCGTTTCATTCGGTCTGGTCAAAGCTGTGCAGGTGAACGACGGCGAAGTGAGTGTGCAACTCGCGCTCGCTACGAACGATCCGAACGTGCCGGCGACAATCAAAGCCGACGCGGAACGGACGTTGCGCGATCTGGCGGGTGTGCGCAGCGCGAAAGTGTTGATCGATATTCACGCCCCACCCGGCGGCGCGGGCGCCGGGACGGTGACAATGCGCATCCCCGGCATAAAGCACGTCATCGCGGTCGCAAGCGGCAAAGGCGGCGTCGGAAAATCGACAATCGCCGCGAACCTCGCCGTCGCGCTCGAGCAAACCGGCACACGTATCGGGCTTTGCGATTGCGACATTTACGGGCCGAGCATCTCGCTCATGTTCGGCTCGCGCGAACGACCGATGGCGACCGAAGAGAACAAGATCGTGCCGATCGAACAATACAACCTGAAGCTGATGTCGATGGGCTTTCTGCTCGACGACACGTCGCCGGCGATCTTGCGCGGCCCCATGGTGACGCGTTACACGCAACAATTTTTGCGGCAGGTCGACTGGGGCGAGCTGGATTATCTGGTGCTCGATCTCCCGCCGGGCACCGGTGACATCCAATTGACCATTGTGCAGACGGTCGCGCTCTCCGGCGCGATCATCGTGACCACGCCGCAAGAGGTGGCGCTGATCGATGCGCGCAAAGCCGCCACCATGTTCGACAAAGTCAACGTGCCGGTGCTCGGGTTGATCGAGAACATGAGCTACTTCGTTTCGCCCTCGGACGGCAAACGCTACGACATCTTTGGCAGCGGCGGCGGCGAGCGCGAAGCGAAACGGCTGCGCGTTCCGTTGTTAGGCCAGGTCCCAATCGACATCGCGACCCGCGAGTCGGGCGACCGCGGGATGCCGATCGCGGCGGAAGATCGACAATCACCAGTGGCGAAGGAGTTCGCCAAAATCGCAGCGGAGATTCGCAAAACACTGCCGTAGGGAGTGGTTAGTTTAAATAGGTATGGGTGATGCTACGTCAGACTTTGACCGCGCGCCGAATGAGTTATTGACCGATTTTGAGTTTTATGGAAAACAAGGCAGATATGCCTGTGGCACAGGAAGATCAGGGGCAGTTCGTTAAGAACTCCGTGCTCTACAAGGAGTTCCTGGCCGAGCGCGAAGAGATTCTCAAGCACAAGTGGATTGAGAGTGAGAAAGCCGGCAAAGACATCGGCTTTGAGCGCGCGCTGCTCGACTGGATCGTGAAACATCGCTCCAACTGGCGCGCTAAACGAATGAAGGAGGGTCGCACCGAGAAAGCGGCTCCCTGAGTTCGTGCTCCTTTAACGCGATCCCGCGAGGTCGCGAAGGATGCTGATGAAACCGACCACACAGAACTCTTCTGCCGGCGTCCAGGTCCTGGACGCGGAGGCGATCGGGCGCGCGCTGCGGCGCATCGCGCATGAGATCGTTGAGAACAATGCGGATTTAAATTCCGTCGTGCTGGCGGGAATTCCGTCGCGCGGCGTGGAGCTGGCCGGGCGCATCGCCGAATCGATCCGCTCGATTGCGAAGATCGACATCGACCTCGGCGTGATCGACGTGGCGATGCATCGTGACGATATCGGCCGGCGTGCCGAGCTTCCGATCGTGCGCGCATCGAAGCTGCCGATGCCGCTGGACGGACGCACGGTCATTATCGTTGACGATGTTCTTTACACCGGCCGAACGATTCGCGCCGCGATGGACGCAATCAGTTCCTTTGGCCGGCCGGCGCGAATTCAACTCGCCGCGCTCGTCGACCGCGGTCATCGCGAGCTGCCGATTCGCGCGGATTACGTCGGCAAAAATCTGCCTAGCGCGCCGAACGACAAAGTTGAAGTTCGCCTCCGCGAAACCGACGACGAACCCGATGCCGCTTGGTTGGTTCAACCATGAACTGGACGCGCAAAGATTTGGTGGGGCTGCGCGAGCTTTCGGCCGACGAAATCAATTTTGTTTTGGAAACGGCGGACGCGTTCAAGGAGGTCGGCACGCGCGAGATCAAGAAGGTGCCGGCGCTGCGCGGCAAAACGCTGGTGAACTTCTTCGTCGAGCCGAGCACACGGACCCGCACTTCTTTCGAACTCGCGGCCTATCGACTGAGCGCGGACGTGATCAACATCACGGCGAGCGCGTCGAGCCTGACCAAGGGCGAAACGTTGAAAGATACCGCGCGCAATCTCGAAGCGCTGCACACCGATATCCTCGTTCTGCGTCATAGCTCGGCGGGGGCGGCCCGGGTCCGCCCCCCGCCCCCCGCTTCTGCCCCGCCAGCTGGTCTCCCTGCCACAGGCGAGCATCTTCGTCGCGGAGACGCGACGCGAGGTCGTCGGCGGCGCCGTCCTGGCGCTGAGGCCGTCGGTCCGTTCGGGCGGTTACGTCGGGACGGTCGACCTGCTCGTCGTGGACCCCGAACACGATGCCGATCGGCTCGCGGACGCTCTCATCGAGGAGCTCGTCCGATCGGCCAGCAACAAGGGCTGCACCGTCGTCGAGGCAGCCAGGCCGCACGATCCGGCGGAGCTCAACCGCTGGGAGCGGAATGGCTTCTCGGAAGCCGGCCCGCTCATGGAGAAACAGGTCGCTGCGGTCGGGGCCACCGCGCGACGTCGTTGATGACTGCGCCCGAGCAGCGAGATCGCGCCGGCCGGGTCACGGAACATTGATCAAGGAGTAATCGTGGGCAAGAACGTCGCCGTCTTCGTTGACGTGGCGAACATCTTCTACGCGGCCAAGGCCGCTGGTGTCGACATCGACTACGTCACGTTGCTGAAGGCGGCCAGCGCCGGCCGGGACCTCGTGCGCGCGTACGCGTACACCGGTCTCGACCCAGAGAACGAGAACCAGCGCAACTTTCACAGCTTCCTCGCCAGGAACGGCTACAAGGTCGTCAGCAAGGACATCCGCAAGTACGGCGACGGCAAGGTCAAGGCGAACCTCGACATCGAGCTCGTCGTCGACATGATGAAGACGGCCCGAAACCTCGACATCGCGATCGTCGTGTCCGGCGACGGAGACTTCGCGCCGGCCATTCGCGCCGTCCAGGAGATGGGCGTCCGCTGCGAGGTCATCAGCTTCCGCGGCAACACGTCGTCGGACCTGATCGACGTGGCCGATCAGTTCACCGACATCACCGCGCTCGCCAAGGTCGAGAAGGGCTCGTCGCGCTCCGGCCGCCGGGTTGCCGGTGACGAAGAGGACCTGTCCATGACCGAGGTGCCCGACAAGCAGACCGAAGGTGTTGGTGGCGGGCGGGTCCGCGGTCGCGGTCGGGGCCGCGGGCGGGCGGCCGAGACCGAGCGGGAGCTGGAGCCGGCGGCGGTGACTTCGAGTGGCGCACCGCTCGTCGTGCTGCCCGGTGAGCGGCTGTCGCGAGCACCATCCGCAGACGAAGCCGACACGGACGAGGAGGGCATCGAAACGTTCACCGGCCGATCGGCCGACGAGGGCGAGGGTGACGGCCGGCGCCGTCGCCGGCGGCGTGGTGGCAGAGGCCGCGGTCGGGGCCGCGGACGCGAGGAGCTGCCTTCGGAGTCGATCGCGCCACCCGTCGAGGAAGAGGAGTTCGTCGAGGCGCCACGCGCGCCGCGGCATTCGACGTTCGGCTCCGTGTGGGATTCGCAACTGGGCGTGCCGAGCGCGAGGCCGCAGACAGCCGAGCCGAGTGGCGTTTCGCCGGAGGACGAGGACTTCGAGGAGCCCGAGATCCCCGAGTACCTCATCGCCGAGCAGCGTCGCAACCGCTCGGCGGGTGGCCGCGGCGGCCGCCAGGGTGGTGGGCGCGGAGCCCGTGGCGCCTATGCCGCCGCGATCGAGCGGGAGCGCTATGGCCGCGGCGGAAGCTCCGGGATCAATCGCTATCCGGACGTGAGCGGCCGGGAGCGGCAGCGCGAGCCGGGCTTCGCTCGGCAGGATCGCGGTGGGCGGCCGGATCGCGGCCCTCGACCTGAGCGCCAGGGCGAGCGTCGCGGTGGCGGCGGCGAGCCGTGGAGCGAGGTTCCGCCGGAGCTGGAGGCGATGCTCCGAGCCCAGATTTCGTCGCGGCCCGCTCAGCGCGAGCCCGCGCCGGAGCAGGAGCCAGAGCGACGGGGCGAGGCAGCCGCGGAGCTGACGCCGTTCGATGGGGCCTTCGAGGCTGCTCCCGTTACGCCCGAGGCGGTCGAGGCGCCGCGTCCGCGTGGTCGTGGTCGCCGGACAACGGCTGCCAGTGCTGCGGCGGAGGCCGCGGAGACCGCGGCGCCGGGCGAGGCCCCCGCGACGCCGACGCGTCGGCGGACAACTCGCAAGCCCGCCGCCACGGCCGAAGGCGACGCGCCGAAGAGGCGAACAACGCGCCGTTCGACGGCCGCGGCTTCCGAGGCGGAACCTGCCGATACGGCCGTCTCGTCGACCGAGGACGCGACTCCGGCACCGAAGCGGCGCACAACTCGGAAGACCACCACCGCGACCGAAGGCGAGACGCCGAAGCGGCGGACGCCGCGTGGCAAGGTCACCGAGCCCGAAGCCGCGGAGGCGCCGGTCGAGTAGGGCGGGCGGCCCCTGATAGCCAGACTTCGGCCGTCGATGGAGTTTGCCCGGACACGGGGCCAGGCGGCGGCGCTCGCGGCAGCGGCCGCGATGCTCGAGGCCGGACCTCCGCACGCGATCCTGCTCGTCGGGCCGTCGGCGATCGGCAAGACGACACTCGCGCTCGATATCGCAGCGGCGCTGCTCTGCACCGCCGAGCCGGCCACGCGTCGACCATGCCGTGAGTGCCGCGGCTGTCGAATGGTCGAGTCTGGGAACCACCCGGACCTGCATCGCCTTGCCCCCGACGGGCCGGGCGGTCAGATCCGGATCGGTGAGCGGTCCAATCGCGATCCTGCGACGGTCCGCGGTCTCATCGCCTCGCTCGCGTTGATGCCCGTCGAGGGTGGCGCGCGTGTGGCAGTGATCGAGCATGCGGACCGGATGAACGAGGACGCCCAGAGCGCCCTGCTCAAGACCCTCGAGGAACCACCGATCGGCGTGACGATCATCCTCGCGGCCGACGAGGAAGAAATTCTTCTCCCGACGGTCCGCTCCCGATGCGCCCGAATCCGGCTCGGACCGGTCGGCGTGCGCGACGTCGAGGCGATCCTCGTAGAGCTCGGGGTCGCCGATGCGCCCACCGCGGCGCGTCTGGGGCGGCTGGCGGCCGGGCGGCCGGGCATCGCTCTGGCCTATTCCCGCAATCCTGCGGCGAGTGTGAGCCGGGGCGAGATCGGGCGAACCCTCATCGACATGCTTCGAGCGCCACGGGCCCAACGGCTCTCGGCTGTCCGGGAGGCTCTCGCGACCGCGAGCGAGGTGGCTGCGGCGCTCGCGGCTCCGGTCAACACCGCGAGCGCGACGAATGGCGGCGGCTCGGGTCGGGGCCGCCGCGGCGCGACCCCTGCCCCAGCCACCGCCGGTGGTGCCGCGGGTCTCGACGCCTCGGAGAGGGAGCTCGACACCCCCGATCCGGACGCAGCGGCCCGGCGAGCGCCGCCGGCCGAACGCCGGCGGGCGATGGGCATGCTGCTCGACGTCTGGCGGGACGTCGCCCGCGACCTGCGTCTCGTCCAGGTCGGCGAGCCAGCCGCGGTCCGCGACCCCGGCCTCCTCGACGACCTCTCGGCGGTTTCGGACGACGTGCCGGCAGGCGACCTTGTCGCGTTCCTCGGGCGACTGACGCGAGCCGGAGAGCTGCTCGAGTCCAACGTCAGCCCGGAGCTCATCGCCGACGCGCTCGCATTGGCCTGGCCGCGTGCCGCGGCCGCCGCGGTTGCTGTCGGACCCGGACGGACACGTCGATGAGCGACTCCGGCAACGCCGTTGACGGGCGCGAGCGGCTCGAGGCGCTCGTCCGCGGCCGGGTCCAGGGTGTCGGATACCGCTTCTTCGTGATGCGCGTCGCCGACGGCCTGCCGATCAGCGGCTGGGTCTCGAACGAGCAGGACGGCAGCGTCCGATGTGTCGCCGAAGGCGTCCGCGCCGACCTCGAGCGACTCCTCGCCGCCTTGCGCGAGGGTCCGGCAGGTGCCGTCGTCTCGAACGTCAGCGAGGAGTGGCTGCCGGCGACGGGCCGGATGACGGGCTTCTCGGTCCGGTCGGCGGGCCATCGCGGCGACTGATCGCCAGGGAATCGCACGACCGCAGGGCAATGGATTTGCGGTGCGGCGTTGCACCTACGTCGAGCGTGCGATCGACGTACGTGACCCGAACGGCCGGACCCGAGGGGACCAGTGCGCTATTCCCGTCGCGATCCCGGCCGCGCATTCTCGGCTCGATGGATAGCCATATGTCCCTCGCCGAGGACCTGCCCGCCCTGTATCGGGCGATCCTGGACGGCGTCGCCCAGCTCGAGGGCCTGGGCCAGCGCCGAGAAGCCGGCCTGGTCCGGTCGGAGGCGACGCAGGTCTATTCGACTTCGTGGGACGAAGCGGGCCTGCGCCGGCTCGAGCAGATCCGGCGGCGCATCGAGCGGCTGCTCGCCGGTACCGAGCGACCGCGACGCGACCGCCAGCGGAGTTGGCGAATCGGCCGGGCCGTCCCGACGCCACAGCACGGGCC
>Ga0081539_10006116_pt1 | contig 11735 bp, 9 predicted proteins | sample TabmetS4T2R2_FD_71023 | JGI IMG/M metagenome (GOLD analysis project Ga0081539, IMG submission 71023) | Tabebuia heterophylla rhizosphere microbial communities from the University of Puerto Rico - S4T2R2 | ecosystem: Host-associated > Plants > Roots > Rhizosphere ...
GGTGTCCGAGAGGTCGATCTCGTAGCTGACCCCGTCCAGCCCGAACAGGACCGTCGAGACGTCCTCCGCGCTGGTCCCGTCCAGGTCGTCGACGAGTTGTACCAGTACCTTCTGCGCCATCTGGCTGCTCTCCCTTGGACGCCGTTGCACACGACATACGTGCAACCCCGTTGGTTTGTGACGGCACACTAGCAAATAAGCACGCCAAGTCCGAAACGAACCGCGACTCCCAGGCGTTCCACTGTCCGAACGCGACTACCTCAACGTGAGCCCGATCCGCGTTCATTTCGGAGTTCGCCACCACCCCTTAACACATTCATTTCACCAAGACCTCAATTGCCCACACCGTCCACAAGCGACGAACAGTGTGACCCAGCGCACCACCCCCTGGCGAAAAGTTGTTGGCTCAACTCAGGGGTGGTGGTCGGTTGGTGGGTCTGCCGTTCGGGGGAACTTGGGGCCGCCAACCAGGGGAAGCGGCCCCGCCCCCAGGCCGCAAATGGCAAGCAGACCACAGAGCCCAGAAGAAATAACGCAGCCCGCTGCGCAATTCCTGGCTCGCCGCGGCGCTAGCCGCGGCTCCCATCGAGAGGCTGATTCGCCCATCTCGCCGGAGGACGCGCGCCGGCTCGCGGCGTAAATCGGCCGACGCACGTGGCTTGGCGGCGGTGTTATGCGAACGGGCCTGTCCATGTGCGGGCCGCGGTCGGAAGTGTCCTTAGCTGGGGCTCGGCGGGGCAATGGGCTGTGTCGAAATGTGGTAGGGAACCTGGGCCGAAGCACCCGCCATGGGAAACCCAAGCGCCCCCCGCCAGGCCCCCCGCCGGGGCGCGGCGCACAACCCCACGCCGAAGGGGGGTCCGGGGGCGAAGCCCTCCGGCCGGGGTTTGGGGGTTGGACCCCCAATGAAATGGCGGAAGAGCCCTGTCTGCACACTTGCAGACAGGGCTCTCCTACTCTGTAGCGGGGACAGGATTCGAACCTGCGACCTCTGGGTTATGAGCCCAGCGAGCTACCGAGCTGCTCCACCCCGCGTTGTTGTTGTTCTGCCGTTAACTATACGCGGAGGTTCGGAGGGGGTCGCACTGGGGGGTCATGTTGGGTTTGACCTGGGAAAACTCGCCCGCCAGCCGGCGGGTGGCGGGGTGTCGAGGCTGAGGGTTCGGGGGGCGGCCGGGAGGGGTGCGGCCGGGGCGGCGGCTGGCACGCTCGGGGAGGTCTGAACCACTCGTCGCGGAGATTGTGGCGCTGGTGGCGGCCAGGGGGTCTGTCTCACCCGGATGGATCGGGTCTCTCCGGGTGACAGGCGGCGTCCCGGGCGGACTCATTGTTCCGAAAGTCTCGGGTCCGCGGAGAATTTGGTACTGGGGATTTTCCAGTCCGGCATGGACTGCGGCCGTTGTAGGCTGTTTGGCGGCACAGGTGTTCTGCCGCTTGGGTTCTTTCCTCTTCTGCACACCTCGCATGCACGTGCAGTTGGACGTGCGAGCGGACTGTCCACCTGCGGTCCACACAGGACTCCGCCGCTGCGCGGGTCCGGTGTGGTGGGCCGGATCTGTCGCGAACGGAGCATTCTCTTCGCGCCCCTCGCACATCTTTACCCGGATGGAGTAGCGCTGATTTTCCCGCCGATCTGGCCGGTCGGAACGGTCGTGGAAGTCCAAAATGTGCGAAGGGATCGAGCGGCGAGAGGGCGGCTGTTCGGCGCGTTTGTGGACTCGGGTAAGTCCCGGGTGCCGGTCGCGTTTCGCTGTTTCCCCTGGTAAGGGGCTTGGCAGTGGGGTGCAACGGCAAGGTGCTTCGCGGTGCGAAGGATTCCTTGGCTCCCTTGGGGATCGCCGCCGGCGGGCTTATTGTGCGACTAGAACACGGCTCAACAGCCCGCCAAACGGCCTACTAGCCACAGTGGACAGATGCTCGGCCACTGTGGACACCGACGTCCATTCGTGGCACGGTGGTAAGGTGTCTGAACTGAATGCAACCGCGGCTGCCCTCTTGGGGCTGCTGCACGAAGGTCCGGCTACTGGTGGGCAATTGGTCTCGGCTGCCCGTGATCGATTTGGGTCGTTCTTCAGTGTCACCCGGTCGCAGGTTTACCGCGAACTCCCCGCACTCGCCGACGCCGGTCTCGTCCGGCTCGGCAAGCAGGGCCCGCGGTCGAGCCAGCAGTACCTGGTGACCGCCGCAGGCAAGAAGGCGTTCAAGGCCTGGCTCGGCAGCGAGCCCGGTCCCGACCACCTTCGCAGCCCGCTGATCCTCCGGCTCGTCCACGCGGACGCGCTGACGGCGAAGCAGCGGGCCGGCCTGATCGAGTCGGCCAAGAAGGTCTACTCGGAAGAGCACGAGTCGGCGAAGACGGCCGTGAAGAACGCCGACGGGGCGTACTCGAAGGCCATCGCCGAGTTCGGCGTGGCGCGGGCTCGAGCGGTGCTCAAGCTGCTCGACTCGATCCCGACCTCCTGAAACGGTCGGCACAAGGGAACGGCGTGCGGGTTCACGGTAGATTCTTATGACGTGAACCCGGACGTCGCAGCTGCCCTGAACCAACTGTCCGAGACCCTCGCCAGCGTCGAGGCGGTCTCGGACCTGGACGGTCTGCGCAAGCAGATCGCCGATCTGGAGGAACAGGCGGCTCGTCCTGACTTGTGGGACGACCCGGAGTCGGCGCAGAAGGTCACGAGCCAGCTCTCCCACAAGCAGAGCGAGCTCCGCCGAATAGAGGAGCTGCGCCAGCGCCTCGACGACCTCTACGTGCTCTACGAGCTCGCGGAGGAGGAGGGTGCTGACGGCGCTGAAGCGCGCGCCGAGGCGGACGCGGAGCGTGACCGGCTGCGTGCCGACATCGCGTCCATCGAGGTCCGCACGCTGCTCTCCGGCGAGTACGACGAGCGCGACGCCATCGTCACCATCCGCTCGGAGGCCGGCGGGGTCGACGCCGCCGACTGGGCGGAGATGCTGCTGCGCATGTACCTGCGCTGGGCGGAGCGGCACGGCTACTCGACCGAGGTCTACGACACCTCCTACGCGGAAGAGGCCGGCATCAAGTCCGCGACCTTCAAGGTCGACGCCCCCTACGCGTACGGGACGCTGTCCGTCGAGCAGGGCACGCACCGGCTCGTGCGCATCTCGCCGTTCGACAACCAGGGGCGCCGGCAGACGTCGTTCGCCGGGGTCGAGGTGCTGCCGTTCGTCGAGGCCGTCGACCACGTGGACATCCCGGAGAAGGACATCCGGATCGACGTGTTCCGGTCGTCCGGGCCCGGCGGGCAGAGCGTGAACACCACCGACTCGGCCGTGCGGATCACGCACCTGCCGACGGGGATCGTCGTGTCCTGCCAGAACGAGAAGTCGCAGATCCAGAACCGGGCCGCGGCCATGCGAGTGCTGCAGGCGAAGCTGCTGGAGCGCAAGCGCCAGGAGGAGCGCGCGGAGATGGACGCGCTCAAGGGCGACGGCGGCTCGTCGTGGGGCAACCAGATGCGGTCCTACGTGCTGCACCCGTACCAGATGGTGAAGGACCTGCGGACCGAGTACGAGGTCGGCAACCCGTCGAGCGTGCTGGACGGGGAGATCGACGGCTTCCTCGAGGCCGGCATCCGCTGGCGGCGCACCCAGGCGTCGTAGGAGCAGTGTGACGAGGTGGCCATTTGCTGCCAAGTACGCGCGGTTGCGTGCGGAGGGTCGCCGAAACCGGCCTGACGGTCGCTGAGCGTCGCCGGGCGGGTGTCGGCTGTCACCTTTGATCTTCCCTGGTCACGGCATGGGGCTCCCAAGGCAACAGGTCGATAACGGCCGGAGGTAGACTCCCGCCTCGTGATCCGGCTCGAACACGTTTCGAAGGTGTACAAGACGTCCACGCGACCCGCGTTGGACGACGTAACCGTCGAGATTGACAAGGGTGAGTTCGTCTTCCTCATCGGCGCGTCCGGGTCGGGTAAGTCGACCTTCCTCCGCCTGTTGCTGCGTGAGGAGGTGCCCACCAAGGGCCGCGTCTACGTGGCGAACTTCGACGTCGTCCGCATGGCCCGGCGCAGGGTCCCCCGACTGCGCCAGTCCATCGGCTGCGTCTTCCAGGACTTCCGGCTGCTCCACAACAAGACCGTCGCGGAGAACGTCGCCTTCGCGCTGGAGGTCATCGGCAAGCCGCGCAACACCATCCGCAAGGTGGTGCCCGAGGTCCTGGAGCTCGTCGGTCTCGAGGGCAAGGCCAACCGGATGCCGCACGAGCTGTCCGGCGGTGAGCAGCAGCGCGTCGCGATCGCGCGCGCGTTCGTCAACCGGCCGCTCATGCTGCTGGCCGACGAGCCGACCGGAAACCTCGACCCCGACACCAGCCAGGACATCATGCTGCTGCTGGAGCGGATCAACCGCACCGGCACGACCGTGCTGATGGCGACCCACGACCACTCGATCGTCGACTCCATGCGGCGGCGGGTCGTCGAGCTGTCCCTCGGCCAGGTCGTGCGCGACGACTCACGAGGGGTTTACGGCGTAGGCCGTTAGTTAGACCCCCGACAACGCCCCCGCCCTCCCGACCCAAACAAGGACGCTTTCCCCCGATGCGTGCCAGCTTCGTCTTCAGTGAGGTCCTCACCGGCCTCCGCCGGAACGTGACGATGACCGTCGCGATGATCCTCACCACGATGGTCTCGCTCTTCCTGCTCGGCGTGGGCCTCATGATCGTGCGGATGATCGACAAGACCCAGGACGTGTACGAGGACAGGGTCCAGGTCAACGTCTTCCTGACCAACGACGTCAGCGCCAACGACAAGGGCTGTGCCAAGGACCCGTGCAAGGACCTGCGCACCGCCCTCGAGAACGACCCCGCGGTCGAGACGGTCAAGTACCAGAACCGCGACGAGGCCTACAAGCGGTTCAAGGAGATCTTCGCGACGCAGCCGGAGCTGGTGAAGCTCGCCCGGCCGGAGGCGCTGCCGGCGTCGTTCAGCGTGAAGCTGTACCAGCCCGAGCGGTCGGACGTGATCATCCAGACGTTCACCGGCCGGGTCGGCGTCGACTCCGTCACCGACCAGAGCAAGTACCTGGAAGGCCTGTTCAACGGGTTCAACGGAGTCCGGGACCTGACGTTCGTGATCGCGCTCATCCAGGCGGTCGCGGCGCTGTTGCTGATCTCCAACACCGTCCAGATGTCCGCGTTCACGAGGCGGACAGAAGTCGGCATCATGCGCCTGGTCGGCGCGACCCGCTGGTATACCCAGCTGCCGTTCCTCCTGGAGGCGGTCGTCGCCGGCGTCCTCGGCGCCATCCTCGGCATTGGCCTGCTCTTGCTCGTCAAGATGTGGTTCTTCGACCGAGCGCTCGGCGGGCTGTTCGCCTCGGGGGTGATCAGACCGATCGAAGGCATAGACATCCTGCTGGTGGCCCCCTGGCTGTTGTTGACAGCCATCGGCATCTCGGCGATCACCGGCTACGTCACCCTGCGTCTGTACGTGCGCCAGTAAATCGGCGTGCACGCACACGTAGAGTTGTCACCATGTCGAAGGAACGTGGCCAGAAGGTAATCGTGCAGAACCGCAAGGCGCGGCACGACTACACGATCCTGGACACGTACGAGGCCGGGATCGCCCTGATGGGCACCGAGGTCAAGTCGCTGCGCCTCGGCCGGGCGTCGCTCGTGGACGCGTTCGCCACGGTCGACGACGGCGAGGTGTGGCTGCGCAACCTGCACATCCCGGAGTACGTGCTCGGCACGTGGACCAACCACACGCCGCGCCGCACCCGCAAGCTCCTGCTGCACCGAGGCGAGATCGAGCGCCTGATCGGCAAGACACGCGAGGGTGGCCTGTCGCTGGTACCGCTGTCCATGTACTTCAAGGACGGCAAGGTCAAGGTCGAGCTCGCGCTGGCCAAGGGCAAGAAGGAGTACGACAAGCGTCAGTCGCTCGCCAAGCGCGACGCGCAGCGCGAGATCGCGCGCGCGGCCGGGCGAGCGGCCAAGGGGCGGTATTGATCCCCGGCTCGGACGAGGAGGTCCCGGCGTTCACCGCGGCGCTGGGACTTCCCGGTCTGGCCGACCTGCACCTGCACTTCCTGCCCGAGCCCGTCCAGCGCAAGGTCTGGGCCTACTTCGACGAGGCCAGCCGGAACTACGGCACCCAGTGGCCCATCCACTACCGGCTCCCGGTCGACGAGCGGCTCCAGGTCCTGCGTGACCTGGGCGTTCGGCACTTCGCGCCGCTCGTCTACCCGCACAAACCGGACATGGCGGCGTGGCTGAACGAGTGGGTCCTCGAGTTCGCGGCGGAGGTGCCGGAGGCCGTGCCCACCGCGACCTTCTTCGCCGAGCCCGGTGCCGGCGACTACCTGGCGCGGGCCCTTGACCAGGGCGTTCGCTGCGTGAAGTCGCACGTCCAGGTCGGTGCCTACGACCCGCGCGACCCGCTGCTCGACCCCGTGTGGGGGCTGCTCGCCGAGGCCGGCGTGCCGGTCGTCACCCACTGCGGGCACGGGCCGATCCCCGGCAAGCACACGGGCCTCGACGTGTTCGAGGAGGTGCTGCGCCGGCACCCACGCCTGGTCGCGGTGCTCGCGCACGCCGGCACGCCCGAGTTCACGCTCGCGTTGGACCTCGTCGGCCGCTATCCGGGAGTGCACCTCGACACGACCATGGTCGGCGTCCCGTTCAACGGGGCCGAGGAGCGGCTGCCGGCGGACTGGGCGGCTCGGCTGGCCGAGATCCCCGATCGGGTGGCGTTCGGCACGGATTTCCCGAGCATCCCGTACGACTACGCGACGCAGCTCAGGGCCATCGCTACCTGGGCAAACGAGGACGACAGGCTGGGCGACGACTTCCTGCGCGCGGTCCTGTGGGACACCCCGCGGCGCCTGCTCGCTCTCAGCGAACGGATCTAGGAAACAACTGGGGACCCGCCGAGGTTGAGTAGGTCAGACTCAACTTTGGAGGGTGAACTCATGGCAGAGTCGCTGACGCTCCCGGTGCTGCCGCTGGACGACACGGTGCTCCTGCCGGGGATGGTCGTGCCGATCCGCATGGCCGGCACCGACGGGACCGAGGTCCGCGCCGCGGTGGAGGCCGCGCAGGCGGTGGCCGAGGGGGACAAGCCGCGCGTGGTGATGGTGCCGCGCCTGGACGGGAAGTACGCACGGGTCGGTGTGCTCGGCATCGTCGAGCAGGTCGGCCGCATGCCGGGTGGTGAGCGGGCCGCCGTGGTCCGCGGCACCGAACGCGTCCGCATCGGCGCCGGCACCACCGGCCCGGGCGCCGCGCTCTGGGTCGAGGTCGAGGTGGCCGACCCGGCGCCGGTGACCGGCCGCACGAACGAGCTGGCCAAGGAGTACAAGGCGCTCGTTGTCACCATGCTCCAGGAGCGTGGCGCGTACCAGGTCATCGACTCGGTGCAGTCCGAGTCCGACCCGTCCGCGCTCGCCGACATGGCCGGCTACGCGCCCTACTTCGAGAACGACAAGAAGCTCTGGCTGCTGGAGACCGTCGACACGACCGAGCGGCTGACCCAGCTGCTCGAGTGGACCCGCGAACACCTGGCCGAGCTGGACGTCGCGGAGACCATTCGCAAGGACGTCCAGGAGGGCATGGAGAAGCAGCAGCGGGAGTTCCTGCTGCGCCAGCAGCTCGCGGCCATCCGCAAGGAGCTGGCCGAGCTCGACGGCAAGCCCGAGACCGAGGAGCAGGACTACCGGGCCCGCGTCGAGGCCGCCGACCTTCCGTCGAAGGTCCACGAAGCGGCGATGGCCGAGGTGGACAAGCTGGAGCGCACGTCCGACCAGTCGCCCGAGGTCGGCTGGATCCGGACCTGGCTGGACACGGTGCTGGAGATGCCGTGGAACACGCGCACGGACGACGCCTACGACATCGCGGGCGCGCGGGAGATCCTCGACGCCGACCACGCGGGGCTCGACGACGTGAAGGACCGCATCATCGAGTACCTGGCCGTGCGCAAGCGGCGTGAGGAGCGTGGCCTGGGTGTCGTCGGCGGCCGGCGCAGCGGTGCCGTGCTGGCGCTCGCCGGTCCGCCCGGGGTCGGCAAGACGTCGCTGGGTGAGTCGGTCGCGCGGGCCATGGGCCGCAAGTTCGTCCGCGTCGCCCTCGGCGGCATCCGCGACGAGGCCGAGATCCGCGGGCACCGGCGCACCTACGTCGGCGCGCTGCCGGGCCGGATCGTGCGGGCCATCTCCGAGGCCGGCGCGATGAACCCGGTCGTGCTGCTCGACGAGATCGACAAGGTCGGCTCCGACTACCGCGGCGACCCGACCGCGGCGCTGCTCGAGGTGCTGGACCCGGCGCAGAACCACACGTTCCGCGACCACTACCTCGAGGTCGAGCTGGACCTGTCCGACGTGGTGTTCCTGGCGACCGCCAACGTCATCGAGTCCATCCCGGCGCCGCTGCTGGACCGCATGGAGCTGGTCGCGCTCGACGGCTACACCGAGGACGAGAAGGTCGTCATCGCCCGCGACCACCTGCTGCCCCGGCAGCTGGAGCGCGCGGGCCTGGGCGCCGACGAGGTCAGGCTGACCGACGACGCCTTGCGGCTGATGGCCGGCGAGTACACGCGGGAGGCCGGCGTCCGCCAGCTGGAGCGGTCGATCGCGCGGGTGCTCCGCAAGATCACCGCGTCGCTGGCGCTGGACGACGTGTCGCTGCCGCTGACCGTGGACATCGGCGACCTGCGGACCTACCTCGGCCAGCCGAAGTTCACGCCGGAGTCGGCGGAACGCACGGCGGTGCCCGGCGTGGCGACGGGCCTCGCGGTGACCGGCGCGGGCGGCGACGTGCTGTTCGTCGAGGCGTCGGTCGCGTCCAAGGACGCCGGTGCCACCGGGGTCACGCTGACCGGCCAGCTGGGCGACGTGATGAAGGAGTCCGCGCAGATCGCGCTGTCGTACCTGCGGTCGCACGGTTCCTCTTTCGGTGTGCCGGTTTCCTCACTGGCCGAGCAGGGCGTACACATCCACGTCCCGGCGGGTGCCGTGCCGAAGGACGGCCCGTCGGCCGGCGTCACGATGACGACCGCGCTCGCGTCGCTCCTGTCGGGCCGCCCGGTGCGCTCGGACGTGGCGATGACCGGTGAGGTGTCGCTGACCGGCCGGGTGCTGCCGATCGGTGGCGTGAAGCAGAAGCTGCTCGCCGCCCACCGGGCCGGCATCACGACGATCGTGCTGCCCAAGCGGAACGAGCCGGACCTGGAGGACGTGCCGTCGTCGGTGCTTTCCGAACTGGACGTCCACCTGGCGACGGACGTGCGCGAGGTGCTGGACGTGGCACTCGCCCCGGCACCGACCGCCGCGACCGTGGCCGCCTAGCCCATTGCCCTGAAGGACCCCTTCGAGACGTTCAACGCCCCGAAGGGGTCCTTCAGGGCATTCGTCATGCGGTGACGGCGGTGTGTAGTGCGTTCACGTCCGGGTGGGGGTCGGTCGACGCCCACGCCACGTAGGAGTCCGGGCGGAGCAGGAGCGCGGTGATGTCGGTGTCGGCGGCGGCGTGCACGGTCTCGACGCCGTCGGCGGTCAGGTCGCCGCCCGTGGTGAGGTCGATCAGCAACGGCTTCGCGTCCCGGACCAGTTCGGCCAGGCGGACCGTGCCGTGCGGGGTGCGCAGGTCGAGGTCGGGCGCCGGCCAGCCGGCCAGCGGGTGCGCGCCGTCGCCGACCGGGTAGCGAACGTCCGCCCCGGCAACGAGTCCGGCGATGGCCCGTACGGTGTCGCGCTGGGCGAGCAACTCGCCGAACAACTGGCGCAGACCGTTGACCTCGGGCCCCGGCGCGAGCAACGCGGACTGCGCCTGCGCGAACATGACGGTCCGGTCGGCGATCGGCCGCCGCTCGGCCTCGTAGGTGTCCAGCACGTCCTTGCCCCCGCCGATGGCGGCCGCGAGTTTCCACCCGAGGTTGATCGAGTCCTGCATACCGAGGTTCAACCCGGTCCCACCGGCGACGAAGACATGCGCCGCGTCCCCGACGAGGAACACCCGCCCGTCCCGATACCGCTCGGCGATGCGGGTGTTGCCCCCTTGGAGCCGGCGCAACACGTGCGGCCCCTCGCCCGGCGGAGACCCGATCGGCACGTCGGCGCCGAGCACGCGGTTGACGCTCGCCCGCATCTCGTCGAGCGTCATGGGTGCGTGGTTCTCCGGCTCGTCCCACTCGGTGGTGGCCACGAGCGCCGGGCGCCCGGGAAGCGGCGCGTAGGAGAACCCGCCATGATCGGTCCGCACGGGGAGAAATGGCCGAACCGCCCCGAAACCCGGCACGTTCAACGCGCCGCTGGCGGCGTCGAGCCACTCCGCCGGGACGGTGACGTGCGCGTGCCGGCTGGTGGTCCGGTTGTGCGTGATCCCGGGAAACCCGATCCCGGCGGCCTTGCGCACCGGACTGTGCGCCCCATCCGCCCCGACGAGGTACTGCGCGCGGAGTTCATAGGTGGTGTCACCCCGAACCGTGACGGTGACGCCGCCAGCGTCCTGAACGAACCCGACGAACTCATGCCCCCGCCGGACGTCGACACCGAGTTCCGTCGCCCGCTCCTCGAGAACCTGAACCGTCCGGTGCTCCGGAACAGCGAGGTTGTACACGGGACTGTCGTCAAGCAACCCCAGGTTGAGCGGAAACGCGGCGAACATGAAATAGGCGGTGTTGGGCACCGGCGGCCCCGGCTGGCCACCAAGCCGCTCGAACAACCCCCGCCGATCGACCATGCGAACGACCTGCCCGACCAGCCCGTTCGACTTGGGATCCTTACTGGGCTCGGTCAACTTCTCGAGCACGACGGCCCGAACCCCGCCGAGCGCCAGCTCACAGGCGAGCATGAGCCCGTTGGGTCCCCCGCCGACGATGACGACGTCCATGGTTTTCTCCTTTGAGGGCATGGCAAAGCAGCCCGCGTCGAAACGGGCGCTGTTTGTTTGTTGGTCAGCGCGGTTCAGGCAACCCAGCGCGAATCTGGTCGAAGACCTCGCGCAGCAGCGGAGTAACGGAACCGGTGGGATCACGGGTCCAGCGGGTCAGGGCCATCCCGAGCGCCGCACTGACCACAGAGGCAACGATGTGCGGGTAAAGATCGTCGGTTTTGGTGCCGGTGCGCTCGGCAATGGCGCCGGTCAACTCGTCCTGGGCCGTAGCGTGGGCCCTGAAGACCTCCTGCTGAACAGCCGGCTCGGCAAGCAGCTTTTGCAGACCGGCCGCATAACGCCCATCAGGCGGCCGACTCTGAACCTCGAACTGAGCGAGCACAGCACCGACGAGCGCGTCCCACAACGACTCACCCACCGGCCGCTCACGCAGCGCCTCGGCGATGCGCTGCCCACGCTCAACATGCGTGGCCACCACAGCCTCAGCCTTACTGGCGAAGTAATTGCGAAAGGTACGTTCAGAAACATTCGCAGCCGCAGCAATGTCCTCCACGGACACACTGTCCCAACCACGCTCAATCGCAAGCCGAATAGTCGCATGACTCAAAGCAAGCCGCGTCTCCCGCTTCTTGCGCTCCCGAAGCCCACCTTCCCCACCCACACCACCACAGTACCCAAACTTGCCAAACTTGCAAACTTTCCACTCCGGAATGTTTGACGAGGAACCGGAGGCCCACCAGCGCGAGGAAGAGATGAGGCCTCGCGGCAGGTCAACCGCCCCACGCCAACCCCGCCCACCTGACCAACCCGGGCCCCCGCCCCGGGGGCAACCGCCCTATGCCAACCCCGCCCACCTGACCAACCCGGGCCCCCGCCCCGGGGGCAA
>Ga0081539_10006117_pt1 | contig 11733 bp, 11 predicted proteins | sample TabmetS4T2R2_FD_71023 | JGI IMG/M metagenome (GOLD analysis project Ga0081539, IMG submission 71023) | Tabebuia heterophylla rhizosphere microbial communities from the University of Puerto Rico - S4T2R2 | ecosystem: Host-associated > Plants > Roots > Rhizosphere ...
CACCCCCCCCCCCCCCCCGCGCGGGGCCCCCCGGCGGGGAGGCGCGGGGGGCAGCCGCCCAAATTCGTGACGCCCTCCCCGTCGGGCCGCTTCTCCCCCCGCCACTCGACGGCGGCGCGATCCGCGTCGACGAGCGGCTCGCCGAACGCCGGATCGGCGGCGTCCTCCTCCGCGAACGCCTGCAACGCGTACGCGCGCGGGTCCTGCGGATCCCGGAACGGCGCCGAGAGGAAGAACGCTCCGGGCGCGTAGAGCGCGGCGACGCGCTCGCAGTCGTGCTCGATCCACGCGCGGCACCATTCGCTCGCCCAGCGCCGCGCGGCTTCGCGCGTGTCCACAGCGCGAGCTTACGGCCTTATGTAAACGTGAGGATGTGGTGCAGCTCGACGTCGAGCCCGTTCGCCGTGCAGTAGGCGACCTTCGCGATCCCGTCGCGCTCCTCGAAGCGGAGGAACAGCTCCTGGCCGGTGTCCTCGACCGCGTCGAGCTGGTCGAGACGGAACGCCACGGACGAGGTCTGATCGCCCGAGACGAAGAGCAGCCGCGCCTCGACGTTGTTGGCGCGACCGAAGTCATGGCCTTCGCGGAGCTCGAGCTCCCAGTTCTGGCGCGGCGCGACCCAGTCTTCGAGCGTCGCGACGTGGACGCTCAGCGCCTCGTCGATCTGGACGTCGACCGGGGCGTCGGCGCGCTCCTCCGGCGTCGGGCGTGGTTGAACGGTCAGAGTGGGCATGCGGCGGCGGTTCCCGCGTGAACCGGAAGCTAATCGTCTTCGTGCCGGCCGCGGCGCTCGACACCGTGCGGGACGCGCTGTTCGCCGCCGGCGCGGGGCGCATCGGCAACTACGAGCGCTGCTCGTGGTACACGGAGGGAACCGGCACGTTCTTCGGCGGCGAAAGCACGAGCCCCGCGCTCGGCGAACGCGGCCGCGAGGAGCGCGTGCCCGAACTGAGGCTCGAGACCGTGTATCCGGAAGAACGTCACGACGAAGTCGTCGCCGCGCTGCGGCGCGCGCATCCGTACGAGGAGCCCGCGTTCGACGTCTACGGGCTCCTGTGAAGGCGAAGCTCTCCACGGACGGCGGGGCCCGCGGCAACCCCGGCCCGGCGGCGTTCGCGTACGTCCTCGAAGCCGAGGACGGTGCCGTCCTCGAAGCGCGCGGCGAGGCCATCGGCACGGCGACGAACAATGTCGCGGAATATCGCGCGCTCGTCGCGGGACTCGAGGCGGCGAAACGCCACGGCGTCGACGAGCTCGAGGTCGTCTCCGACTCCGAGCTGCTGGTGAAGCAGATGCGCGGCGAGTACCGCGTGAAGAACGAGGCGCTGCGCACGCTGTCGCTTGCCGCCGCGAGGGTCGCGCGAGAGATCGGCACGGTCACCTACACGGCGGTGCGGCGCGAGCACAACGAGCTCGCCGACCGCCTCGTCAACGACGCGCTCGACGCGAAGGTCGAGCCCCGCCTCGACCACGTAGTCATCGCAGTGTCCGACTGGGAGCGCTCGAACGCTTTCTACCGCGACGTCCTCGGTGCCGAGGTCGTCGAGCGCGGCGACGGCTACGCCTACCGGTTCGGTGACCAGCAGCTGAACGTGCACGGCCCCGGCCTGGAGCCGTCGATTGTCGCGGGCGACCCCGTCCGCCCCGGGAACAGCGACCTCTGCTTCGCCTGGCCGCGTGGAGCCGACGACGCGGTGGAGCACCTCCGCCGCCACGGCGTAGAGATCGAGCTCGGCCCGGTCGAGCGCCCCGGCGCGCGGGGCGTGGGGAAGAGCGTCTACTTCCGCGATCCGGACGGGACGTTGCTGGAGCTGATCGCGTACGAGTAGCCGAAAACCGGGGCTATACTGGCCGTCGCGCGGATGTAGCTCAGTTGGCTAGAGCGTCTGCTTGCCATGCAGAAGGTCGTGGGTTCGAGTCCCATCATCCGCTCCAAAAAGCCCCCGGAAACGGGGGCTTTCTGCTACCGCGATGGCAATCGACGCTGACGCTGCGAGCCCGTTTGCAAACGCCCCGAGCCAGGTTGATTCGCCGCCGGCTCAGACGTATCGTGTTCCGTAACCGGCCTCTACATCTCGCGGAGCCCGAGCCGTCAGGATGGCAGGCGAGAACACCACCGAGACCGAGAAGATTGACGCCGAGGCGGCCCGGCTGCAGTGGGTTGCGCTGTTCCGCGCCGAGTGCCACATCACGACGTCACGTTTTTACTCGAACCTCCACACCATCGGCGGTGCGGGCGCGGCGGGCCTTGCGGCCGCATCCGGTGGGACCGCATTCACCGGCTACCCGATCGTTGCCGGGAGCCTGGCGATTGGCGCCGCGGCGACGAGCGCGCTGATTACTTCGATACGACCGGACGAGGCTGCCCAAGCCCACCTTCGCGATGCGAAGGAGTTCAACCATCTCGCTGAGCAGGTCGACCGTTTCACGCGGTTCAGCATCGGAGCCGACGGCAAGCCGATATCCGGCAACGGCGCATCGAGCCCTGCAAGCAACCGACTCGGGCAGCTCCTTGCCTTCATTGAACGCCAAAAGGAAATCGAGGAGCGGAGCCTCGCGGTACCGATGCGCCTGACGCGTAAAACCGGCCGGTTCCTGCGCGACCAAGACGGCTGGTATGCGCCGCCTTACGACGAGTTTGTTTCGTGGCAGCGTGCGCGGCTCCAAGCGAGGCCACGGAGCCGGCTCCTTCGGGTCTTCACGAAGCCGCCCAAGGAACCCGCCCGACCCGAGACGGGCAACGGCTCGCCGTCAAGCTGACGCGTTCAACCGATTGATCCAACTGTCCGGGCGTGACGCCGACCTCGGGCATCAGACCGAACTTTTCAACTCAATCCGGATCGGTACGTGAGGGCCTGCGCGGCCTGGCGGGACGGCGAAGCTCGATTTCGTGAGGAGACTCACCGCCGATCGTGAGAGTCTGGCTCGCCGAACCGGACCGCACGCGCGCCTTGCCCAAGCCGAGCGTCACGGCCCGGAGCGAGAACTCGCCCTTCTTGTTCGTGCGAGTTCGGAACACCTGGTCGCCGCTCGTTACGACCACCTCCTCGAACGCGCGTGGTTTGCCATCTCGATCGAAAAGCCGGCCGCGAATGCGGTCGGTGGACGACACCCCGATCGACCGGAACGCGAACGTCCCGAAGATCACGTCGCAGTACACCTCGACGCTGTAGTACTCGTCCGGCTTCGCGAAGAACTTCACCTGACGCGTGATCGTCGTTTGCGAGGTCGTCTCGGAAGTGCTCGTTTGCGTGAGAACCGATTCGTACCGAACCGTCTGCGTCACGCCGATGTTCGCGAACGCGAGGAACGACGCCGTGTCGTCCTCGACGCGGATCCTCGTGCGAACTCGCTGCGATCGGTCGGTGTTCGTGACCGTGTAGCTCTCGGTGTACGTGAAGGTCGCATTCACGTCGATCGTGTGCAGGTAGACGTAGCGCGGAGCAGCAAGCAGGGCGCCGGGTCCGCCCATCACGAACGGATCGAGGTTGAGCAACGCGGTCCGGGTCGCGGCGTCGAGGCCGGTGGGCCCGTTCGGATTGTGGAGGAGAGACGCGGTGACCGCGCTGACGCCGTCCCACCCGACGAGCGCCAGCTTCATCTGCCCGCCGGTCGAGAACCAGAGGATCTTCGCGTTCCGCAGAAAGAACAGGACGTCGGCGGAGCCGGGGCCGCCGGCGTTCGGATCCGTGTCGACGCCGGTTTGCCCGGCCATCGTGACCGTGAGGCTGTTGTGGTCGATGTTCGTGGTGGCGCCACCCTCGGTCGTCGTGCTGGTGCCGAGGATGCCCGCGATCACGCCCAGTGCCGCGCCGGCGATCTTCGCGTACTCGTTCTCGATCTTCGACAGGACCGCGGACGCCAGTCTCATCTCGGCAGTCAAATCCAGCCAGGGCTGGAATGGGGACGCGACGGGAACCGTCGTCGTTCCCTGCTCGCTGAACGACATGGACGTGGTGTTGCCGGTGAGCTCGGTGCCGGTCCACGTCGCGGTGTTCCGTTTCTGCTGGTCGACCGGAGGTGCGTAGACGATGGTGATCGGGAGCGCCGGGATCGTGATCGCGCCCGCGCCAACCATCGGCCGCGTGATCTTCAGCGGCAGATCCGGGAAGAACTCATTGCCGTTACAGCGGACCGAGAAGGTGACGGAGCCCGCAGTACCCACGTCCACGTCCACGGTGTTGGCGGAAGCGCTCACCGTTCCGTGTCCTTGAACGGACACCGAAAAGACTCCCTGCCTCCCCGTGACTCGGAAGCGCAGCTTCACGGCGAGTGCGTTGACCGCGATGACTTCGCCTCCGGTGAACTGCTCCTGGGTCGGCTTCGTGGTTCCCAGCTCGCGCGAGGCCGGCGTCACGACCGTCTCGTGGTAGACGGGCACGGCGTAGTCGAAATCTCCGCTCACCGCGTTGAAGGTCCCCACGGTGATCGTCGCGCTCGGTTGGGGAAGCGGGAAGTTGGCTTCCTGCGCCTTGATCGTGTCGTACATCGACACGTGAGCGGCCTCCTCGAGGCGACGACGGCACTCCGATCATACGACGCGGGGTCCGCCGTCACCAAACGCGTGGTGGACTAGGGGTACACGGGCGGTTGACGAACGTCGCGTCTTGAAGTCGTCTTGCGCGCGTTTCAGATCATCCCGCGGGTTGGGAGGGCTTGTGGCACGCCGCCGTACGACCGCTGCGTTCCGCAGCGAACGCGTCCGGTCCAGCTACCCGAGCCGAGCGACGACGTGGACGGCGACCGCGATCAGCACCACGAACCTCGCCGGCGGTGCGACGACGATCGTCACCGCCTACGCGGTGTGCGCGGCTTGACCGCGTAACGGCCGAGCCCGCCCTCCAGCAGCGCAAGCGCGCGCTCGCCGTGCGAACGGACGTCGCGCGCCAACCGCGGATTGCGCCGGCCGGCCAGCACCTGGCGGCGCACGTATGCGATCAGGCCGCGGTGGACGCCCATGAGTGCGTTCGCGGCGACCCAGGGCTCGACGGCGTCCGCGCGCGCGCCCGTCTCCTCCGCCAGGAGCGACGCGAGCGACTCCGTGTAGCGGAGGAAGATCTGCTCCTCGCGCGCCAGCAGGGCGGGGCTCTGCGCGATCATGCGCGTGATCGCGACCAGCTCCTCGTCGGCGTCCTTCGAGGCGAGCAGCCCCCGCCGCTGGAGGACGAACCGGCCGAACGCATCCAGCGCCGACTCGCCCGGTGCGCGATCGCGCACGGCAGCGAGGAGCTCGTCCTCGAACGACTCCATCCGCCCGTAGACGAGGTCCTCCTTCGTCGGGAAGTAGTTGAAGACCGTCGCCTCGGAGACGTCCGCCGCGCGCGCGATCTCGGCGACGGTGACCTCGTCGAAGCCCCTCCGCGCAAAGAGCTCGCGGGCGGTGTCCGCGATCAGCTGGCGCGTCTGCTGCTTCTTGCGCTCACGCAGGCCCGGTGCCATGCCCAAAGCCTACCAGAGCAACCATAAGATTAGATCTGCTATAAACTTAGGGTCACTGTAAAAAGGGAGGCAGAAATGACCACGACGACCACAGACAGATCGCCCGCCGTGGCTCTCGATCGCGAGATCCTCGTCCTCGGGGCGGTCGTCGTCCTCGGCACGATCATGGCCATCCTCGACGCGACGATCGTCAACGTTGCGATTCCGACGCTGGCGATCGACCTCCATGCGTCGATCTCGACGATTCAGTGGGTGATGACCGCATATCTCCTTGCGTTTGCGAGCGTGATCCCGCTCACGGGCTGGGCGAGCGAGCGATTCGGTGCGAAGCGCGTCTGGATCGCGGCGCTCCTGACGTTCATGGCGGGCTCGGTGCTCGCCGGCATCGCATGGTCGGCAGGCTCGCTGATCGCGTTCCGCGCAGTCCAGGGCTTCGGCGGCGGAGCGATCATGCCCGTCGGCCAGACGATCCTCGCGCGGGCCGCCGGCCCGCAGCGGATGGGCCGCGTGATGAGCGTCATCGGTATTCCGATGCTGCTCGCGCCGATCTTCGGGCCCGTCGTCGGCGGCGCGATCGTCGACGGCGCAAGCTGGCGATGGATCTTCTTCATCAACCTTCCCATCGGCGTCCTCGCGCTGCTGTTCGCGCAGCGGCTGCTGCCGGAGGCGAAACCGCAGTTCGGCACGAGCCTCGACGCGCTCGGCCTGGCGCTGCTCTCGCCCGGGCTCGCGATCTTCGTCTACGGGATGTCCACAGCCGGCAGCTCGGGCGGCTTCGGTGCCGGCCGGACGCTGGCCGGCGTGGGGACAGGGCTCGTGCTCGTCGCGTTGTTCGCGCTGCATGCCCGCCGGCGCGGCTCGCAGGCACTCCTGGATCTGTCGCTGTTCGCGCAGCGCGGTTTCGCGACCGCCGCGGCGACGACGCTGCTGATCGGCATTGCGCTCTTCGGCGCGCTGATCCTGCTGCCGCTCTACTTCCAGCTCGTCCGCGGCACGACGCCGCTCCAGACCGGACTGCTGCTCGTCCCGCAAGGGTTGGGCGCGGCCCTGGCGATGCCCTTCGCCGGACGGCTGACGGACACGATCGGCGCCCGCGTCGTGATCCCGGTCGGGATCGTGCTCGCGCTCGTGGGCGCCGCGGCGTACACGCAGGTCGGCGCGGACACGTCCTACGTCGCGCTCGCTGCTGCGCTGTTCGTGATCGGACTCGGACTCGGCGCGACGATCATGCCGGCGATGGCGGTCGCGTATCAGAGCGTCTCGCGCGAAGCAGTTGCGCGCGCGACCGCCTCGCTGAACATGATCCAGCGGATCGCGGCCTCCGTCGGGACGGCGCTGCTCGCTGTCGTGCTCCAGCGCGCCCTTCGGGCGAAGCTCCCCGACCTCGACGGCGGCCTGGCAGCCGTCGGCGCGGTCGCGGAGCGGCGGCACGCGGAGGTTGCGCCCGCGCTCGCCGACGCGTTCGGTACCGCGTTCTGGGTCGCGCTCGGCCTGATCGCCGTTGCGCTGATCCCGGCGTTGCTGCTGCCGCGGCGCGGCGAGCACGTCGCGGACGGCTAACGGCGCGCGAGCCCGAGGACGCTGAGGAAGAGCGCCGAGAGCACGGTCTGGATGCCGCAGGTGATCAGCGTCGCGCCCGGGATCACGATCCGCAGCGTGTGCGGGTAGTTCAGCTGGCCGAAGCCGGTGCTGCTCCACGTCGTGAACGCGTAGATCGACAGGCCGATGCCCGCCGCGAACACGAGGAGCCCCGCGACGAGCGCCACCTCGAGCGTCACCGTCCCGAGCAGGCGCCGCAGGCGGGGCTCGTCCGGGAGCAACCCGGAGACGATCCCGTACCAGCGCGCGGTGACGAAGAAGTAGACGGACTGCAGGCCGATCACGATCGCCAGGCCCGCGTAGAGGAGCGTGCTGACGTCGAAGTGGACGCCGCCGATCGCGCGCGACTTCGGCGCGAGGACGAGCATCGCCGCCGTCCCGGCGACGAGGAGGACGAGGCCGGGGTAGAGGAAGAGCCAGCGCGGGCTGTAGAGCAGCATCAGCCTGACGCTGCGCCAGCCGTCGCGCCACGTGCGGAGATGCGGCTCGCGTCCCTCCGCGTCGGTCGCGAGCGTCGTCGGCACCTCGGTCACGCGCAGGTTTTGCATCGTCGCCTTGACGACCATCTCGATCGCGAACTCCATCCCGCGCGCGCGGATGTCGAGACCGAGGATCTTGCGGCGGTCGAAGCCGCGCAGCCCGCAGTAGATGTCGCCGCACGCCGTGCCGAAGAAGCGGCGGCCGATCAGCGAGAGCACGGGATTGCCGAGGCGGCGGTGGAGCCACGGCATCGCGCCGGACTCGATGCCGCCTCGGAAACGGTTGCCGACGACGAGGTCGTAGCCGCCGCGAAGCTCGTCCACGAACGGCTCGAGCTGACCGAAGTCGTACGACCCGTCGGCGTCGCCCATGATCACGTAGCGCCCGCGCGCGGCGGCGATGCCACCGGCGAGCGCGCTTCCGTAGCCGCGCTCGGCGACGCGGACGACCCTCGCGCCCTGCTCCTGCGCGAGTGCCTGCGACCCGTCGGTCGAGCCGTTGTCGGCGACGACGATCTCGCCGGCGATGCCGAGACGTTCGAGCGACTCGCGCGCCGTCCGAACGACGTGCGCGATCGTCGCCGCCTCGTCCAGGCACGGGATGACGATCGAGAGCTCGAGCGCGTCCTCGGCGGGGCGGGTCGTCGGCTGGGTCTCGGTCTGCGCGCTCATCGGGCCCGAAGAGCGTACGCCCCGGCGCCGACGAGAGCCGCCGTCGCGAGCAGGCCGGGCAGATACCGGGCGAGATGCGCGGCGTCGCCTCCGCCGGGCGCGGTTGCGGCGACGAGCGCCCAGACGCAGGCCGCGACCCCGGCCCCGGCGACGTCGCGCCGCTCGACGCCGCCCAGGCGTCCGAGCCCGGCGAGCACGACGGCGGCTGCGACCGCGAGGAACAGCGGGACGATCGCGATGGCGCCGGTGATGCCGACGAGGCTCGCGGCCGTGAGGCTGACGTCGCGGTCCTCGAGGCGGTCGAGCCACTTCCCGTCGTAGCCCGCGAGCGCGTGCGACGCGGTGATCATCGTCATCACCACGACCGACACGAACGCGAGCGCGAACGACGAGAGCGGAAGCGCTCGGACGACCGGCGCGAGCGCGAAGAGGACGAACGGGAGCACGGTGATCAGGTAGCGCGGGCCGGGCGAGGGACCGCCGAACGGCGAGTAGAACGCGGAGTTGTAGCCCACGTACAGCACCGCCAGCGCCGCCGCGACCGCCGCCTCGGCGCGCCGCCCCGCGCGCCAGACCAGCAACAGGCCACCGGCGCCGGCAGCGACGGCCGGCGCGAGCGGGAGGAGCCCGGGGAATCCCATCAGCAGGTCGAGCGCGACGTGAAGGCTCGGCCCGTGGAACTGGTCGGGGATGGGCAGGTCGTTGGCGCGGTAGCTGATCCGAAACGGCGAGCCGAACGCGGCCCAGTCGTAGAGCAGGAGCGGCAGGACGCCGAGGACGGCGCCTGCGCCGTATGCGACGACGCTCGCGGCGCGCCGCGTCCGGAACACGACATAGATGCCAAAGAGCGCGACTGCGATCGCGTTCGGGTACTCGACGGTCACCGAGTAGCCGACGACGAGTCCCGCGGCGCCGACGGTTGCGAGACGCGGAGGCACCAGCCAGAGCAGCGCGAACGCGGCGAAGACCAGAAAGGCGGACAGCGCGTGCGAAAGGAAAACGGTCGCGTACGGGAACAGCAGCGTCCCGACGCCGAGCGCGACCGCCGCGACGACGCCGTATCCCGGGGCGGCCTCGTCGCCCGCGCGGCGGACGAGCAGCACGAGCCCGAACGCGGGCAGCGCGCACCCGAAGAGGCTGAGCACCCAGAGCGTCCGCGTCGGATCAGTTCCACCGCCGGCGAGGTCGAGCGCCTTGAAGATGGGCACGCAGACGAGGGCGAGGCCGGGCGCCTTGTTGGAGTAGTAGTGGCCGCGCCAGTGCGAGACGTCGGTCGTCGAAGCCTCGCCGACCTCGCTGCGCGCCCTGTCGATGTTCGTCGTGCCGGAAGCGAAGGCGCGCACGAGCGCGTAGTGCGCGTTCTGCACGCCGTTCGGTCCCTGCATCGGCCAGATCAGCGCCGCGCCGACTGCGAGCAGCGCGAGCGCGTCCAGGCGCCCGCGGCGGCTCAGCGGGCCCACGCGTGGATCGCGTCGACGACGGCGTCCTGTTCCTCGTCGCTGAGCGCGGGATGCAGCGGCAGGCTCACTACCTCGCGGGCGAGCGCCTCCGCGACAGGCAGGTCGCGGGCGAGCCGTTCGTAGGCGGGGTGCTCGTGGATCGCGCGCGGGTAGTGGACCGCCGTGCCCACGCCTCGCGCCTCGAGCGCCGAGCGAAAGGCATCCCGGTCGCGCACGCGCACGACATACAGGTGCCACACGGAGCGGTCGTCCCACGCGGGCCGCTTCAACGGCATCTCGGCGAGCAGCTCGTGGTAGCGCGCGGCCAGCTGTCGCCGGCGCTCGTTCCATGCCGGGAGCTGCTCGAGCTTCGCCAGGAGCAGCGCGGCCTGCAGCGTGTCGAGCCGGCTGTTCGTGCCCGGCTCGACGGAGTGGTAGCGCTCGTCCTCGCCGTAGCTCCGCAGCCGCCGCGCACGCTCGGCGAGCTGCTCGTCGTTCGTGGCGATCGCGCCGGCGTCGCCGAGGGCGCCGAGATTCTTGGTGGGGTAGAAGCTGAACGCCGCAACCGTCGAGCTCCTCGCAACCCCGTCGAGGCCGTGCGCCTGGGCGGCGTCCTCGACGACGACGAAATCCCGCTCGCCGGCGAAGCTGCCGATCGCGTCGACGTCCGCGCGGCGCCCGTAGAGATGGACGGGGACGATCGCGCGCGTCTTCGCCGAGCACGCGTCGGCGAGCCGCTCGGGGTCGAGCGTCCAGGTCTCCGGATGCGCGTCGACGAGCACGGGCGTCGCGCCGGCGCTCTCGACCGCCGCCACCGTCGGCACGCAGGTGTTCGCGGGCACCAGCACCTCGTCGCCGGCGCCCACGCGTGCCGCCCGAAGCCCAAGTTCGAGCGCTGCGGTGCCCGACCCCACGCCCACGGCGTGCGCCACACCGCAGAAGTCGGCCCACGCGCGCTCGAGCTCCGCCACCGCCCCGCCGCCGACGAACCGCGCCTCGTCGAGCGTGCGCGCAAGCGCCGCCTCGAGCTCCGGGCGAAGCGCCGCCGTCTCCGCCGCGAGGTCGAGGAAGGGGACGCGCATCAGCTCCAGTAGCGGTCGCCGTGCTCGCGGTAGAAGGCGATCGAGCGCTCGAGCCCTTCCTCGAGCGGCACCACCGGCTCCCAGCCGAGAGCGTCCCGGATGCGTCCGTAGTCGGAGTAGTAGTCGCCGATGTCGATCGCCTTGCGGTCCTGCGGAAACGGCTCGAGGCGCCAGGCGCCCTTCCCGTTCAGGCGCACCACGAGCTCCGCGAGCTCGCGCAGGCTCACGTGATGACGGTCGCCGAGGTTGAAGATCTCGCCGTTCGCCTCCTCGCGCGCGGCGACGAGCAGGAACGCGCGAACCGCGTCGTCGACGTAGTTGAAGTCGCGCCGCTGCTCGCCGTCGCCCCAGATCACGAGCTCCTCGCCCTGGACGAGCAGGCGCAGCCAGTAGCCGAGGAAGGTCTGGCGCGCGTCACGGACGCGCATCCGCGGGCCGTACGTATTCGTCAATCGCAGGACGACGACCGGAATGTCGTAGACGTCGCCGTACACGAGGTGGTACCACTCGCCGGCCGCCTTGTTGATCCCGTTCACGTCCACGGGCGCGACGGGATGGTCCTCGTCGACGGGCAGGTAGCGCGGCCGCCCGTACAGCTGCCGCGTCGACGCGAACACGACCTTCGCCTCCGGATTGTTGTGTCGGCACGCCTCGAGGATCGAGAGCTGCGCGCGACCGTTGATCTCGAGGTCGGTGTACGGATCGACCATCGAGTCGAGATGGCTCGTCTGCCCCGCGAGGTTGAAGATCACGTCCCGTCCGCGGACGTGCTCGCGCAGCGAGTGCTCGTCGCGGACGTCGGAGACGTGCACCTCGACGCGGTCCTCGATGCCCGCGATGTTCGCGCGGTTGCCGCCGTACTCGGGGATCAGCGAGTCGATCAGCGTCACGTTCGCGTCGTGTGCCACGAGCTCGCGCGCCAGCGTCGACCCGATGAACCCGAGGCCGCCCGTGATCAGGACACGCTTGCCGCGAAAGGCGTCCGCGAGGTCCGGTGCGATCATGGCCGCTATTGTCGTCCGT
>Ga0081539_10006118_pt1 | contig 11732 bp, 9 predicted proteins | sample TabmetS4T2R2_FD_71023 | JGI IMG/M metagenome (GOLD analysis project Ga0081539, IMG submission 71023) | Tabebuia heterophylla rhizosphere microbial communities from the University of Puerto Rico - S4T2R2 | ecosystem: Host-associated > Plants > Roots > Rhizosphere ...
CCATTTCATACTGCTGAATCTTTGTACCAATTTCAGGATCACCAAAATTCTTCAACTCCATTTCATTGAGTTCAGAAACTTTATCGAGCATTTTGCGGCGCTGCGTTCTGTCCATTCCATCGGGATCCTGCAAATACAAAATAGGATTCTCACCACTGCTGAATTGTACACCCTGGTAAATTGAATCGAGAAATCCATTTGACCACAGCTTTGAATACACACCCTGACCATTGCCTTTTCCACGCGACAACAACACACAAAATGCAGGCAGATTTTTGTTCTCTGTTCCTAAACCATAACTCACCCATGAACCCATGCTCGGACGATTGCCCTGCTGCGCACCCGTTTGAAAAAATGTAAGCGCAGGATCATGATTGATGGCTTCTGTATGCATTGATCTGATGATGCAGATATCATCAACAATTTTTGCAGTTTCAGGAAAGAGTTCGCTTACCCATACGCCTGAACTTCCATGTTGATTAAACTTATAAAATGAACCAACAAGGGGGAATTTTTTTTGATCGGCAGTCATGCCGGTTAGTCTCTGTCCCATGCGAATAGATGCAGGAAGATCTTGTCCAAGCATTTTTGTGAGTAGTGGCTTATAATCAAATGACTCAAGCTGCGATGGGGCACCATTTTGAAAAAGATAGATAACACGTTTCGCATGAGGTGCAAAATTTGGAACACCGGGCAAGAAATCTTTTTCATCTTCATCGGAACCGTTGAATAAACCGGGAATGAGCAATGAGCCCAAAGCAACACTGCCTAAACCAACGCTCAAACGTGAAAGAAAACGTCTGCGGTTGATGTTGAGTGAGTGTTCTAATAATTCTTTGTTCATGATAGAAAGTTTATCGTGAGACGTGAAACGTGAGACGTGAGAATTTGCATTTGTATATTGACGTCAACTTAAGATGATTTTTTTGGACCTGTCCCGATATTTTCGGGAGCGAAACTTTTGTACTACTATTTAACTCCGTTGCGTCGCACTCTTCAAGGTTTTGTTCTTTGTTTGGCAAAATCTCAGTCTCGTAAATTCATCTTGACAAGTATAATTACAACAATGCACTTGCAGCAAACTTTTTTGCTGTCCGTTCGTGCTTGTCACTTCGAAGTAATAAGTTGTTTCTTTTTTGTTGTCCTTCGATTTTTTTGTTTAGCCATTTTTGCTTTGTATTCGCGAATATGCCGACTGATCTTTTCCCTTTCTTCTTTTGTCAGTGGTCTTGGATCAACGTAAAAATCAACGTCTAAAGGTTCTCTTATAAGTCCCATAACTCATGATTTAAAGTATTTTTCAATTAAGGCTTTTGCAGGTAACGTATCAATTATCATTAGGTGTCCACCAAAATGATATGCACCTAAAGTTTTTATGTAATGGTCAATAAGCTTTGTCTTCGAATGAAAAGATACAAAACCATCAAAACCTTTTTGAAACGAAAGTCTGCAAGCATAAGCAACTAAATTTCCCGGCACTCCTAAATAGACCTTGTTTCGTCCTTTGTTGAAAGGCGCACTTTCAATAAGATGCATATAAATATGGTCAACGTCAACACTTAAACTAATCAAACCTTGAATAACATTCGGATTACCTTGAATTGTCAATTTATAAACTTCTCTGTCTGGTGCATCAAGTTCGCTTTTCCAATTAAACAACCAACCGTTTTTCTTTGAAGCTTGTTTAATATCTGCTTTAAGTAAATGAGAAACGTCTGTCTGGAAACTGTCACCTGTAGCAACGTTTTCAATAGAGCGAGTTAATCTGTCAATCTCAAAATCAAGAAAATTTATTTTGACTTTTTTCACCTTCACAAGATACAAAAAGCAAGGCTGTTCCGGTATCAACTTTGATGCGAGTGCTGTCACTATAGATATCAGTGGTGAAATTTCTTTATCAAGGATTTTGAAAATCAACCGCTACTCATTTATTACCAAGTTGTTCTGCCAGCCCGATGAGAAGTCCTTCAGGTCCGCGAATGTAGCAGAGCCGATACGAGTCCTCATACTGAACCACTTCACCAACAAGTTCGGCGCCACATTTGAGGAGTTTGGCGAGCATCTCGTCAATGTCTTCTACCGCAAACATAACACGTAAGTAGCCGAGAGAGTTCACCGGAGCTTTACGGTGGTCTGCGATTACCGGTGGAGTGATAAATCTTGAAATCTCAAGCCGGCTGTGACCATCGGGTGTAACCATCATGGCAATTTCTACGTGCTGGGGACCAAGTCCGGTAACACGCCCTGCCCATTCTCCTTCGATTGTGGCTCGCCCTTCGAGCTTTAGACCAAGCTCCTCGAAAAAGGAGATGGCTTCATCAAGTGATTCTACCACAATCCCGACATTGTCCATTCGTAATAATTTATTTTTCGCCATTGCTTTCTTGTCAATTTAAATGAGAATCGGATTGCTTCAAAATTTACTGAACACAAAACTGTGATAAATTTCTTGCAATGACGGAGCCGTACTCACAATTGACCATTCACGATTCACGTCTCACGTCTTACGTTTTCATTATCGCTTCTTCCATGTTATAAATAATCTGAATCGTTTGCATTAAAGCTGCGAGCTCCGAAATATTTTTGGTTGAAGGTTTATACTCACCAAGCTTTATCACTTTTGCTGCATTGTTTGCATTCGATTTGAAATAGGTTTTCTCGTCATTCCAATAGTTCAATAAAATATCTGTTTCTTTTTTATCAGGTGTTCTGCAAATGATTCGCTTGAATGCAGTGTTGACAATAGTTTCAGGTGATGCGTTGTTTTTCAGCAATTGATCTGCTAAGGCAAGGGATGCTTCTAAAACTGTTGGATCATTCATCATCACCAATGCTTGCAAAGGTGTGTTGGTTCGTGTGCGACGTACCTGGCATTCATCACGATTGCTTGCATCAAATATCATCATGCTTGGTGGCGGAACTGTTCGTTTGATAAATATATACAAACCTCGTCTGTAAAGCAGTTGTCCTGTGTCTTGTTTGTAAGTAGATAATAAACCTCTGCCCGAAGTAGCTCGTTCCCACAAGCCTTCTGGTTGATATGGTTTTACACTTGGTCCGCCAACTGTTTTATTCAGTAAACCGCTGCTTGATAAAACCATATCGCGAACAAACTCTGCCTGCAAACGAACACGCGGTGCGTGTGAGAGATAAATATTTTCCGGATCAATTTTTTGTTTCTCCGGATTTGTCGCAGCAGATTGACGATATGTTGCAGATGTTACGATTTGTTTTACCAATCTTTTTATATTCCATCCATGTTCTCTAAAATCTATTGCGAGCCAATCGAGCAATCCAGGATTGGTAGGAAGATCACCCTGCATACCAAAATCTGCTACTGATTTTACGATACCTCTACCAAAAAATTGTTGCCACATTCTGTTTACAAACACTCTTGCAGTGAGCGGATTATTTTTATCAAACAACCATTCAGCCAAACCCAAACGGTTCTTTGGATAACTTGAAGAATAAGGTAAGAAAGATGCAGGTGTTGATGGTGTTACTTCTTCTGCATGCTGATCATAATTGCCTCGTGTAAGTATATACGTTTTTCTTACGGTTTCACTATCTTTCATTACAGATACTTGTAACTTGTTCGTATCTGTTTTATTCACGAAGCTCAACACTCCTTTCAAATCTTCGTCCGTAATATCCATGCGCGGATTTTTTGCAAAAGTTTCAGGTCCGCCAACTGTTGATTCAAGTCCAACCTCTTTTATGTTGTTGAAGAAAGCAGAAAGAGAATAAAAATCTTTTTGAGAGATGGGATCAAATTTATGATCATGACATCTTGCGCATTCAACAGTCATTCCAAGAAATGCACGACCAAAAGTATTTGTTCTGTCAACAACATATTCAACACGATATTCTTCATCAATCACGCCACCCTCTTCTGTTATTTTATGATTGCGGTTAAATCCTGTTGCAAGTATTTGTTCTTTTGTCGCATTGGGTAAAAGGTCACCTGCAAGTTGCCATGTTACAAACTCATCATAATGCATGTTCTTATTGAAAGCATGAATCACCCAATCTCTCCAGGGCCATTGCGTGCGAAGATTATCATCCTGATATCCGTGCGAATCTGCATAACGCGCCAAGTCCATCCAATCAACCGCCATGCGCTCACCATACGTAGGTTGCTTCAATAATTCATCTACTGCTTTTTCGTAAGCATCAGAAGATTTATCATTCACAAATTTTTCTGTTTGCTCCGGCGTGGGCGGAAGTCCGGTAATATCAAATGAAACGCGCTTCAACAATCTTTCTTTATCCGCCTCTTCATTTGGTGATAAACCATTTTGTTCCATCTTATGCAGAACAAAATAATCAATGTCATTCTTTGGCCATTCTTCATGATTTATTTTTGGCAGCGCAGGTTTTTGCGGTGGCTGAAATGCCCAATGTTTTTCATAATGCCCACCTTGCTCAATCCATTTTTTTATAATCGCAATTTCGTTTTCATTCAAAGGAGTCATATAACTTTCAACAGGCGGCATTCTGTAACCTGTATCTGTTGAAGTGATGCGTGCAAAGAGTTCTGAAGAATCTGGATAACCCGGAACAATTGCATGTGCACGTGGATGATCTCGCAACGCTTTGTATGCTTCCTCTTCAATGTCTAATCGTAATCCGGCTTCGCGTTTGTTTGCATCGGGACCGTGACATTTAAAACATTTATCCGAGAAGATTGGGCGCACTTGAAAATTGTAGCTGATTTTTTCATCGCTATCCTCATTTTTATTTGAACAAGAAAGAAGATAACAACAAACGATGCTGCATGCAAGCAGAGATATAGTGGCAAGCGGTTTTTTCACGAGGTAAATTTAAGGATGATTGAAGAAATAGTCAGATGGAAATAAAAAATAAAACGGATGAATAATTACGTTGAAGATTATGGTAAGAATTATTTTGTACCCAACTATATTACTACTATGAATCTTTGGTTGCGTCGCATGGAACATCCCGTCTTTAGCGGGACTCTTGTACGGTTTGATACTCTATTCAGCAACGTAGAGCAGATGTTTCGTATTTCGACATGACAAGTTTATGGGCTTCGTTAAAGCTAAAGTTTTATTCATCAACATTTCATCCATACTTCAGCATGTTATGCCGGGTATTCAATATGGATAACAGATTAAATAAAATTATGACATCACGACATTTAAACTTTAACTAAAGTCAGACAGGGACGGTCACACTTTAAATTCAAAAAAAATTCTGTTGCTGCATGGTCTGACCGTCCCTGTCTGACCACTAAAACGAATGTCATTATATCGAAGGAGGCATCAATTCTAATATGAAAGTCTCAACCATTATTTTATAAAATACCTTCTTAGCTTTACCACATGCAAGGAAATATTTTAATAATAGACGATGAAGAAAAATTGCGCAGCCTTTTAAAACGAATCATTGGTTTGGAAGGATTTAATGTTTATGAATCTACCGATTTAAAACACGGGAAAAAAATTTTAGAAAAAAATGAAGTAGATGTTGTGTTATGTGATGTGAAACTTCCAGATGGCAGCGGTGTTGATTTTATTCAGCAAATAAAACCGCATCATCCCTCAACAGAAATTATTTTGCTCACTGCTTATGGCAACATTCGTGACGGTGTTCAGGCGATGAAGAATGGCGCTTTTGATTACATTATCAAAGGCGATGACAACGATAAAATAATTCCGCTTCTTTATCGTGCTATTGAAAAAGTGCAACTGCAAAAACGCATTCAGCAATTAGAAAAGCAAGTCGGCAAACGATACAGCTTTGAGGATATTTTGGGTGAATCACGCTTAATAAAAAATGCGATCGAAATGGCAAAAAAAGTTGCACCAACTGACGCAACAGTTTTGTTATTGGGAGAAACAGGAACAGGCAAAGAAGTATTTGCACAAGCTATTCATAACGGAAGTAAACGAAGCAGCAAAGCCTTTATGGCATTGAACTGCAGCGCATTTACAAAAGAACTTTTAGAGAGTGAAATTTTTGGTCATAAAGCCGGCGCATTTACCGGTGCGATGAAAGACAAAAAAGGATTAATTGAAGAAGCAAACGACGGCACTCTATTTCTTGATGAGATCGGTGAAATGCCATTAGAACTTCAAAGCAAATTATTGCGGGTGCTGGAGACAAATGAGTTTATAAAAGTCGGCGACACAAAACCATCAAAAGTAAATGTGCGTATTATTGCCGCAACAAACCGCGATCTTCAAAAAGATGTGGATGAAGAAAAATTCAGAAGAGATTTATTTTATCGTCTGAATGTTTTTACTATTAACTTACCGGCGCTTCGCGATAGAAAAAAAGATATTGCTGTTCTCGCAAAATATTTTCTAAAATTATTTGCAGCAAAAACCAACAATCGCATTAAAGATATGAGCGAAGATTTTGCAGAGCATTTACAAAACCATGAATGGAAAGGCAATGTCCGTGAACTGAAAAATATTATCGAAAGAGCCTGCATATTAGAAACCAGTGACAAACTAACAATAACCAGTTTACCTTTTGAACTTCAAACAAACTTACTACTCACCGTTCACAACTCACCATTTGATTTAGCAACTGCAGAAAAACTGCACATTCAGAAAGTCCTCGCTTATACCAAAGGAAATAAGACCGAAGCTGCCAAACTATTGAACATAGGATTAACGACACTTTACCGTAAAATGGAAGAATACAAAATCACTTTTTAGCATTTCTCACCTTTTCATTTTGAAAAATTGTTTTCATTTTGAAAGGATTCTTTTCGTACTGAAAAACCTGCTGTAAATTTTTATTGCTTCCTAAAACGCTTTGCCACAAAAGATTTCATCGTTTTCCATTCATTCACCAACACCTTGGTACAAGATTCTCATGATGGTAAAAAAGTATTTTTTATGCTAACAATCCTTTTAATTCTGTCGGGTTTAATCTGTTTTTACTTCTTTTTTAAATCAATTGAATTTTCTGAAAAAATCTAAAACATGGTAAACACAATACTATTAATTATTTCAGTCGCGGTATTTATTTACCTCTTGTATGTACTGATAAAACCGGAAAAATTTTAATAGTGAGTGGTGAGTAGTGAATGGTGAGTTATCCAATAGGGTTCTTACTCACTACTGACTGCCCAGACTCACAAAATCTTACAACATGAACACAGAACTATTTGGCGTAATAATTACATTCTTGGTTACAGTTTTATTGGCAATACCGCTGGGAAAATATATTGCAAAAGTTTTTAGAGGTGAAAGAACTTTTCTCGATTTTATGAATCCCCTTGAACGATTTATATTTCGCTTCTGCGGTATTGACCCAAATAAAAGCATGAATTGGAAAGAGTTTTTAAAAGCAATGCTTACCATCAATCTTGTATGGTTTGTTTATGCTTTTGTCTTGTTGATTTATCAAGGTCATTTGCCATTAAATCCTGATGGCAATCCAGACCAAACTCCAGACCTTGCTTTTAATACAACCATCAGCTTTTTGGTGAACTGCAACCTGCAACACTATTCAGGTGAAACGGGACTTACGTACTTAACACAATTACTTGTTGTTGGCTTTTTACAATTTGTAAGTGCTGCAACAGGTATAGCTTGTTTGGTTGCGTTATTCAATGGATTGAAAGAAAAAACTACAAACAACTTTGGCAACTTCTGGAGCATTTTTGTAAAATCAATTACAAGAATTTTATTACCACTATCAATCGTTGTTGCTGTAATACTTGCATTCAACGGCAGTCCTGCAAGTTTCGCAGGAAAAGATACTATCACAACATTGCAGGGCGATACTGTACAGGTTTCACGCGGGCCCGCAGCAGGCATCATCGCCATAAAACAACTTGGAACAAATGGTGGTGGATACTTTGGTGCAAACTCTGCTGTGCCATTTGAAAATCCAACTTATCTCACAAATGCAGTAGAAGTAATTTCTATTCTTCTTATTCCAATCGCTCTGGTGTTTGCTTTAGGATATTACATCAACAGAAAAAAATTGGCTTATGTAATTTTTGGTGTGATGACTTTCTTCTTTCTTATTTTTTGCATCAACAATCTTTATTTCGAAACAAAGGGTAACCCGGAGATAGACAGAATGGGCATTGCGCAAAATATTGGTGCAATGGAAGGAAAAGAAATTCGCATCGGCTCCGCTGCAACGGCATATTGGAGTGTTGCCACCACATCAACATCAAATGGCTCGGTGAATGGCATGCACGATAGTTTGATGCCGCTCTCTGGCGCGGCTATTTTGCTCGACATGATGATAAATGCTTTATACGGTGGCGTAGGTGTAGGTGTACTCAACTATTACATCTTTATCATTATCACGGTTTTTATTTCGGGTTTAATGGTTGGACGAACGCCGGAATTTATGGGTCATAAAGTTGAGGCACGTGAAGTAAAGATTGCAGCCATTGTAACTATTCTCTCTGCATTTCTTATCAAGGCAGGGACTGCATTTGCCGCTTACATGTTCGTGCATCATCCCGATGTTGCATGGGCAGTAAAACCTTCTTCTTGGTTAAACAATCCAAGTTATCATGGCTTCTCCGAAATGTTATATGAATATACTTCCGCCAACGCAAATAACGGCAGCGGCTTTGAAGGTCTCGCCGATAACAATGTTTGGTGGAACGTTACAACAGGCTTCGTGCTTCTTCTCGGAAGGTATTTGCCTATTATTGGTCCGCTGGCTATTGCAGGCATTCTTGCAAACAAAAAATACATTCCTGAATCAGCAGGAACATTAAGAACAGATTCTGTAACATTTGGTGTAATGACGATTGCGGTGATTGTAATCGTTACAGCGCTCTCTTATTTTCCGCCATTAGCATTAGGGCCTATTGCGGAGTATTTAAGTATGCATGTGCATTAGTGAATAGTGAGTAGTGAATAGTCAGTAGTGAGTGAATGCACTAAGCTTTTTGAATTTGTTGTTTGATAAAATTTAAAACATCATACAAGGTCTGTTCATGAGATTCCTGCACATTGTTTTCGGAGCCGACATGTTTATGGTGAGGATAAGTTGAAATGGATGGATAATGAGGCGAGTTATCCCAACGGACAATAGTTAAATTGGTTGCATCCATCCAGTGATAACTGTACTTAAATTTAGTTCTTTGAATAGATTCATACACAAGCAATCGTGAATGATTGGTCAAAATAATTTCACATCGTTGAACTTCTTTCTCACCTGTTATTTCTTCTTTGATAACAATAAAGTGAAGAATAATGGAAGAAAATTTTTCAATGATTTCATTCATGGAATTATTTGCTGCAATTTTTGAGAATATATATGAACAAAGTCAAGTGCATCATCCCAATCGTTATAATCATCTTCTTTTTCGATGATGCCAAATTTTGATAAAGCGAAATCATCTGTGTTGGAAACGCGATTACTGAACTCCTGAAAATTTATTCCATATTTTTTCTCAAAAAAATCAACACGGCTTTGATAGTAGGTAATTTTTTCACGAATAGCTGACTGCACGTGATTTTTGGTAAAATCAAAAACACTTTTAAAACCTAATCCGTGTACAATGTCTTCCATTGCTTTGTATGATTCAATTTCAGTTGAACTCATAAAACTTGAATTAATCACTTCAAAAATACAAATAAAAGCAAGTTTATGTTACACAAACCTTATCCTCTATCTCCATGTGGCGAGGACACCCGAGAGGTGGGGTTTGATGAATAGAATTCAGAACGTTGAAGTGAGTGACACAACAGACGATGCCATGAAAAACTTCAGCTCGTCACCAAAAAATAAAACAAATAAAAATTATAAACGACAATGTCTAAACACGAACGCAAAATAAAATTATTCGATGCCTCTCTTGTAAGAGGCGCACTCAAACAATCGTTCATTAAACTAAGTCCGAAATACATGGTGCGAAATCCTGTAATGTTCACTGTTGAAATTGGAACAGCAGTAATGTTGGGCGTATGCGTGTGGATTGCAAACGGCGAAACATCGCAGGGAAGTTTGGCATATAACATTACAATTACTGCAATACTTTTTGCAACAGTATTATTCGCCAACTTCGCCGAAGCCATTGCAGAAGCAAGAGGCAAAGCGCAGGCAGACACATTGCGCAAGGCGAGACACGAAACACCTGCAAAAAAAATTTTAGCAGTGGGCGAAATGTTTGTTGATGAAGTGCAGATAGTTCCATCATCACAGTTGAAAAAAGGCGACATATTCATTTGCGAAACAGGCGACCTTATTCCGATGGACGGCGAAATTATCGAAGGCATTGCAACGATTGATGAAAGCGCCATCACAGGTGAATCTGCGCCGGTGATTCGCGAAGCAGGCGGAGACAAATCTTCTGTAACAGGCGGCACAAAAGTGTTAAGCGACAGAATAAAAGTGCGTGTTACAACAGAGCCCGGCGAAACATTTCTCGACAAAATGATTGCGCTTGTTGAAGGTGCATCGCGTCAAAAAACACCGAACGAAATTGCACTTACAATTTTGCTTGCAAGCTTTACTATCATCTTCATCATTGTTTGTGTAACGCTGAAACCTTATGCCGATTATGCAAACACAAGCATCAACATTGCATCGTTTATTGCGTTGTTTGTTTGTTTGATTCCAACAACGATTGGTGGTTTGTTGAGTGCGATTGGTATTGCAGGTATGGACAGAGCGTTGCGTGCAAATGTTATTACAAAAAGTGGCAAGGCTGTTGAAACAGCAGGTGATGTTGATACGTTGTTGCTTGATAAAACAGGAACGATTACTATCGGTAACCGAAAGGCAACAAACTTTTGGGTAAATAAAAATGTTGATGAAAATATTTTTATTGAATCGTGTGTGCTTGCATCGCTTGCAGATGAGACGCCCGAAGGGAAATCAATAGTTGAGCTTGCAGAAACAAAAGGTTTTAGAAAACCTGTTCTTGAAAAAGAGAAAGTTCATTTTGTTGAGTTCACTGCAGAAACAAGAAGCAGCGGCATTGATATGGATGGTGTGCACATTCGCAAAGGTGCGTTCGATGCCATTCGCGACCGCGTAGAAAAAGCGGGCAGCAAGGTGCCGCAATATCTAATTGAAAAAACAAAAGAGATTGCATCGAACGGTGGAACGCCTTTGGTTGTAAGCAACAACAATGAAGCAATCGGTGTGATAGAATTGCAGGATATTATCAAGCCTGCGATTCAGGAACGTTTTGAACGTTTGCGCAAGATGGGTGTAAAAACAGTGATGGTCACCGGCGATAATCCGCTCACTGCAAAATATATCGCAACAAAAGCAGGCGTTGATGATTTCATCGCCGAAGCAAAGCCCGAAGACAAAATGCAATACATCAAAAAAGAACAGGCAGGCGGCAAACTCGTTGCAATGATGGGTGATGGCACCAACGATGCACCGGCACTTGCGCAAGCAGATGTTGGTGTTGCAATGAACAGCGGCACGCAAGCTGCAAAAGAAGCGGGCAACATGGTTGACCTCGACAACGACCCAACAAAACTCATCGAGATTGTTGAAATAGGAAAGCAACTCCTCATCACACGCGGCACCATCACAACATTCTCCATCGCAAACGACGTAGCAAAATATTTCGCCATCGTTCCGGCGCTTTTCATCACCTCCATTCCGGCAATGCAAACGCTCAACATCATGCGGCTCGCAAGTCCGCAAAGCGCAATACTTTCAGCGGTTATCTTCAATGCCATCATCATACCGTTGCTCATTCCGCTTGCCTTGCGCGGCGTGGCTTACAAGCCCATCGGCGCAAGTGCATTGCTGCG
>Ga0081539_10006119_pt1 | contig 11731 bp, 13 predicted proteins | sample TabmetS4T2R2_FD_71023 | JGI IMG/M metagenome (GOLD analysis project Ga0081539, IMG submission 71023) | Tabebuia heterophylla rhizosphere microbial communities from the University of Puerto Rico - S4T2R2 | ecosystem: Host-associated > Plants > Roots > Rhizosphere ...
CCGAAGCGGCCTCTCGTGGCCGTCGTCGGCGGGGCCAAGGTGACGGACAAGATCGGCGTGCTCGAGGCCTTCCTGGACCGCGCGGACACGATCCTCATCGGCGGCGCCATGTGCTTCCCGTTCTTCAAGGCCCAGGGCCACGACGTCGGCGACTCGCTGTGCGAGGAGGCGGGCGTCGAGCCCGCCGCGCGCGTGCTGCGCGCGGGCTCCGACAAGGTGCGGCTGCCGATCGACCTCGTGGCCGGGCGCGCGTTCGACGCCGCCACCGAGGTGCAGAGCATCGACGGGGTCGACGTGCCCGACGGCTGGATGGGGCTCGACATCGGCCCGGCCACCGCCGAGGACTACGCGGATGAGGTCAAGGACGCCGCCACGGTGTTCTGGAACGGCCCGATGGGGGCCTTCGAGCTCGCTCCGTTCGCGGCCGGCACGCATGCGGTGGCCGAGGCGGTCGCGGTGACGTCGGCCACGACCGTCGTGGGCGGCGGCGACTCGGCGGCGGCGCTCGCGCAGTTCGGGCTCGTCGACATGGTCGACCACGTCTCCACCGGCGGCGGCGCGTCGCTGGAGCTCGTGGAGGGCAAGCCGCTCCCTGGCGTGGAGGCGCTGACGTGAGCCGCACGCCGTTCATCGCCGCCAACTGGAAGATGAACAAGACGGTCGCCGAGGCCGAGGCGTACATCCAGGCGCTGCTGCCGAAGGTCGGGGCGATCGACGACGTCGAGATCGTCGTGTGCCCGCCGTTCACGGCGCTCCAGGCGATGGTCGACTCCGCGCGCGGCTCGAGCGTGCAGGTCTACGCGCAGACGATGCACGAGGGCGACAACGGGGCGTTCACCGGCGAGGTGTCGGCGCCGATGCTCAGCGAGATCGACGTCCACGGCGTGATCCTCGGCCACTCCGAGCGGCGCGAGTACTTCAACGAGACCGACCGGGCGCTCCAGCAGAAGGTCCCGCAGGCGCTCGCCGCGGGCCTCGTCCCGATGCTCTGCGTCGGCGAGACCGAGGACGAGCGCGAGCGCGGCGACACCGAGCGCAAGCTGCGCCACCAGGTGCAGGAGGCCCTCGAGAAGGTCGCCACGGATCGCCTGCCCGAGGTCGTCATCGCCTACGAGCCGATCTGGGCGATCGGCACCGGCCTGACGGCCACGCCGGACCAGGCGCAGGAGGCGATCGCGTTCGTGCGCGCGCTGGTGGAGGACCGCGACAAGGCCGCCGGCCAGGCCGTGCGGATCCTCTACGGCGGCTCGCTCAAGCCGGACAACGCGCCCGAGATCCTGGCCCTGCCCGACGTCGACGGCGCCCTCGTGGGCGGCGCCAGCCTGGAAGCGGACTCGTTCGCGGCGATCGTCGAAGCCGCGCGGGGATGAACGTCGCGCTGATCATCCTGGACGGCTGGGGCCTGGCCCCGGACGGGCCCGGCAACGCGATCTCGCTCGCCGACACGCCGGTGTTCGACGCGCTGTGGGCCGAGCACCCGCACACGACGCTGACGGCCAAGGGCGAGGCCGTCGGCCTCCCCGAGGGCCAGATGGGCAACTCCGAGGTCGGGCACCTGAACCTCGGCGCGGGCGCGATCGTGCCGCAGGACCTCGCGCGGATCGACCGCGCGGTGCAGGACGGGTCGCTGGCCGAGAACGAGGTGCTGCGCGAGGCGATGACGGACGCCCCGCGCGTCCACCTCATCGGGCTCGTGTCCGACGGCGGCGTGCACTCGTCGATCCGCCACCTCGAGGCGCTCGTGCGGCTGGCGGGCGAGCGGGACGTCGAGGACCTCGTGATCCACGCGTTCACCGACGGGCGCGACACGTCGCCGACGTCCGGCGTGCGGTCGCTCGCCGAGGTCGAGAGCTGGGGGATCGGCCGCGTCGGCTCGGTTGTCGGCCGCTACTACGCGATGGACCGCGACAAGCGCTGGGACCGCACCGAGAAGGCGCTGCGGATGCTCGTCGACGGCGAGGCGGAGCACCACGCCGGGACCGGGGAGGAGGCCGTGCGGGCGGCCTACGAGCGCGACGAGACCGACGAGTTCATCACGCCGACCACGGTCGGCGACGAGGCGCGGATCCGCCCCGGCGACTCCGTGATCGCGTTCAACTTCCGGCCCGACCGCATGCGGCAGATCACCGAGAAGCTGACCGAGACGGTCGACCGCTACGCCACGATGGCCGAGTACGACGAGGACTGGACGTATCCGGTCCTGTTCCCGCCCAAGCGGCCGGACGTCACGCTCGCGCAGGTGCTCGCCGGGCGCGGCGACCGCCAGCTCCACGTCGCCGAGACCGAGAAGTACCCGCACGTGACGTACTTCTTCAACGGCGGCGAGGAGGACCCGTACGATGGCGAGATCCGCGAGCTCGTGCCCTCGCCGCGCGACGTCCCGACCTACGACAAGAAGCCGGAGATGAGCGCGCGCGAGGCCGCCGAAGCGTTCGTCGAGCACTGGAACGAGGACCGGCCGGCGTTCGCGATCATCAACTTCGCCAACCCGGACATGGTCGGCCACACCGGCGTCATCCCCGCGGCGGTGAAGGCGGTCGAGACGGTCGACGAGTGCCTCGGCCGCGTGGTCGAGGCCGTGCACGGCAGCGGCGGCGCCTGCGTGATCACCGCCGACCACGGCAACTGCGACCACATGCTCGAGGACGACGGGTCGCCGAACACGGCGCACTCGCTGAATCCGGTGCCGCTCGTCGTCACCGCCGAGGGCGCGGCGCTCGACGGCGAGGGCATCCTCGCGGACGTCGCGCCGACGATCCTGGAGCTCATGGAGATCGAGCAGCCCGCGGAGATGACGGGCCGCTCGCTGCTCGCGTAGGCTCCCGCGATCAATGGGCGAGCGCGAGGGCTACCCGCCGGGCATCTTCTGCTGGGCGGACCTGGGAACCACCGACGCGGACGCCGCCAAGGCGTTCTACACCAGCGTGTTCGGGTGGGAGGCGGAGGACGCCGCCGTCGGAGAGGGGGGCGTCTACACGACGTTCAAGCTCGGCGGGCGCGACATCGCCGCGCTGTACGAGATGGGCGAGGAGGAGCGCTCGTCGCTCACGCCGCACTGGTCCTCCTACGTGGCCGTGGAGGACGTCGATGCGCTGGCGCCGAAGGTGCTCGAGCTCGGCGGCGAGGTGCTCGCCCATCCGTTCGACGTCATGCAGTCCGGGCGGATGACCGCGCTGCGCGACCCCACGGGCGCGACGCTGCACCTGTGGCAGGCGCGCGAGCAGGTCGGCGCCGGCCGCGTCAACGATCCCGGCTGCATGGTCTGGAACGAGCTGGCCACGCCGGATCCCGCCCGCGCGCGCGACTTCTTCGCCGAGCTGCTCGGCTGGACCGTCGAGCCCGAGGAGTCCGGCTACGGCGTGATCAAGGCGGGCGGCGCGCTCAACGGCGGCATCCGCCCGCCGCAGGACGGCGAGCCGACCCACTGGCTCGTCTACTTCACCGCCGAGTCCCTCGACGACACGATCACGAAGCTCAAGGACGCCGGCGGCTCCGTGATCACCGGGCCGATAGCGACGCCGGTCGGCCGCGTCGCGGCGGTCAGCGACCCCCAGGGCGCCGCGTTCGCGCTCTTCGAGGGCCAAACCGACAACTAAGGGGGGACTGTCCCCCCTTAAGGAGGGACAGTCCCCCCTTAGGGTTGGGGTGTCCCCTGGTTGTCTGCGCAACGACCTTGTCGCTAGGCTGTCACGACGATGGCCACACCAGCAGACACCCGGACCGAGCCGATTCGTGAGCTCGCGCCGGAGGAGCTGGGCGCCTGGCGGGGACTGCTGCGGGTGCACAGCGCGCTGGTGAAGGCGCTCGATGCCGAGCTGCTCGCCGCCCACGCCCTCCCGCTGACCTCCTACGAGGTTCTTATCAACCTCCAGGCGGCTCCCGGCCGCCGCCGGCGCATGGCCGAGCTGGCCGACGGCGTCCTGCTCTCGCGCTCCGGCATGACCCGCCTCGTCGACCGGCTCGAGCGCGACGGGCTCCTCGAGCGCGACGCGTGCACCGACGACGGCCGCGGCACCTACGCCGTGCTCACGGACAAGGGCGAGGCGCTGCTCGCCGAGGCCCGCCGCACGCACCTGGACGGCGTCCGCGACCGCTTCCTGCGCCACTTCGAGCCGGACGACCTGCGCGCGCTCGCAACGCTCTGGGACCGGGTCCTCCCGGGCGCCGCAGATCTCAGTCGCAGCGACTAAGAAACTTGACACGCCTCGACTGAGATCTTATACTGCTGGCTACAGCAGTTGATCGTCCGTGGAGGTACCGATATGACCATCGTCCGCTGGGAGCCGCTCCGCGAGTTCGGCGCTCTTCAGAACGAGATGAACCGCCTGTTCAACACCGTCTTCGACGCGCCGGCCCCCGGCAACGGCGGCGCCACCATGCGCCGCTGGATGCCGGCCATGGACCTCGTCGAGACGGACGACCACTTCGTCCTGCGGGCCGACCTTCCCGGCATGAGCGAGGACGACCTGAAGATCGAGTTCGAGGACGGCACGCTCACCGTCTCCGGCGAGCGCAAGGCCGAGCACGAGGCCAAGGGCGAGGGCTACCACCGCGTCGAGCGGGCGTTCGGCGCCTTCTCGCGCTCGCTGACGCTCCCGCAGGGCATCGACCCCGAGGCCGTCGCTGCGAGCTTCGACCGCGGCGTGCTCGAGATCCGCATCCCCAAGCCGGAGGAGCGCAAGCCGCGCCGCATCGAGATCGGCGGCGCCGGCGCGCCGAAGACCATCGAGGGCTGACGGCCCGGACGGTCCACACATCGCGGAGGGCGCGGCTAACGTTCCGCGCCCTCCGTGTCCTGTCTGACGATCCACACGCGCGACCCCGGCTCGCGGGCCCGCACCGGCGTCCTGCGCCTCGCCCACGGCGAGGTCCGCACGCCGGCCTTCGTCCCGCTCGCCACCAAGGCCGTCGTGAAGACGCTCGAGGTGCGCGAGGCGGGCGACCTCGGGTTCGACATGGTGCTCGGGAACACGTTCCACCTGTTCCTGACGCCGGGCCATGACCTGATCGCCCGGCTCGGCGGCCTGCACCGCTTCATGCGCTGGGAGCGGCCGGTGATCACCGACTCCGGCGGCTTCCAGGTCTTCTCCATGGGCCACGGCACGGTGGCCGACGAGATCAAGGGCCGCGCCGCCCAGTCGGCCGCGGCCGGCGAGCGCTCCGGCGCGATCCTCAAGATCGCCGAGGAGGGCGTGACGTTCCGCTCCTACCTCGACGGCTCGACGCAGTTCATGGGTCCGGAGACGTCGATGGAGATCCAGGCCGCCCTGGGCTCGGACATCGCGCTCGTGTTCGACGAGTGCACCCCGTTCCACGGCGGCCGCGAGTACACCGCGCGCTCGACCGAGCGCACGCACCGCTGGCTCGACCGCTGCCTGGCCTGGCACGAGCGGCACGGCGCGGAGGGCCAGATCGTCTACGGGATCGTGCAGGGCGGCGTGGAGGAGGACCTGCGCCGCGCATCCGCGCAGGAGGTCGCAGCCCGCCCGGTCGGCGGGATCGCGATCGGCGGCACGCTCGGCGAGCACAAGGACCAGATGTTCGAGGTCGTCGACTGGGCGGTCTCCGAGCTCGACGAGGAGCGCCCGCGGCACCTGCTCGGGATCGGCGAGGTCGACGACCTCGTGCGCGGCGTGCAGCTCGGCATGGACACGTTCGACTGCGCGATGCCGACGCGGATCGGCCGGCACGGCATGGCCGTGGTCCCCGATCCGGCCAAGCGCTGGCGCGTCGACCTCGCCAAGGGCCGCTTCCGCACCGCCGACGAGCCGCTGCTCGACGGCTGCCCGTGCCCGGCCTGCGCGCACGGCTACACGCGGGCGTACCTGCACTACCTGCTCAAGGCGCACGAGCAGACCGCCCAGCGACTGCTCACGATCCACAACCTCGCCTACCTCCAGCGCCTGATGGCCGGCCTGCGCGCCGCGATCGACGAGGGCCGCCTCGCCGCCGCCGCCGACGCCGTGTACGCTGGCGTCGCCCCATGGGAGTTGTGACCGCTGTCCCGCTCTCCGAGGTGGTCGGGGCGCTCTCCTACGCACTCGACATCACGGAGGGCGAGCCGCCCGGCCATGCGGAGCGCTCGTGCCTGATCGGGATGCGCCTCGCCGCTGAGCTCGGCCTCGACGCCGCCACCCGGTCCGACCTCTTCTACGCGCTGCTGCTCAAGGACGCGGGCTGCACGGCGAACGCGGCGCGGATGGCGGCGCTCTTCGGGGCCGACGACCACGTCGCCAAGCGCACCGCCAAGCGCATCGACTGGGCCCACCCGTGGGCCGCGTTCACGTGGTCGGTCCGCACGGTCGCCCCGGGGCGGCCCGTGCGCGCGAAGCTCGACCGGCTGCTGGCCATCCGCAGCGAGGGCGAGGTCACCCGCTCGCTGATGCAGGCCCGGTGCGACCGCGGCGCCGAGATCGCCCGCATGGTCGGGCTGTCCGACCGCACGGCGGAGGCGATCAGGACGCTCGACGAGCACTGGGACGGCCGCGGGCAGCCACAAGGGCTGGCGGGCGAGGAGATCCCGCTGCTCGGCCGCATCCTCTGCCTGGCGCAGACCGTGGAGATCTTCCATGCGGCGGAGGGCGTCGAGGGTGCCTACGGCGTCGCCGAGCGGCGCAGGGGCAGCTGGTTCGACCCCGGGCTGGTCAAGGTGCTCGGCGCCTTTCGCCGCGACGACGGCTTCTGGGCGTCGCTCGCCGAGCCGGAGCTTGCCGGCTGGGAGCCGGCGGACCGCATGCTCATGGCCGACGACGAACGGCTGCTCACGCTCGCCCGGGCCTTCGCCGCGGTCGTGGACGCCAAGTCGCCGTGGACGTACCACCACTCGGACCGGACGAGCCTCTTCGCCACCAGGGTCGGCGCCGTGCTCGGGTTCGCGCGCGCGGAGATCGACGACCTGCGCCGCGCCGCGCTGCTGCACGACGTGGGGAAGCTCGGCGTGTCCAACCGGATCCTCGACAAGCCCGCGCGCCTTACCGCGGCCGAGTTCGCGCTGGTCAAGCAGCATCCGCTGTTCTCGCGCTGGGTGCTCGAGCGGGTGAGCTGCTTCCGGCACCTGGCGCCGGTCGCGGGCGCCCACCACGAGCGCCTCGACGGCAGCGGCTATCCCCGTGGCCTCCGCGCCGACGATCTCACGATGCCGATGCGCGTCCTGTCGGTCGCGGACGTCTACGAGGCGCTCACCGCCGAGCGGCCGTACCGGGCCGCGCGCAGCGAGGACGACGCCCTCGGCATCATCCGCCGCGACGTCCCGGCGCGGCTCGACGCGACCGCCTTCGACGCGCTCGAGAGCGTCGTCCGCCTGCGATAGCCGGGGCTACTGCGTATTGTCGTCGATCAGGCCGCGCAGCTCCTGGATGGCGTCGCGGGCCTTGCCGTGGACGTCGTTGCGGAGCTGGACGGACTTGGTGCCCGACCCGTTGACCGCCTCGTAGCCGGCGAACCCGGCCGCCGCGAGGGCGAGCAGGACGATCAGCGCGATGAGCCCCCGCCGGCCCCCGTCGCCGCGCTTGCGGGGCGGCGGCGCGCTCTGCCGGCGCGCCGGCGGGCGGCGCTGCGGCGCCGGCTCGTCGAGCGGCTCCATCCGCCGGCGCGGCGCCGCCGTGGACGACGTGCGCGGCAGTGCCGACGTCGCGCCGGTGCCGGTGAGCATCCGCGTCGCGGTCTCGTCGCTGTCGCTGAGCGCCCACGTGGCGTCGGTCTCGGTGGGCGCGCGGCCGCGCAGGCCGTCGCGCAGCGCGGTCTCCATCTCGGCCGCGTCGGCGTAGCGGCGCTCGGGGTCGCGGTGCAGCGTGCGGGCGACGGCCGCGGCGAGCGCCGGCGGAACGTCGGGCGCGATCTCGTCGAGCCGCGCCGGCGGGCCGGTCTCCTGGAGCCGTGCGAGGTCGGTGAGCGAGGCGGCGTCGTACGGCAGCCGCCCGGCCATCAGCTGGTAGGCCACGACGCCGAGCGCGTACATGTCCGACGCGGGCCCGGCCGGCTCGCCGCGGGCCTGCTCGGGCGCGAGGTAGGCGGCCGTGCCGAGCACCGACCCGACCTTCGTGATGTCCGAGTCCTCGGCGGCCTTGGCGATCCCGAAGTCGGCGAGCTTGACCATGCCCTCGGTGCTGCGGAGCAGGTTGCCGGGCTTGACGTCGCGGTGCACGACCCCGTTGCGGTGCGCGTAGTCGAGCCCGCGGCAGGCCTGGGCGAGGATGTCGACCGCGGCGTCGGGCCGGAGGGTGCCCTCCTCGCGCAGGATCTCCGCGCACGACTTGCCGTCCACGAACTCCATGACGATGAAGTTGCGGTGGGTGGAGTCGTCCAGGCCGAAGTCGAAGACCTGCACGATGTTCGGATGCACGAGCCGGGCGGCGGCCAGCGCCTCGCGGCGGAAGCGCGACACGAACGCGGAGTCGTCGGCCAGGTGCTCGGCGAGCAGCTTGACCGCGACGCGGCGCTCGAGCCGCGTGTCGAACGCGAGCTGGACGGTCGCCATGCCGCCGACGCCGAGGCGCCGCTCGAGCCGGTAGCGGCCGGCGAACAGGCCGTCGGGCCTCATGGCTGATTCCCCCCGTCGGGCGCCGTGGCGCCCCCCGTCGTGGGCGTCGCCGAGGCCGTGGGCGTCGGGGTCGGCGTGGGGGTGGGCGTCGGGGTCGGCGTCGGGGTGGGGGTGGGCGTGGGCGTCTCGGTCGGCGTCGGCGTCGAGGTCTCGCTCGGCGTCGGCGTCGGGGTCGCCGCGCCCTTGCAGTCGCGGGCCAGCCGATCGTCGATGTGGCTCACCCACGCGCGGAGGTTGCGGCGCAGCCTGCGGTCGGTGCTCGCGGGCAGCTCGTTGATCTGGGCGTCGGCCTGGTTGACCGCGTCGCGCGCCTTGGCGACGTCGCCGTCCGAGCACGAGGAGTCGATCTGGTCGACCACGTCCTGGAGCGCGCTCGCGCGATCGGCCGGGATCAGGGCCCGGTTGGTCTGGCCGCAGCCCGCCGCGAGCGCAGCGGCGGCCAGCGCGAGGAGGAGCACGACGCGGCGACGGATCAAGACTCGCAGGCTAGCGGCCTACCCGAGGTCACTGGCCGTATTGGAGGCGCTCGGCGAGCGAGTCCGGGAGGTTGGCGGCCCGGATCGCCGCCTGCGCGCCGCCGATGTCGTACTCCGCGCGCCGCCAGGTCGCGGTCCAGGCGCCGGTGTCGAGCACGAGCCAGGCCGCGCGCGGGTCGCCGTCGCGGGGCTGGCCGACCGAGCCGGGGTTGACGAGCCACTCGCCGGCGGAGAGGTCGACCTCGGAACCGGCTCGCCGGGTGGTGCCCGTCGCGGGCTGCCCCTCGGGGCGGTGGAACGACAGCGCCACGTGCGAGTGCCCGATCAGCGAGATCCGGTAGTCCGTGGCGTCGAAGCACAGCTCCGCGGCCAGGGCGGACAGGACGTACTCCCAGATCGGGTCGCGCGGCGAGGCGTGGAAGAGGCCGATCCCCTCGGCGTGGGACTGCGGCTTGAGCGAGAGCAGGTACTCGCGCGTGTCAGGCCGGATCACCTCGCGGGTCCAGTAGGCGGCGAGAGCGGCGCCGCGGGAGAACTCCTCCAGCGACAGCACCTCGACGACGGCGAGATCGTGGTTGCCGGCCAGGCAGAGCGTGCAGTGCGCGTCGGCGAGCGCGACGCAGGCGTCCGGCTCGGCGCCGTAGCCGACGAGGTCGCCCAGGCACCACAGCTCGTCGGCTCCGTCCGCCTCTGCCGCGGCGATCACCGCCTCGAAAGCCTGCTTGTTGCCGTGGATGTCGGACGCGATCGCGACGCGCATGTGCCGAGTTATCGTCTATTCGGTGCTCAAGCGGCTCCGCCTGCCGGTCACCGTCATCGCCGCGCTGGCGGTGGCGGAGGCGGCGGTGTTCCTCCTGCGGCCGCGCGACGGGCTCACGCCCGCCGACGTCGCCGAGCAAACCTACTTCAGCCCGGCCTACGTGCACCGCGCCGAAGCCTTCCGCACCGGGCAGCTGTGGCTCTACGGCGCCGGCCTGGCGATCGAGATCGGCGTGCTCGTCTATGCCGTACGGCGGCCGCCGCACGGCCCGTTCGCGCGCCGCCCGATCGCCTCCGGCGCGGCGGTGGCCGCGGGCCTCTCGGTGGCCGTGACGATCCTCACGCTTCCCGTCTCGGCGATCGCCCGCGAGCGCGCCAAGGGCGTCGGCCTCGTCACGCAGAACTGGGTCGGCTGGGCGGGCGACGTGGCCAAGAGCACGGCGATCGGGGCGGTGCTGGCCGGCGTCGGCGGCGCCGTGCTGGTCCTCGCCATGCGGCGCTTCGGGCGCCGCTGGTGGATTCCGGCGACCGTGCTCGTCGTCGGCTTCGGCGTCCTCACCACGTACGCGACCCCGATCGTCATCGACCCGCTGTTCAACCGCTTCACGCGCCTCGAGGGCCCGCTGCGCGGCGACGTCCTCGCGCTCGCCCGCGAGGCGGACGTCAAGGTCGGCGAGGTCTACGTGATGGACGCCTCGCGGCGCACGACGGCCGCCAACGCCTACGTCACCGGCCTGGGGTCGACCAAGCGCGTGGTCATCTACGACACGCTGCTCGACAAGTTCCCCCCGGACGCCGTGCGCGGGGTCGTGGCGCACGAGCTCGGCCACGTCCACTACCGCGACGTGCCGCACGGGCTGCTCTACCTGCTGATCGTCGCGCCGTTCGGCGTGCTCGCCGTCGCCCGGCTGGGCGAGCGGATGACGCGGGAGGGCCGCTCGCCGGTCCCGGCCGTGGCGCTCGCGCTCGCCCTGCTCGCGCCCGCGATCACGATCGTCTCCAACCAGCTCTCGCGAGGCGTCGAGGCCCGCGCCGACCGCTTCGCGATGCAGCTCACCCACGACCCGCAGGGGCTGATCGAGTTCCAGCGCAAGATCACCGTGCAGAACGTCGGCGACCCCGATCCGCCCGGCTGGGTGTCGTTCCTGCTCGGCACCCACCCGACCGCGATGCAGCGGATCGGCCAGGCGATCGCGTTCAGTCGTCGGCAGGGTCAGGCGGGCGGATCTCCGGGAGGTTCTTGATCCCCTCCTTGGTCTGCCACTTGGACCAGTTGTCCTCCATCGCGTCGATCAGCTCGCGCATGAACTTCGGGGACACGCTGATCCGGGACACGACCATCCCGGGGACCTCCTCGCCCTCGACCTCGTGGTCCACGCGGGCGAACGTGATCGTGAACTCGTAGTCCGAGTGCGAGACGTTCGCGAAGTTCGCGTAGATCCCCGCCATCACCTCCGGCGAGGTGTGCAGGTTGATGTGGCGCTCGGGGAGGTCCGGGTCCACGCGGCCCCTAGTATCGCAGCGGTGCAGTACACCGTGCTCGCGGTGGGCCGGGTGCGGCCGCCGTACGTCGACGACGTCCAGCACTACCAGCGCCTGCTCGCCCGCCACGCACGGGTGCGGGTCGTCGAGGTGCGCGAGGACGAGCAGGTCGAGCGCCGGATCCCGGAGCGCGCGTACGTGTCGCTGCTCGACGCGCGCGGCAGCGAGTACACGTCGGAGGCGTTCGCGGGCTGGCTCGAGGACCGCCGGCAGGCCGGCCGGGACGTCTGCTTCGTGGTCGGCGGCCCGTACGGGACCGAGCTCGAGCGCTGCGACCACCGGCTCTCGCTGGGCGCGATGACGCTGCCGCACCAGCTCGCGCGCGTGGTGCTGCTCGAGCAGCTCTTCCGCGCGCACAAGATCCTCGCCCGCGAGCCCTACCATCACTGACCGTGCCGTCGCCGATCGAGGACCT
>Ga0081539_10006120_pt1 | contig 11730 bp, 9 predicted proteins | sample TabmetS4T2R2_FD_71023 | JGI IMG/M metagenome (GOLD analysis project Ga0081539, IMG submission 71023) | Tabebuia heterophylla rhizosphere microbial communities from the University of Puerto Rico - S4T2R2 | ecosystem: Host-associated > Plants > Roots > Rhizosphere ...
GATGGCCACGCCGGTGCCGATGTGGATGCGCTTGGTCTGTGTGGCCGCCAGCGCCAAGGTGGCGTAGCAGTCTGACCAGATCATCTGGGAGTCGGGGACCCAGGCGCGGTCGTAGCCGAGTTCTTCGGCATAGCGAATGAGGTCCCCTTTGTTCACGTGGGTATCAATGGTCACGCCAAATTGCATAAAAGATCCTCCAAAGGAAGCGATAGCGAATTTTTGTTATTCTGAGAAGGGGCATAGCACTGGTCAAAGCGACCAAATATCCTAATATGGAAAGTCTATGAAATCCTTCAATTGGCAAAACTTCTTGCGCAGTCACCCTCTCTTTTCAACTCTCAGCGAAGAAGAAATTGCACATCTTCTCAGAGACGAAGTCTCGCAAGAGCGCAATTGTCCTCAAGATACTGCCATCCTGAGAGAAGGTGAAGTCGGTGACTCGGTTTTTCTCATTAGCTCAGGATCAGTACAGGTCATGCTGCAGGGCATGGGGAGACCTGCCATCGAGCTTGCCGTCTTACAAGCCGGTGAAATTTTCGGGGAAATGGCAGTCTTGGAACGAAGGCCGAGATCAGCGACGGTAGTAGCCAAGGAGAATTGTTTGCTGTTAGAGATCGTAGGAGAAGCAATTCGTAAACTTCTAGAGACGCATCCTGAGATGCAGGTCAAGCTGTACACCGTAGCGCGCGATCGAATGAAGCATTGGTTTCACAGCTTGGGTGCTGGAGGGCCGCACTGATCGTGCGACAAAATCCTTCCCTCCTCGTCACCATTGCTCACAGGCAGCTACTGGCTTTAGTGTCGAAAGTCCTTGGAACTGAAGGAAAAGAGCCAACCAATGCATTGTCCTCACTGTGAATTCGAGGTTGCAGCGGATTTCCAGTTCTGCCCCCAGTGCGGCAGTAAGCTGAGCCGGGATTGTCCGCAGTGTGGCTACAATTGCCCTCTTGAATTTCGCTACTGCCCCAAGTGTGGTACGGGCATTACGCAGGGAACTGCAGCGTCACCTCCGCCCTCAGCTCCGGTATCTCACCCCACAATTCGACCGGCAGATATTGCAGCGGATGTTGCTCCTGCCGTGGGAGCCGTCCCACTAATGGCTGAGGCGGAACGGCGGCCGGTGACGGTGTTATTCGCTGATGTTGTGGGTTTTACGAGTTTAGCCGAACAGCTCGATCCAGAGGAACTCCGCAGTCTGATGATGGGATGTTTCCAAACCCTGGCTGAGGAGATCCATCACTACGATGGCTTCATCGAGAAATTCATCGGCGACGCTATCCTCGCCGTCTTTGGTGCGCCGGTTGCCCACGAAGACGATCCTGAGCGTGCTGTGCACGCGGCGTTAGGGATGCAAGCCCGGTTGCAGCAGATGCGGACCTCCGTGGGCGGCGCAACTGCCGGAGCCCTGACTATGCGCATTGGCATCAATACCGGCCTGGTGGTGGCGGGAGCCGTGGGGGAGGGAAAAGACTACGGGGTGGTCGGAGATGCGGTCAATGTGGCAGCGCGCTTGCAACAAATCGGAGTGCCAGGAAAGATAACCATTAGTGAAGAAACCTATCGCTTGATTCGTAAGTCCTTCGACTGCCGCTCCCTTGGCGATCTTGCGTTGAAAGGAAAGACAGACCCAATTCACACCTTCGAGGTGATCGGCCCCCGCGCGAGGGGGCAAGGTATCCCTTCCGAAGTCGAATCTTTCAAGGCTCCTTTGATAGGGCGTGACGATGAACTCCGGCAGCTGATGGAGCTCGTCACCCGGGCCTGCAAAGGAAAGCCCCAAGTGGTGAGCCTCATCGGCGAAGCCGGCGTTGGAAAATCGCGGCTCGTCACTGAACTCCTGCACCGGCTTGATAGCGAGGGAATCCTCAAACAGCTCGTCCTCTACCAGGCCACTTGTTCGGTCTTAGGAAGCGAAGCGTATCACGTATTGATCGACTTCTTCCGGGCGTGTTTCGCCCTCACGGCAGAGGACAGTGCTGCGCAAGCAAAAACGAAAATCGTGGCGTATTTACAAGCGATCGGCGCCCCGACCGAATCGATTGTGCCGGTGGTGGAACAGCTTTTAGGTTTTGCCGAGGGGGAACAGAATGCTGAGCATTTGGACCCTGAACAGTTTAAGCGCCAACTCTTTTTAGCAGTGAGAGAAATTTGCCAGCGCCAATGTCGCCAACACCCAGTGCTACTGATCGTGGAAGATTTTCAGTGGGCCGATGCTGCCTCAGTAGAACTCCTTCGTTCTTTGGTTGATCGGATCGCTGATCAACCGCTGTTGTTACTCCTGGTGGCGAGACCCGCGCCACAGATAGGAGTCATTTATAGTGCAAAGGTGGACGCAATTGTCCTTCGTCTCCAACCATTAAATGCCGAGAACAGCTCAGCTCTTCTTGAGGCATTGATGGGACCGTTACTCTCGGTCCTCCAGCCAGGATTGCGGGATACGCTGGCTCTCCGCGCTGCTGGGAATCCCCTTTTTCTGGAAGAAGCGGTTCGTTCGCTGATCGATACTGGGGCGCTTGTCAAGGCTCCTGAAGGAGCACGCGTCTCAGGAGACATGGCGAATCTGGAAATTCCCACCACTGTTCGAGGTATCATCTTGTCTCGCTTGGATAGTCTGGACCCGGGAGCGAAACAACTGCTCCTCGAAGCTGCGGTGATTGGCACCACCTTTACACTTGAACTACTGCGCCAGATTGTCACTCACCCTCAAGCGCTGTACACGCATGTGGAAACGCTGCTCCGCTCCGACCTGCTCAGTGAGGGTTCTGATACCGTCGGACGACCGACTGAGTACCGTTTTCGCAGTCTGCTTATTCAAGAGGTGGCCTATAACAGTCTGTTAAGAAAACGGCGTGTTGTCCTGCATCGACAAATTGCTCGCGCGCTGGAGCGCCTGTATCCTCAACTCCATGACGAACATCTTGCCCAACTCGCGCATCACTACAGCCTCAGCGATGACCGAGGCCGAGCATTGCACTATCTCCTACGTTTCGGCGATAGAGCTGCCCGCATGTATGCCAACCAGGACGCCGTTGGCTGCTACCGTCGCGCCTTGGCTCTGCTTGAGGAACACGATGACGACCCTATGCTGAAAGCGGAAGTGTGGGAGAAGTTGGCTGACTCCCACAGCGCCCTAGGAGATCCAGAGGTCGCCTTAGAATCCTGGCAGGCGGCCTTAGCGCGCTATGAAACGTTGGGGAAATGGAACCGCCTCGCCGTAGTGCATCGTAAGATCGGCCTGCATTGGTGGGGACAAGGCAATCGTGAAAAGACCAGTGCGCATTTTCACCAGGGCCTTGAACTCTTGACGAAGGAACCCGAGAACGTTGAAGCCGCGCTCTTGTACCATGAGCTGGGTCGCCTCTATTTCCGCAGGGGTGAGGATGAGGAAGCGATCAGGTGGACGCAAAAGGCCTTGGAGTTGGGACAACAGCTTGACGCCCCCGAAGTCCTCTCTCACGCTTTTAATACGTTGGGAGTCTCGCTCGCTCGCCGCGGAGAATTGGAGGAAGGAGTTGACAAAGTCGAGCGGAGCCTGCAGCTCGCTTTGCAACATGGCCATCTTGCCGCTGCCTGCCGAGCCTACACGAACCTGGGGATGTTACTGGCTGCCGTCGATCGGGAACGAGCATTATCATACTGTCACGAAGGGTTGACTTTGGCCAAGAAAATTGGTGATCTCTCTCAGCAGTCCTGGCTCTACGCCAGCGTCGCCAGTAGTTTTTGTTCACTGGTGGGCGATTGTTCTCAAGGCATTGAAGCAGCCGAGACTTCTGTCGCGCTTGATCAACAACTTGGCCAACGTAACCATCTACCGATCCCGTTGATCTTGCTAGCGCAGATTCATCAGTGTCAGGATCAACTGGAAGAGAGTGAGCGTTATTATCTAGAGGCATGTTCTATCGCTGAAGAGATCGGTGAACCGCAACAACTATTCCCTTGTTACGACGGACTGGCGACGCTCTACCTTGCCAGAGGAGATACTGGCAAAGCAGAGGCATACCTGGCAAAGGGGCTGGAGATTTGTCAAAAGACTGGTTATTCACCAGATACGTTAATCATGTTGCCGTTCCTTTGTTGAGAGGACGGCGAGGAAAGAAAGAGGGTCAAGATGGAGCAACCAGAGACCAATGGTGTCCTCTCTGTTGGTACATTGGCTCCTAACTTCCGCCTTGCTTCGGCTCAGGGACCTAGCATCGCTCTAGAAGATTACCGCGGACAGCGAAACGTGCTCTTATGGTTCTCGAAGGGACTCTTTTGCCCATTCTGTCGGCGGTACATGACCCAGCTGCGCTTCGGGTATCGCGAACTCCAGGAGCGAAACACCGAGGTCCTACAGGTCACCTGGAGCACTCAATCAGAGGCGCAACTGTACTTCCGCCAGTATCCGCTATCTTTCCCCTACTTGTGCGATGCCGACCGAGCCGTGCCCTCTCTCTATGGAGTGCGTATCGTGCGCGTAGGAATCGGACAGCATGCCGCTGGCATGGCTATGGGTATGGCGGCGGCGGTGAGTGATCGGTTGTTCCGCGGTGAAAAGACCGCTCTTCCTATGGTCCCTATGATGCGTTACGGTTTGACAGATACGGAACAGCAAGCGGTCTTTCTGATCGATAAAGCCGGTCTGATTCGTTACGTACACACCACCGGTTCTCTTGGTGGCCTTCCATCTAATGCCGAATATATGCGCCAACTCGACGAGCTTCAGTAACGAAACGGTTCCGTGGCGAGCATAAGGCAAAGTTGAAACCGGTGAAGTAGGAAAACATTGTACTCATTTCACCGTGCGCAAAGCCCGAGCGAGTTTGCGCGCTCCACTGCGCAGCTCGGGCTCACTGAAGGCCGCAAATCCCAACATCAGACCACTCCGCTTTGTTGGCCCGCGATAGAAACTCGATAATGGCGCTGTGTCTACGCCTTCTGCTGCTGCGTGTCGTGCCGCCAGACGGTCATCAGTCCCTTGAGGCAACCAACCTATCGCCCGTAGCCCCGCGTCTGAGGCCTGGACATCAAGAAGTCCGGTCAACTCGCGCCTTGCTGCATCCAGTAATAGTGCTCGCCGCTCTTGGTAAAGGGTACGCATGCGTCGGAGGTGACGCCCGAAATGTCCCTCTGTAATAAACTCTGTCAGCACTGCTTGTTCTATAAGGGGCGGAGTCCCAGAAGCAACGGTTCGCGCTGCAGCAAAAACGTCGACCAGTGCACGCGGGACGACCAAATATCCTAATCTGAGTGACGGAAAAAGCACTTTGCTAAAAGTCCCCACATAGACGACCTGCTCCTGAGTGGCAAGCCCCTACAAGGCTGGAATCGGGCGACTCGTGTAGCGGTACTCGCTATCGTAATCATCTTCGAGAATCCAAGCGCGCGCACGCCGAGACCAGTTGAGTAGCTCCAAGCGGCGCGCCAACGTCATAGTATAACCTAACGGAAACTGATGTGACGGTGTGACATAGACCAAGCGGGCCTCTGCAGCACGCGTGACTCCAGCCCGCACCTTGATCCCTTCTTCGTCTACCGGCACGGGGATGAGACGTGCCCCAGCAGCAAGCAGGGTAGCACATGCGCCAGGGTAGCCTGGTTCTTCAATCCATACAGGATCTCCAGGATCGATCAACACGTGAGACGCGAGGTCCAGTGCTTGTTGTGCGCCAGAGACAATAACAATCTGTCCAGCCTCACAGCGAACGGCACGGGCACCGGTCAAGTACGCTGCGATGGCGCGGCGTAGCGGCAGGTATCCCGCGGGTTCCCCATAAGCGAGAAGGTCGCTTGAGTGTTGCCGCCACTGTTTCTGCACGAGCTTCGCCCAGAGCTCAAAAGGGAACACGTCCACCGCCGGGACGGCTGGATGAAAAGGCCTCGACCGCCCCGCACGCGGAAGAAGGGTTGTTACCGAAGGGAGACTTTTACCGTGCAGAGACAATGGGGAAAATCTTTTCACTCTCCGAGCAGGAGAAGTCTGGAGACGCGGGGCTCGAAGTGTATCGTCCGGCAGGGTTCGAGTCACATATGTCCCCGAGCCTTGTTCTCCTTGGAGATAACCTTCAGTGATTAGTTGCTCGACGGCGTTGAGCACGGTGTTGCGAGCCACACCTAGTTCTTGCGCCAAGTCCCGCGAGGAAGGAATCTGTGCTCCCGGAGCAATTCGCCCGGCGAGAATCACAGCCCGCAGCTTGCCGTACAATTGTCGGTGTAGCGGCTCAGATGAGGTGGGATCGAGCGTGATTAATGCGGAAACGGGAGAGGACGAAATTCTGCTCATGCACATAACGTCGACAAAAAGTGGCTCCAATAAATATCAAGTAAATGGCCCTCTTGATAGAACCATTTCTTCCTCTTACAGTAGCGCCGCGACGGAACACCGCTATGAACACGTAGAGAATGACATCAGAGACAGGAGGTACTGCAAGCATGCGTATTAATGGAATTGATCCACAACACGCACCTGAAAGCATCAAGCCAGTGTTTCAGCGAAGCCTCGACTTCTTCGGGCGTATCATTACACCAAGCCTCGTCATGGCCCACCGACCGGAAGTCCTTCTTGCCCATGCAAAGTTGGGACAGGCCATTAGTGCATCAACTGTTGTTGAGGGCCGTCTCAAAACGATGGTGTCGGTGCGTGCGGCGCAGATGGTAGGGTGTCCCTTTTGAGTGGATATCAACTCTGCCGTGGGCAGAGAGGCCGGGATCACCGACGAGCAGCTAGAAGATCTAGCAACCTTTGAGACGAGTCCACATTTTGATCAGCGAGAGAAAGCCGCGTTGCGCTACGCCGAAGGGATGACGCGTACGCCAGCCGATGTGTCTGACGCCGTGTTCGCAGAAATTCAAGCACTGTTCAGTACTGAACAAATCGTTGAACTGACTGCAGCCATCGCGCTAGAAAATTTTCGTGCCCGGTTCAATTGTGCGCTGAAAATCGGCAGCGACAGCCTTTGTATGCTGCCTCCGGATCACCCAGTACGAAAGCTGCGAAAGTAAAGAAGTCGGCAACGAATACAACAATCTTCTTGCAATCGAAGCCAAGACAATCACTTTATATTATACCGTTCAGCAGGAAAGAGAAGAGGAGGAGATTAGATGAGGTGTCGTATAGTAGTACAATCGGCTTTGATCGGAATGCTCTGCCTTCTTGCGGCCCCAGCTATAGCCGAGGAGGCAAAAGTCAACCCGATCATGACGAAAGATTTAACTGGGCTCGCTGGTAAAGAAGGGACGATGCTTATAGTAGAGTATGCGCCGGGCGGCTCTTCCGACAAGCATAAGCATAACGCACACACGTTTGTTTATGTCCTAGAAGGTTCCATCGTCATGCAGGTCGAAGGCGGGAAAGAAGTGACCCTGGGTCCAGGGCAGACGTTTTACGAATCGCCTACTGATATCCATAGCGTCTCGAAGAACGCGAGCAACTCCCAGCCGGCCAAGTTTCTGGTATTTATGGTCAAGGAAAAGGGAACCCCGCTCGTCCTTCCGGCGCCATAACTTGAATGGAGTGAAGAAGAATCAGCCGAATTAGGTTGAGGAAGAGATAATGCCAAACGTCACAACGCAGATTCGTACCACTTGTCCACGTGATTGTTATGACACCTGCGGGATCGTCGTTGTTAAGCAGAATGAGAAAATTACCCAGGTACGGGGCGATCCAACGCATCCAATCAACCGCGGTAAACTCTGCGCTAAATGCTCGATTGCGTACAATCGCGAGTGGCTTGACCCCAACCTCCGTCTCATCCACCCTCTACAACGCATCGGTCGTAAAGGTGAAGGAAAATTTGAACCAATCTCATGGGAAACTGCGCTGACGACAATCACTAAGCGGTTTAAGCAGATCGTCGCGACTAGCGGCGCACAGACTATTCTGAACGCCCATTACACCGGGACGATTTCTCTGCTCGCGTATCTGTTCCCTTTACGATTTTTCTTCCGCTTGGGTGCGACAGAAGTCGACCCCGATTCGATCTGCAATAAAGCAGGACAAGTGGCACTCACGTATCTGTACGGAACACCGCTGGTAGGCTTTGATCCCCGTACAGCGCGTGACTCTTCTTGTATCATGGTGTGGGGCGCAAACCCTTCAGCCTCGGCCCCGCATGCGCATGAACATTGGCTGCGAGAATCCCCTGCAAAAGTTATCGTCATCGATCCTGTCCGCACCCCAACAGCCCAAGCGGCAGATCTTCATCTCCAGCCCTTCCCTGGCAGTGATGCGGCATTGGCTTTTGCCTTGCTGCATGTTCTCTGGCGTGAGAATCGTATCGATCGCGATTTTATTGCCTCATACACTGTTGGATGGGAAGAGCTTGAACTGTTACTACAAGACTGCACGCCAGCATGGGGGGAAGCCACAACTGGTGTACCGGCACGCTTGATCGAAGAAGCTGCACGTCTCTACGGTCAGGGGCGTTCCTTGTTATGGTTAGGACAATCACTGCAACGCCAACCGCGTGGCGGCAATGTCATGCGCGCATGTGGACTCTTGCCTGCCGTCACGGGTAATATTGGCAAACCCGGCGCAGGATTTCTTTATCTCAATGGTTTTGCTGAACGTAAGATCGATCTTGAGTATTTGGTCGCTCCACAGTTAGCTGCCAATATCCCACCACCAGTGAGCCATATGGACTTAGTAGATTGTCTAGAGGATCGAGCTCGCTCACAAGCGTTGATGTGTTGGAACATTAATCCGGCAGCCTCGAATCCCCAACAGGCACGGTTGCACACAGCGTTACGGCGTGACGATCTCTTCACCGTCGTTGCTGATCTCTTTGCCACCGATACCACCGCCTTTGCCGATATCGTGCTCCCGGCCGCCAGCTTTTTGGAGTTCAACGATCTGGTGATGGCGTATTTTAATTTGACGCTCTCCGCTCAGGTGAAAGTCGCTGAGCCTCCTGGTGAAGCCTTACCTAATATGGAGATCTTTCGTCGCCTGGCTCAAGCGATGGGTTACACCGAACCGGAGCTGTACGAAAGTGACGCAACCATCATGTCCACTTTGCTCGATCGGATGGGCATTGGCGAAACATTCTCCTCACTCGCAGAGAAAGGCACAATCTTTGTTGCTCCAGAACCGATCATACAATTTGCTGATCACGCGTTCCTGACTCCGAGCGGGCGCATCGAGATAGCTTCTGCACGCGCCGAAGCGGACGGACATCCACGGGTACCGCAGCCGTTGGCCGATCCGAAACCCAACGCAGGACGCCTCCGTCTTTTGTCGCCCGCCTCGCCGTGGCTCTTAAACGATAGTTTTGCCAACGTCGAGAAAATAGCCGCCCGTATTGGCCCGACTACAGTTGCATTGCACCCGTCAGACGCCACCGAACGTGGTCTGAACGAAGGAGAGGAAATTGTTCTCTCTAACGAGACGGGACAATTACGGATGTATGTGACGCTCTCCACCGACATCCCGCGTGGTGTCGCGTTGTCGCACAAAGGCCGCTGGCCCAACCGTGAGGAGACACGTGCGAATGTGAACGTCCTTAATCCTGGTCGCAAGGCGGACATGGGAGACAGTACGGCGGTCCATAGCATCGAAGTTTGTGTGACCGCCGCATCCCAAGAGGAAGGCAGGTAAATTAACCCCTAGGGCGCAGGCATCAAGAAGGGCAAACTCAATTCGCACCTGTCCAGCAGTAATCCGTCGGCGGAGATGGGGAAGGTTCACTCTATGCTCTCGCAGTCCTTGTGGGAGAGTGTAATCACACGAGTTCGTCCAGCAGCATCTTGGCCTCTTGCAAATCTCTGGTATCGAAGCCTTCGGTGAACCAGTTGTAGATCTCGACTAATATTCTGTGTGCTTCGTCGAGCTGAGCGCGTGCTGCGTGTTGCGTGTGCCGTGGTGCGTGCTCCTTGGCTTGGTGTTGTCGCAAGCGGACGAGGCTCATCACCGCGCGCAGTTCCAGCGACTTTGCTTGCTGCATTTTTGCAATCTCAATGGCTTTGAGGAAGTACCTTTCTGCCTCCTCCACTCCACTTGGGGCTGGGGACTTAAGACTAGGGGCTTGCGGGGAGGAGGACCCAGCGCCTAGCCCCCAGTCCCTAGCCTCTTTTTGTAGCGTCAGCTCGCCTTTTAATCGATACATCTCCGCCTCATACCAACGCTGACCAGTGTTGTCTACCAGCCTCAACGCTTCGGATACCGCACGCAGCCCCTCTTCGGCCTGTTTGATTGCCCCACACACCTCTGCGAGCAGAGCGAGATAAAGTGGTTGTCTTATCCCTGCTCTCATAGCCCGGAAGGCAGCCACAGCTTGCTGTATCTGCACAACTCCCGCTTCTCCCTGTTCCTGCTCGGCTAGCGCCCACCCCTGTAGCACACGCCCGCACGTCAGGTAGTACACAAATCCTTGTTCAGCACACAGCTCAATCGCCGCCGCTGCCTGCTCTTGGACGGCTTGCCTCTCCCGGCGGAACTGATGGAAGGTCGCAGCATAATCCAAAGAAAAAGCGAGCATAAAGGGATGAGATAATTCGTGAGCGAGGGTCAGCGCCTCCTGGCTTCTCTGCAGGGCTTGGTCCGGATAACCAAGCACCCACAGCACCCAGGATGCATAGGAGAGACAATGGACTCCAGGGTCAGTCCCATACAGGAAGGCAAGGGAGCGGTGTTGCTGGAGGTTGTAGAGGGCAATCCCCTGCTCAAGATGCCCTCGGGCCGAGACCGATTCTCCAAGGTGGAACAATAGGCTCCCCATCGCAAGATGGGCTTCCAGAAGAAGAACCGGGTCTTGTACTCTTTGGGCCAGGTTGTGGAGTTGTTCCCCTATTTCACGCCCCGGCTGAAATTCTGCTCGTACTAGATAAAACAGAAACAGTCCCCACAGGATTGGGAAAAGCTCGGGAGTCTCGCCTACCTGCCGACACAGTTCCCGGGCCCGGGTGTAGGCTTGCCCCACTTCTGGGGCAGCCCAACCTTTGGTGGCTTGGAGCGGGGCGCCCAACGCGATCTGCAGCGCGAGTTCTTGTTGGACGCGCTCAGGGGTGTCCGGCAAAGTCTGGAGCAACTCCAGCCCTCGGCTCAGATGATGGACTGCTTCGACATTGGCTGAGCGCTGGCTGGCTCTCTGCCCTGCCTTCTGCCAATAGGGAATGGCGTGCTCTATTAGGCCTGCCTCGGTGTAGTGATGGGCCAGCAGTTCAGGCTGGGTCTCTGTGGTGTCTGGAAACTGGGCTTCTAACACTGTGGCAGTCTGTTGGTGATAGTGCTGGCGTTTGCTCTTGAGCAGTGACTGATAGGCCGTGTCCTGAATCAGCGCATGCTTGAACAGATACCGCGCCTGGGGTGGTAGGCCGCTCTGATAGACGAGTTCGGAGTCAACTAATTGCTTCAGCCCTTGTCGCAACGTGTCTTCGTTGAGTGGCGAGACGGCGTAGAGTAACTCATAATTAAATTCGCGTCCCAGCGTCGCGCCCAGTTGCCCTATTTCTTTGGCCGCCCCGAGCCGATCGAGCCGGGCCATCAGTGCATCCTGTAACGTCGCCGGAATGCCAAGGGCCTGTAGGGGCGTATGACTACGCGCCCCTCTGGCTTCGACGACGCTTTTCGTCAACTCCTCGACAAATAAGGGCACGCCGTCGGTCTTACTCACAATCTGTTGTATGATCTCGGCGGACAACAGTGCCGTGGGTGTGACTTGAGTGACCACTGCGGTAACGTGCTGCTGGCCCAACCGACTGAGGGTGAGCTGAGTGAGGGAGGACCGTGGCCTCCACGGCGGCGGGAACTCAGGC
>Ga0081539_10006121_pt1 | contig 11728 bp, 8 predicted proteins | sample TabmetS4T2R2_FD_71023 | JGI IMG/M metagenome (GOLD analysis project Ga0081539, IMG submission 71023) | Tabebuia heterophylla rhizosphere microbial communities from the University of Puerto Rico - S4T2R2 | ecosystem: Host-associated > Plants > Roots > Rhizosphere ...
GGGCCACGCCCCTTCGGGCAGCGCGCGCTCGTATTCCTCGATCAGGCGAGCGAGATGCGGCGCGTCCCACGGCGCGCTCACCAGCTGGAAGTTGAACGGCAGCTGCGCGCCCTGCAGGTTCACGCCGTAGTACTTCACCAGCCGCTCGACCGGCAGGTAGATCTCGCCGATCAGCACGCGCTCGTCATACTCGTCGAGCAACCGCCGCATGCGCGCGACAATATCCTGTACCTCCGGGCGGTCGGTGTTCTGCAGCGGCACCAGCCGCTGGTAGGGGTCCATGCCTTCGCGCCAGGCCGGGTTCGGCGGATTGTCGCGGAACCCTTCGTCCTTGATCAGGTGCCAGAGCACGTCGACCCGGAAACCGTCGACGCCGCGGTCGAGCCAGAAGCGCAGCACGTCAAGCATCGCCTCGACGACTTCGGGATTGCGCCAGTTGAGGTCCGGCTGCTCTGGCAGGAACGCGTGGTAGTAGTACTGGCCGGTTTGCGCGTCGAGCTGCCACCCCGAGCCGCCGAAGCACGAAAGCCAGTTGTTCGGCGGGCCGCCTCCGGGTGCCGGATCGCGCCACAGGTACCAGTCGCGCTTCGGACTGGCTCGCGAGCTGCGCGACTCGCGAAACCAGGGGTGCTGGTCGGAGGTGTGATTGGGCACGAAGTCCAGGATCACCTTGAGGTTGCGCGCGTGCGCCGCCGCCACCAATCGGTCGAAGTCCGCGAGCGAGCCGAAGAGCGGATGCACCCCGGTGTAATCCGCCACGTCGTAGCCGAAGTCCTTCATCGGCGACGGATAGATCGGCGAGAGCCACAGCGCGTGGACGCCCAGCCAGCGCAGGTAATCGAGGCGCGACAGCACGCCCGGCAGGTCGCCGACGCCGTCGCCGTTCGAATCCATGAACGAGCGCGGATAGACCTGATAGACGATACCCCGTTGCCACCAAAGATCCACGCCGTCCCCTTAGCAATTCCCGGGCACGCGCCGTGCTATTTCGGTCGGATGATCAACGATCTCTGGTACAAGAACGCGGTCATCTATTGCCTGAACGTCGGCACCTACATGGATTCCAATGCCGACGGCATCGGCGACTTCCAGGGGCTGATGCGGCGACTGGACTACCTGCACGGCCTGGGCGTCACCGCGGTCTGGTTGATGCCTTTCCAGAAGTCGCCGTGCAAGGACGACGGCTACGACGTCTCCGATTACTACGCCGTCGATCCACGGTACGGAACCCTCGGCGATTTCGTCGAGTTCACGCACGGCGCGAAGCAGCGCGGCATGCGCGTGATCATCGACCTGGTCGTGAACCACACCTCGAACGAGCACGCGTGGTTCCAGGAAGCCCGCCGCGACCCCGAGTCGAAGTACCGCGACTGGTATGTCTGGTCGAAAAAGAAGCCGTCGCACGCCAATCAGGGGATGGTGTTCCCGGGCGTGCAGAAGAGCACCTGGAGCTGGGACAAGGAAGCGCGCATGTATTACTTCCACCGCTTCTACGACTTCCAGCCCGACCTCAACACCTCCAACCCGAACGTCCAGGCCGAGATCCTGAAGATCATGGGATTCTGGATCCAGCTCGGCGTCTCCGGCTTCCGCATGGACGCCGTGCCGTTTGTCATCGGTACGAAGGGCGCGGACGTGAAGAAGCCGGTCGAGCAGTTCGACATGTTGCGCAGGCTGCGCGAGTTCCTGCAGTGGCGCCTGGGCGACTCGATCATCCTCGCCGAGGCGAATGTGCTGCCCGAGACCGACCTCAGCTACTTCGGCGACGAGGGCGAGCGCATGCAGATGATGTTCAACTTCCAGGTGAACCAGAATCTCTTCTATGCGCTCGCCGCCGCCGATACGCGGCCGCTCGTGCGTGCCATGAAGAAGACGAAGCCGCGGCCGGCGACCGCGCAGTGGGGGCTCTTCCTTCGCAACCACGACGAGCTCGACCTCGGTAGGCTCACCGAGCAGCAGCGCGAGCGCGTGTTCGAGAAATTTGGTCCGGAAAGGAACATGCAGCTCTACGATCGCGGCATCCGCCGGCGCCTCGCGCCGATGCTCGAAGGCGACCGCCGCCATCTCGAGCTCGCTTACAGCCTGATGTTCACCCTGCCGGGCACGCCGGTGATCCGCTACGGCGACGAGCTCGGGATGGGCGACGACCTCGAACTGCCGGAGCGCAACTGCGCGCGCACGCCGATGCAGTGGTCGACTGAGCCGCACGCGGGCTTCACCAAAGCCGACAAGCCGATCCTGCCGGTGATTGACAAGGGGCCTTACGGCTACGAGCACGTCAACGCCGCGGTCCAGCGCCGCGACGCGAACTCGATGCTGAACTGGACCGAGCGCATCATCCGCATGCGCAAGGAAGTGCCGGAAGTCGGCTGGGGCAACTTCGAGGTGCTGAATACCGGCACCAATGCGGTGCTCGCCATGCGCTACGACTGGCGCAACAACTCGGTGCTCTTCCTCCACAACCTGGATTCCAAGCCGCGCGAGGTCACGTTCTTCGCCGGTCTCTCCGGCGAGCGGGCGAAGCTGCTTGTCAACCTGCTCACCGAGGCGCACAGCCATGGCAACGAGCGCGGCCGGCACACGGTGCTCCTCGAGCCGTACGGCTACCGCTGGTACCGCGTCGGCGGGCTCGACTACCTCCTCAAGCGCACGGAAATCGACATCAAGGGCCCGCAGGCGGAGCCGAAAGGCGCTCGGCGCGCTTCATCGCGTTGACCCTCGCGAAGCCGGCTGCCCCGTGAACAGGCGGCTGCAAGCAATCAGCTTTGCTTGGCGGTCTCGCCCTTGGGCTCGACGGCTTTCATCGACAGGCGCACACGCCCCTTGTCGTCGGCCTCGAGCACCTTGACCTTCACGATCTGGCCTTCTTTCAGGTGATCGGACACAGCATTAACGCGCTCGTGGCTGATCTGCGAAATATGCAGCAGGCCGTCACGGCCGGGTAGCAGCTGCACGATCGCGCCGAAGTCGAGCAGGCGCAGCACCGGGCCTTCGTAGACCTTCCCGACCTCCACGTCGGCGGTAATGTCCTGGATTCGCTTCCTCGCTGCCTCGCCGCCCTCCGCGGAGATGCAGGCGATGGCGATCGTGCCGTCGTCCTCGATCTCGATGGTGGTGCCGGTCTCTTCCTGGATGCCGCGGATCACCACACCGCCCTTGCCGATGACATCGCGGATCTTGTCCGGGTTGATCTTCATCTTGATGATGCGCGGCGCGAACGTGGAGAGCTCGGCGCGCGAGCCTTCGATCGCCTGCTTCATGATGTCGAGGATCGCAAGGCGTGCCTCGCGCGCCTGATCGAGCGCGACCTTCATGATGCCCTTGTTGATCGACTCGATCTTCAGGTCCATCTGCAGCGCGGTGACGCCCTTGTCGGTGCCGGCGACCTTGAAGTCCATGTCGCCGAGATGGTCCTCATCGCCGAGGATGTCGGAGAGCACCGCGAAGCGGTTGCCTTCCTTGATGAGCCCCATGGCGATGCCGGCGACGTGCGCCTTGACCGGCACGCCCGCGTCCATCAGGGCGAGGCTGCCGCCGCAGACCGAGGCCATCGACGACGAGCCGTTCGATTCCGTGATCTCGGAGACGACGCGAATCGAATAGCCGAATTCCTCCTGCGTCGGCAGCAGGCCGACGAGCGCGCGCTTGGCGAGGCGGCCGTGCCCGATCTCGCGCCGCTTCGAGGGGCCCATTCGCCCAGTCTCGCCGGTCGCGTAGGGCGGCATGTTGTAGTGGAACATGAAGCGCTCGCGGTACTCGCCGGAGAGCGCGTCGATGATCTGCTCGTCGCGGCCGGTGCCGAGCGTGACGGTGACCAGCGCCTGCGTCTCGCCGCGGGTGAAGAGCGCCGAGCCGTGCGTGCGCGGCAGCACGCCGACGCGCACGTTGATCGGCCGCACGGTGCGCGTGTCGCGACCGTCGATACGCGGCTCGCCGTCGAGGATCTGGCCGCGCACGATCTTCGACTCGAGGTTGAAGTAAATCTCCCTGAGCTCGTGCGGATCGATCTCCACGCCGATCTGCTTCGCTTCGTCGGCGAGCTGCTCGGCGACGCGCTTGCGGATCTCCTGCAGCCGGGCGTTGCGCATCTGCTTCTGCTTCAGGCGGAACGCCTCGCGCAGGTCCGACTCGGCGAGCTCGGCGACGCGCTGGATGAGCGAGTCGTTCTTCGGCGGCGCCTGCCACTCCCAGGCCGGCCGCCCCGCCACCTCGGCGAGCTCGTGGATCGCCTGGATCGCCGCCTGCATCTGCTCGTGGCCGAAGACGACGCCGCCGAGCATCACGTCCTCGGAGAGCTCGAGCGCTTCGGATTCGACCATCATCACGCCCTGCTCGGTGCCGGCGACCACCAGGTTCAGCTTCGACTCCTTGAGCTGCGTCGCGGTCGGGTTGATCACGTACTCGCCATTCACATGGCCGACGCGGCAGGCGCCGATGGGGCCGTTGAACGGGATGCCCGAGAGCGTAAGCGCCGCGGAGACCGCCAGCATCGCCGGGATGTCGGAGTCGACCTCCGGGTTTAGCGACATCACCGTGGCGACCACCTGCACTTCGTTCAGGAAGCCGTCGGGGAACAGCGGCCGGATCGGCCGATCGATCAGGCGCGAGGTGAGCGTCTCTTTCTCGGAGGGGCGGCCTTCGCGCTTGAAGAAGCCGCCGGGAATCTTGCCGGCGGCATAGGTCTTCTCTACGTAGTCGACCGTCAGCGGGAAGAAGTCCTGTCCGGCGCGCGGCTCTTTCGCCGCCACCACCGTGGCGAGGACCACGGTGTCGTCCATGCTGCACACCACGGAGCCGTGCGCCTGGCGCGCGATCTCGCCGGTCTCAAGCGTTACCTGGTGCGAACCGAACGTGAAGCTTTTCTTGGTGGGAGTCAAAGGGAGTCCTCTGTCGTTGCCCGCAAATAAAAACGCTCACCCCAGGGCGAGCGTCGATTTACCGCGGCATCAGGAAAATTACTTGCGTAGGCCCAGCTTCTCGATCAACCCGCGGTACTTGTCCGCGTCCTTGCGCTTCAGATAATCGAGAAGCTTGCGGCGCTGGCTCACCATGACCAGCAATCCGCGCCGCGAATGAAAATCCTTGACGTGTGTCTTGAAGTGCTCGGTAAGGCTGTTGATGCGCTCGGTGAGGAGCGCGACCTGCACCTCGGGAGAACCGGTGTCTTTGCCCGAGCGCTGGTACTGTCTTACCACCTGCGCCTTCTGCGGGACCTGCAATGCCATGCGACTGTCTCTCTCGTGCGTCTGAAAATTTGAGCCGGCGATTCTAACCGATGCACCGCAGCGTCACAAGGTTTTTCGAGCTTTTTCAGCCGCTTGAGTGAGGCGCACGGCTTTCAGGATGCCGTCTGCGTGGGCGCGCGCAAGCCCGATCACGGCGCCATCGGCGCGATAGAGCGCGCACAGACCCTCCCGCAGTCCGCTGATTTGCAACGGCTGGCCGTTGCGCAGGCGCGCCTCCGACGCGGCGTCGAGCTGCGTTGCCGGAAACCCGGCGAGGAGCGAGGCGAGCGGCAATAGGCGCTCGCGCGCAGCGGCACCGAGCTCGTCCAAGGTCACGGCCTCGTCGATGCGAAAACCGCCGGCAGCGGTGCGGCGCAGGGCGCCGAGGTGCGCGCCGCTCCCGAGGGCGGCTCCGATGTCCTCGGCGAGCGAGCGGATATACGTTCCCTTGCTGCAGCGGACGCGCAGCTCGACGAGCGGCGGCGCGAAGCCGAGGAGCTCGAGGCTGCGGATTTCCACCTGGCGGCCGGCGCGCTCGACGCTCTCGCCTTTGCGGGCGAGCTTGTAGAGCGGCACGCCGTCGCGCTTGAGCGCCGAGTGCATCGGCGGCACCTGCTGGATAGACCCGCGAAATCGGCCGAGGACCGAATCGAGCTGCGCCGGCGTCACCTCGACCGGGCGCTCTTCCAGCACCGTGCCTTCGGCGTCGCCGGTGCTCGTGCGGACGCCGAGCTTCAGGGTGGCGAGGTATTCCTTGTCGGCGTCGAGAAGCGGCCCGGCGAACTTCGTCGCTTCGCCGAACAGCACGAGGAGAAGCCCCGAGGCCAAAGGGTCGAGCGTGCCGGCGTGGCCGGCCTTCTTCGCGCCGAGCGCGCGCTTCGCCGCCTGCAGCGCGGCGTTCGAGCTCATGCCGAGCGGCTTGTCGAGAAGCAGCGCGCCGTCGATCATTTCTTCGGATTGGCGGCGTCGATCAGGCGCGCGAGCCGATCGCCGCGCTCGACCGAGACGTCGTACTCGAAGCGCAGCTCCGGCGTCGTATAAAGCTTCAGGCGCTTGGCGAGCTGCGAGCGCAGGAAGCCGCTCGCGCGTTTCAGGCCCTTGGACGCGTCTGGCACGTGCGCGGGATCGAGCGTGGTGAAGAGCACCTTGGCGTGCGAGAAATCCGGCGAGACGTCGACCGCCGTGATGGTGATCATGCCGACCCGCGGATCGCGCAGCTCGCGCTGCAGGAGGTCGGAGAGCTCGCGCTGGATCAGGTCGCCCAGCTTCTCGGGACGACCCGATCGCTTGCCCTTCACAGCGTGCGCGCCACCTCGACGGTCTCGAAGACCTCGAACTGGTCCTTCTCTTTCAGGTCGTCGAAGTTCTTGAGCGACATGCCGCACTCGAAGCCGGCCTTCACCTCGCGCACGTCGTCCTTGAAGCGCTTGAGCGAGTCGATCTCGCCGGTATGGATGACGACGTTGTCGCGCAGCACGCGCACGTGCGCGCCGCGTTTCACCAGGCCCTCCAGCACGTAGCAGCCGGCGACCGTGCCGATCTTCGAGATGCGAAATACCTGGCGCACTTCGACCAGGCCCAGCACCTGCTCCTTCTTCTCCGGCGCGAGCATGCCGGAGAGGGCCGCCTTGATCTCGTCGACCGCCTCGTAAATGATGTTGTAGTACTTGACCTGGATGCCGGCCGACTCGGCGAGCTTGCGGGCCGCCGCATCCGCACGCGTGTTGAAGCCGATGATGACGGCGCGCGAGGCCATCGCCAGGTTGACGTCGGACTCGGTGATGCCGCCGACGCCGGCGTGCACCACGGTCACCCTCACCTCGTCGCTGCCAAGGCGCGTGAGCGCGTGGATCAGCGCTTCCTGAGATCCCTGCACGTCGGCCTTGATGAGGAGGTTCAGCACCTTCTTCTCGCCCTCGCCCATCTGCTCGAACATGTTCTCGAGCTTCGCCGCCTGCTGCTTGGCGAGCTTGACGTCGCGGAACTTGCCCTGGCGGAAGAGCGCGATCTCGCGTGCCTTGCGCTCATCGGTGAGCACCATCATGTCCTCTCCCGCGTTCGGCACTTCGGAGAGACCCTGGATCTCCACCGGTATCGACGGGCCGGCCGATTGCACGGGCTTCGCGTTCTCATCGAGCATGGCACGCACGCGGCCGAACACCGCGCCGGTGAGCACGATGTCGCCACGGTTGAGCGTGCCCGATTGCACGAGCACGGTGGCCACCGGACCACGGCCCTTGTCGAGCCGCGCCTCGATCACCACGCCCTTCGCCGGCGCGTCGACCGGCGACTTGAGCTCCAGCACCTCTGCCTGCAGCAGCAGCTGCTCGAGGAGATCATCGATACCCGCCCCGGTCTTGGCCGACACCGGCACCACCGGCGAGTCGCCGCCGAATTCTTCCGGCACGACGCCGTGCGTGAGCAGGTCCTGCTTCACCTTCTGCGGGTTTGCCTCGTGCTTGTCGATCTTGTTCATCGCCACGACCAGCGGCACCTTGGCCGCCTTGGCGTGGTTGATCGCCTCGATCGTCTGCGGCATGACGCCGTCATCGGCCGCCACCACCAGCACGACGATGTCGGTCACCTTGGCGCCGCGCGCACGCATGGCGGTGAAGGCTTCGTGGCCGGGCGTATCGAGGAACGTGATCACGCCGCGCGGCGTCTCGACATGGTAGGCGCCGATGTGCTGCGTGATGCCGCCCGCCTCACCCGCCGCCACCTTGGTGCGTCGGATGTAGTCGAGGAGCGAGGTCTTGCCGTGGTCGACGTGGCCCATGACGGTGACGACCGGCGGCCGCGGCTCGAGATCGGTCGAGGTCGGCTCCGCCGTCGCCGCGAGGAAGGACTCGGGATCGTCGAGCTTCGCCGCCTTCGCCTTGTGGCCCATTTCCTCGACCAAGATCATGGCCGTCTCCTGGTCGAGCACCTGATTGATGGTTGCCATGGTGCCGAGCTTCATCAGGGCCTTGATCACCTCGGCCGCCTTCACCGACATGCGGTGGGCGAGCTCGCCGACCGTGATCGTCTCCGGCACCGGAATCTCGCGCACCACCGGCTCGGTGGGCGCGGCAAAGGTGCTCACTTCCGCGCCGCCCGCCGGGCGGTGGCGCGTGCCGCCGCGCGCGTGCCAGCCGGCGACGCCGCCGCCCACGTCGCCGCGCGTCTTGATCGTGCGCCGGCGCGCCGAATCGTCGCGCAGCACGGTGGTCGGCTTCGCCTTCTTGGGCTTTTTCTCGACCTTGGCATCCGCCGCGGGCTTCGGCGCATGCAACGTGGTCGCCGCTGCCGGTGCGGCCGCGCTTGCCGCTGCGGCCGCCGCCTCGGCGGCCTTCTGCTCGGCTTCCTTCTTCTCGCGCTCCTGCTTCTCGCGCAGCTCGGCCGCCTGGAGCTCGGCGAGCTGCTGCTGACGGCGCGACTCTTCTTCGCGCAGCTCGAGCTCCTTCGGATCGACCGCCGGGGCCGCCGGCGGCGGCGGAGGCGGTGCCTCGGCGGCCACCGCGGCTGCAGTGACTTCGGCCGGATCGCGCTTCACGAAGACGCGCTTCTTTCTCACCTCGACCTGCACCGTACGGTACTTGCCGCTCGCGTCGGTCTTGCGGATCTCGCTCGTCTGCTTGCGCGTGAGCGTGATCTTGTTCTTGCTCTCGGCGGAGCCGTGGGTCTTCCTGAGGTACTCGAGCAGGCGCGACTTGTCGGTGTCGGTGAGCGAGTCTTCGGGCACGCGCTTATCGACGCCCGCCGCGCGCAGCTGCTCGAGCAGCACCGAAGGGGGCACCTTCAGCTCGCTCGCGAACTGGGCAACGCTCGTCTGGGCCATCGTTATGCCGCCTCCTTGTTCTGGTCATCGCCGAACCAGTGGGCGCGCGCGGCCATGATCAGCTTCTTCGCCCTTTCCGCGTCCATGCCGGTCATCTCGGAGAGTTCGTCGACCGCGAGGTCGGCGAGGTCGTCGCGACTCTTGACGCCGTTTTCCACCAGCTTCGCTGCGAGCTGCGTGTCCATGCCGTCGAGCTTGAGGAGCTCGGGGTCGACGCCTTCCATCTTCTCCTCGTTGGCGATCGCGGCCACGAGGAGCGCGTTGCGCGCCCGGTTGCGCAGTTCATTCACGGTGTCCTCGTCGAAGGACTGGATCTCGAGGAGCTCGTTGATCGGCACGTAAGCGATCTCCTCCAGCGTCGAGAAGCCTTCCTCGATCAGGATGTTGGCGACCTCCTCGTCGACGTCGAGCTTCTCCATGAACTGCGACTTGATGCGGCCGCTTTCCTCCTGCTGTTTCTTGTTCGACTCCTCTTCGGTCATCAGGTTGATCTGCCAGCCCGTGAGCTCGGAGGCAAGGCGCACGTTCTGGCCGCTACGGCCGATGGCCACGGCAAGGTTTTCCTCGTCCACGACGACGTCCATCGCATGCTTCTCCTCGTCGACGACGATCGAGGAGACCTCGGCCGGCGCCAGCGCGCCGATCACGAACTGCGCCGGGTCGGCGGACCAGAGGACGATGTCGACGCGCTCGCCGGCGAGCTCTTGCGTCACCGCCTGCACGCGCGAGCCGCGCATGCCGACGCAGGTGCCGATCGGGTCGATGCGCTTGTCGTTCGTATGCACGGCGATCTTCGCCCGGATCCCCGGATCGCGCGCCGCCGATTTGATTTCCAACAATCCCTCCTCGATCTCGGGCACCTCGAGCTCGAAGAGCTTCATGATGAACTGCGGCGCGGTGCGCGAAAGGATGAGCTGCGGGCCGCGCGCCTGGCGGTCGATCTTCATCACCCAAGCGCGCACGCGGTCGCCGACGCGCAGGTTTTCCTTCGGGATCATGTGCTCGCGCGGCAGCAGCGCTTCCAGCCGGCCCGATTCGATGATCGCGTTGCCGCGCTCCATGCGCTTCACCGTCCCGGTGACGAGCTCGTCGCCGCGCGAAAGGAAGTCGTTAAGAATCTGCTCGCGCTCGGCGTCGCGGATGCGCTGCAGAATGACCTGCTTCGCGGTCTGCGCGCCGATGCGACCGAACTCGACGTTTGGCAGCCGCTCCTCGATGATGTCGTCGACCTTGGCGTCGGCCTTGCCCTTGTCCTGCGCCTCCTCGACCGAGAGCATCTGCGCCCGGTTCCATTCGGGCGTGTCGTCGGGCAGCACCTTCCAACGCCGGAAGGTCTCGTAGGCGCCGGTGTTGCGATCGACGGCGACGCGCACGTCGATGTCCTCGGTGTATTTCTTCTTGGTGGCGGAGGCGAGCGCCATCTCGAGCGCGCCGAAGACGATGTCGCGCGGCACGTTCTTCTCCCGCGCCAGGACGTCGACCAGCATCACCAGTTCACGATTTCCAGCCATCACAGTCGTATTTGCTGCCAAGCTGCCCTCACAGTTCGGGAACGAGCCGCGCGCGCTCGACGTCGCCGAGCTCGAGCTGCACCGTTCTGCCATCCAGTTCCAGGTTGACGCGCGCGCCTTCGGCGCCGCGCAGCACGCCGACGAACCGTCGGCGCCCGGTCGCATCCGGCGTACGCATCTTCACGTCGGCTTTCTGGCCGGCGAAGCGCACGAAGTCGGCGAGATGCTTGAGCGGCCGGTCAAGGCCGGGCGACGATACCTCTAGCCGCTCGTAGTGCACGCCTTCGACTTCGAACACGCGCGACAGTTGGCGGCTCACCGCCGCACAGTCCTCGACATCGATGCCGCCGGGCTTGTCGATGAAGAGACGCAGCATCCGTCCCCCGTTCGCCGCCTGCAGCTCGACGAGCTCGTAACCCATGCCGGTCACCACCGGCGCCACCACCGCTTCCAAGGCCGCCATAAATGCGTCGCGCGGCGCGGAAACAAAAAATGGGCCGAAGCCCATCTTTGTCCAGCGCCATCAAAGCTTTTGAAGTTTAACAGGATTTGCTACCTCGCGCCACTGTCCCGGCGGCAAATCGCGAGGCAACTCGAACGACCCATAGCGGACGCGCAGCAGTCGGCTGACGCGCGCGCCGACGGCGTCGAACATGCGCCGCACCTCGCGGTTACGACCCTCTCTGAGCGTCACCCGGTACCAGCGGTTGGCGCTCTCGCGCACTCGCGGGTCGGCGGACTCGATGCGATCGAACGCGGCGTGTCCGTCGGCGAGCTCGACACCGCGGCGCAAACGCTCGAGCTCCGCTTGCCCGAGCGCGCCCTGGACCCGCACCGCGTACTCGCGCTCAAGGCCATAGCGCGGATGCATCAACCGGTTGGCAAGCTCGCCGTCATCGGTGAAAAGCAAGAGTCCGGCGCTGTTGATGTCGAGCCGCCCGACTGCAATCCAGCGGCCCGGCGGCAGGCGCGCAAAGACGGTCGGCCGTCCTGCGGGGTCACTGCGCGTGACGAGCTCGCCTTCCGGCTTGTGGTACATGAGCAGCCGCCCGCTGGCGCTGGCGCTGAGAATGACAGGTCGGCCGTCGACCGCGACGGCATCGCCCGGCGCGGCTCGATCGCCGAGCTTGGCGATGCGCCCGGCGAGCGTTACCCGCCCTGCCTCAATCCACGAC
>Ga0081539_10006122_pt1 | contig 11725 bp, 10 predicted proteins | sample TabmetS4T2R2_FD_71023 | JGI IMG/M metagenome (GOLD analysis project Ga0081539, IMG submission 71023) | Tabebuia heterophylla rhizosphere microbial communities from the University of Puerto Rico - S4T2R2 | ecosystem: Host-associated > Plants > Roots > Rhizosphere ...
AGGCGGCGCTCGAGAGTTCGGTGGTCCGGCTGGCCCGCGACCTCGTCCGGCTCGGCATCGTGGCCGTCCACGATCCGGGCGCGCTGTCGCTCCAGGAGGGCCTCGGCGCGGGGATCGCGGCGTACCGGGCCCTCGACGAGCGGGGCGACCTGCCGATCCGCGTCCACGCGGCGATCCGCTCCGAGCAGCTTGCCGCCGCCACGGAGGCGGGGCTGCGCAGCGGCGACCCGCTCGGACGGCCCGGCGGCCGGGCGCGCTTCGGCTGGCTGAAGCTGTTCGCCGACGGCACGCTCGCGTCGCGGACGGCGGCGCTCCTCGAGCCGATCGAGCCGGAGGAAGGGAGGCCACTCCCGGCCGGCACCGAGCGCGGGATCTGGCTCACCGAGCCCGCCGAGGTCGCCGACTTCGCACGGCGCGCGGCGGACGCCGGGATCGCGACGATGGTCCACGCGATCGGCGACCGGAGCTGCCGGGTGACGCTCGACGCGCTGGAGCCGACCGCCGGCCGGACCGCGCTCATGCCCCGGCTCGAGCACGTCCAGCTCCTCCACCCCGACGACCGTCCGCGCTTCGCACGCGCCGGGATCGCGGCCTCGATCCAGCCGATCCACGTCCGGGCTGACGCGCCGATCGCGCTTCGCCTGTGGGGCGACCGGGCCGAGACGCGCGGTTACCCGATGCGCTCGCTCGTGGACGCGGGCGCGGTCGTCGCGTTCGGGACGGACGCGCCCGTGGAGCCGATCGATCCCTGGCCGGGGCTGTCGATGGCGGTCACCCGGATCGACGGATCCTGGCCGGAAGGGATCCCGCCGTTCGGCCGTTCGGAGCGGCTGACCCTCGAGGCAGCGCTCCGCGCCGCGTGCGTCGCGCCGGCGACGACCGCGGCCGAGGACGGCGACCGCGGCCGGCTCGTCCCGGGCCAGCGGGCGGACCTCGTCGTGATCCCGGCCGAGGCGGTCACGAACCCGATCGAGCCCGGCGGCGCGCTCGCGACGTGCCGGCCCCGGCTCGTGATGATCGACGGGGACGTCGCATTCGAGCGCTAGTCGACCGTCCCAGGCGAGATGACCACCACGATCAGCCCCGGCCTGCCATTCCTCGTGTTCGCGGCCATCGTTCCAGCCGTCATCTGGCGTGGCCGGCGGCACGGCCTCTCCGCGGCGACGATCACGGCCCAAGTCGTGCTCGGGGCGTGGATCGCCGCGATCGTCGCGCTGACCCTGTTCCCGCTGCCGTGGCGAACCGGTCCCGGCGGGCCCACGATCGCTCCGGGGCGCTGGGAGTGGCCGATGCCCTGGGCGTCGATCACGCCATTCGCGACGATCGGGCAGTCGCTGGCTGCCGGCTTCTCGTCGACCGAAGGCTGGGTCTTGATCGGGAATCTCGTCGCGTTCATGCCGCTCGGGTTCCTCGCTCCGCTCGCCGATCCTCGCTGGCACTCCGCCGTCCGCATCCTGGCGCTCGGCGTCCTTGCTTCCACGGCGATCGAGCTCGCCCAGCTGGGCTGGGACCTGGTCGTTGGGATGCCGTGGCGGGCCGCCGACGTCGACGACGTGATCGTGAACGCCGCGGGAACGGTCGTCGGCTACGCCGCGTTGCGCGTCGGCGAGTCCGTGGTCGGGCAGCGCCGGGAGAAGGTCAGCGCGAGCTGAGCTCCTTCGCCGCGTCGGCGAACAGCCCGTTGAGGATCCGCGACGTCGAGGGGAAGGCGTGGATCGTGTCGGCGAGGACCTCGACCGGCAGCCGCGCCCGGATCGCCACCACGCACTCGTGGATCGCCGCTGACGCGTCGGGCGCGGCGATCGCGGCGCCGATCAGCTCGCGCGTCGCGCGATCGAACGTCAGCGTCACGTGGCCGATCGTCTCCTCGAGCGCGTAGCCGCGCGAGGACGTCTTGAAGTCGGCCACGTACTCGACCGCGTCGATCCCCGCCGTCTTCGCCTCGTCGAGGGTCTGACCGACGGACGCCGCCTCGGGATCGGTGTAGGTCGCCCGCGGCAGGGCGCGGTAGTCGGGTGTGACCGCGTCCCCGAGCGCCATCCGAACGGCCCGCTCGCCCTGGTAATGGGCCTGGTGGGTGTGGAGCTCGGGTCCGGCCGGGTCGCCGATCACCCAGAGCCCATCGGCGACCCGTAGCCGCCCGTCGCGGGGGAAGGCCGTCCGCCCGCTCGTGTCGAGTCCGTAGTGCTCGAGGCCCAGGTCGTCGAGCGGGAACGAGCGGCCGACCGCGAGGAGGATCGCGTGGCCCTCGGCCGTCGTGCCGTCGTCGAGGTCGATGACATCAGCACTGTCCGTGCCGGCGCCCGCCCGGGCGCCCACCGCTCGGACGCCCAGGCGGACCGTGACCCCGTCGCGAACGAGCAGCTGGCGGACCGCCTCGGAGTTCCGGGGGTGCTCGGTCGGCATCAGCCGATCGCCGGACTGGACGATCGTCACCGGGACGCCGAACCGGACGTAGACCTGCGACAACTCACAGCCGGTCGGTCCGCCGCCGAGGACCACGAGGCTCTTCGGGAGCTCGCGGGCGAGGGTCGCCTCGCGGTTCGTCCAGACCCGGACGCCGTCGAGGCCCTGGATCGGTGGCATCTTCGAGCTCGAGCCGACGGCGATGACGACGTTCCGGGCGGCGATCTCGTGGGCCCGGTCGTCGTGACGGACCTCGACCCGGCCGCGGGCCATGATCCGGGCGGAGCCGCGGTACGTGACCGCCCCGGCGTCGTCGAGGCGCTTCACGTGGGACGAGTCGTCCGGCTCCGCGGCGTCGGCGGGGCGGTTGACCATGAAATCGCGCGCCTTCGAGGCGCGTTGCCACGAGTAGCGCCCCGGGTTCGCGTGATGCTCCGCAGCGCCGTGGAGCAGGGACTTCGAGGGCAGGCAGCCGATGTGCGGGCAGCTGCCGCCGAACCATTCCCGGTCGACGATCGCGACGGTCGCGTCGCGCGAGCGGGCCTCGAACGCGGCGGCCTCGCCGGCGGGGCCGGCGCCGATGATCACGAAGTCGAACGTCTCCATGGCGCTAGTGTGGCCGTTCGGGGCGCCGCCTACGTGACGCTCCGCTGACGGACCGCCTCGAACAGGAGGACGGCGGCCGCGACCGACACGTTCAGGCTGTCGGCGACGCCAGCCATCGGGATCGCGACCGCGGTCACCTCGGGCGTCCGCCAGGCGGACGACAGCCCGCCCGCCTCGCTGCCGAGGACGATCGCAAGCGGGCCGCGGAGGTCCGCCGCGGTGTACGGGACCGACGCCTCGACGATCGCGGCCACGGATCTGATCGCGCGGGCGCGCAACCACTCGAGCGTGGCGGCGGCCGTCGCCGAGACGACGGGCAGGCCGAAGATCGTCCCGAGCGAGGCCCGGATCGCGTTCGGGTTGAACGGGTCGGTCAGCGGATCTGCGGCGACCACCGCGTCCACGCCCGCTCCATCGGCCGAGCGGAGGATCGCACCGAGATTGCCAGGCTTCTCGACGCCCTCCACGACGACGAGGAGCGGATCGTCGGGCAGGTCGAGGTCGTCGAGGACGAGCTGAGGCGCGCGGACGATCGCGACCACGCCGTCCGAGCGATCACCAAACGCGATCTTCGCGAGGACGGGCTGGCTGACCTCGACCGTCGAATCGCGCCGCCCGACCCGGTCGACGACCGCGGTCGCGTCCGGCGATCGGACCAGGTCCGGCGCGACGAAGGCGGTCTCGATCGGCACCGCCGCGTCCAGCGCCCGGAGGATCTCGCGCGCGCCGTCGACGATCGTGAAGCCGGTTGCCTCGCGCTCGCGCCGATCGCGCAGCCGGACGGCGGCCTTGACCCGCGCGTTCGTCAGGCTCGTGATCGGGCCGCGGGTGTCGGTCATCGGAGGATCATGCGGGCCGCGACGCCGGACGGCAGACGCGCGCCGCTCGTCGCGACCAGCTCGATCGGCTCGGCGACGATCCGGCCGCGCCCGTGGAACGCGTCGTCGAGCGCGTCCCCGAGGTCCTCGGGAGCCATCCCCGTCGTGTGCGCGGTGACGAGGACGAAGGCGTCATCCAGCGCGACCGCCGCGACGGCGTCGAGCAGCTCTGGCAGCGTGTCGGCGAGCTCCCAGCGCCGTCCGCCCGGGCCGTGGCCGTAGCTCGGCGGGTCCACGACGATCCCGTCGTAGCGCCGCCCGCGCCGTGCCTCGCGCGAGGTGAACGCGAGCGCGTCATCGACGATCCAGCGGATCGGCGCGCCGGTCATCCCGGACAGCTCCCCGTTGCGCCGCGCCCAGGCGACGCCCGGCCGCGCAGCGTCCACGTGGGTGACTGCGGCACCGGCCCGGGCCAGGGCGAGGGTCGTCGCGCCGGTGCCCGCGAACAGGTGGAGGACGCGCGACGACTCCGGGCCCGCGAGCGCTTGGACGAGGAACGGCCAGAACAGGCGATGCTCGGGGAACAGGCCGACGCTCCCGCCGGTCGTGGCGCGGAGCTCCAGGACGAGCCCGTCGAGGGCGATCGTCCATGGCTCGACCGAGGCCGACCAGCCGCGGTCTCGATCGAATCGGACGTCAGCCTTGGCCCACGCGGCGCGAGCTGCCCGAGGCCGATCGATGGCCGCCGGCGCAGGCCGATCCACGACGCGCTCGCCGAACCGCTCGAGGCGCCGTCCGTCCCCGCAGTCCAGCAGCTCGTAGCCGGTCCCTGTCGCCATCGCCTGATCATCGGGGAGAACCGCCGTGCCCGCCGCGCCGTATCGTTCGGCATGATGCCCTCACCCAGGTGGATCGCCCTGTCCGCCAACCTGCTCCTGGCCCTCGTCGTCGCGTGCACGCCCGGCTCGACGCCGGCACCGGCCTCGAGCGGGAACCCGGGAGCGGCCCCGTCGTCCGCGCCGAGCTCGAGCGGCAAGCCGGGCTACTAGCTCGACCGTCTTCGGGCCTGCCGGAACGCCCGTTCAGAGTCGGCCCGTTCGTCCCGCATTAACAGACGGTGGCGGCTCGGGTCGACTCGGACGCGATGGTCAAGCCCGGTCGGATCGGCCGCGAGCCGCAGGTGCGCGACGCCGCAGTCGCCGGGCGACTAGGTCAGTTGGTAACAGCACGCGCTTAACATGCCGCCGGTAGCCACGGTGTAGCGTTGTGCCGTGACGTGCGTGAGAGGGGATTTGAGCGCAGTTATGGGGTGTGCGTGAGGGGGAGAATGGCGTTGCTAACGGATGCGACCTTCTGGACAGCGCTCGGGTCGGTCGCAACGGCCGCGGCATTCATCGCAGTCCTGTATCAGATTGTCTCGACCGATCGGCGACAGACGTCCGCGGACGAACGGGCTCAAGCGGAGCTCGTGTCCGGGTGGATCGACGCGGACCCAGGCCGCGTCGCGACATTCGTTCTAAGTAATGCCTCCCAGACGCCTGTCTACGAGGTCGTCGCTGTCGTCGTGGCCACGCGCTCTGGACCCGCAACGGCTGAAACAGCAATCGTGGAAGGCGCCGATACGGTTGTGCAGGATGCCCTCCCGCCGGGACGAGTCACCCAGCCGGTCCGGTCATATCCGGGCTCGGGCCCCCATGCGTCATGGACCGTCGAAGTCGGATTTACTGACGCTGGGGGTCGCCATTGGATGCGCCGCCAGGACGGGTCCCTTGAGCGACTCAGCATGTCTGCGTGGTTCGTTCTCGGCGTGGCACCTGGCATGCATGGAATTCCCTCGCCGACGCCATAGGAGCAACGACGCCGCGAACGTCTAATGCTCGCGGTGGCCGCCGGGGGAGCGGACCGGGGGAGCGGGACGAGACGCGCTAGGTGTTCTTCCCGGTCAGGTTATTGACGGGCGCACTTGGGCCGTGCCGGGGTAGGCTGCGACGTTGGGCCCTAGAGTCGCCTTCGGTTAGAATGAGCGGACTGTTGGAGGCGTTGGCCACCACGTTTCTAGACCTCGTGTACGGACTGGAACACCGGACAGCTATAGGGCCTAGGAGCGGTGTGGTCAGTAGCTCAATGGGAGAGATCGGCAGTTATCGACTTTAGCCAAGCACGAAACCACCGATCTCGATGGGCGGCTAGCTCAGCTGGTTAGAGCACTTGCTTGACATGCAAGAGGTCACTGGTTCGAGTCCAGTGTCGCCCACCACAACCTGAACGCGACGATCGGGACACGTCCCGGCGCCGCCGCCCACAGAGAGCCGGGCCAAGGCTGCGAGCCCGGCGGCGTGTGACGTCGAGGGCACCACCCGGGAGCGACCGGTGAACCGGACCGGGATCCGCCCGTTAGCGCGGCCACGAGGGCGCGAGCCGGCGGGCATCGCGAACGCGGGTGGAACCGCGGGAGGAACCAACCTCTCGTCCTGCACGGACGAGAGGTTTCGTGTTTCTCCGGGAGGTCGAGGGCATGGCAGACGAGGTCAAGGACGCAGCCGCCGAGGTCGAGCTCGACGAGCAGATGCCGGACGCACCCGAGCGCGGCAGCGCGTCCGAGCTCATGGACCACGGCGCCGCGGGCGACCAGCTCGGCCCGATGCGCCACAGCGCCGCGCACGTCCTGGCCGAGGCCGTGCTCGACCTGTACCCGGGGACGAAGCTCGGGATCGGGCCGGTCATCCAGGACGGCTTCTACTACGACTTCCTCCTGCCGCGCCCGCTGACGCCCGAGGACCTGCCGCGGATCGAGGAGCGGATGCGCGAGTCGATCGCGGCCGACCACCCGTTCGAGCTGTCCGAGGAGACGCCGGAGGTGGCGCGCCAGCAGCTCGTGGAGCGAGACCAGACGTTCAAGGTCGAGATCATCGACGACCTCCTCGCGTCAAGCGAGCGGGACGGGTCCCCGATGCCGCCGACGACCTTCTACCGACAGGGCCCGTTCATCGACCTGTGCCGCGGCCCGCACGTCGCGAGCACGGGGAAGATCGGGCCGTTCAAGCTCTTGGGCACCGCCGGAGCCTACTGGCGCGGCGACGAGAAGCGGCCGATGCTGACCCGGGTCTATGGCACGGCGTGGTCGAACCAGGAGGACCTGGACGCCTACCTGTGGCGGCGGGCCGAGGCGAAGAAGCGCGACCACCGCCGGCTCGGCGTGGCGCTCGACCTGTACTCGTTCCACGATGTGTCGCCGGGCTCGGCGTTCTGGCACCCGAAGGGCCAGGCGATCTGGCGGACCCTCGAGGGCGCGATGCGCGACCTCCAGCGAAGGCGTGGCTACGAGGAGATCTCCACGCCGATCCTCGTGTCCGAACGGCTCTGGCGCCAGTCCGGCCACTGGGACCTGTACCGCGAGAACATGTTCATCGTCGAGTCCGAGAAGCAGCTGTTCAGCCTGAAGCCGATGAACTGCCCGGAGTCGACGTTCATCTACCGGTCACGGAAGCGGTCCTACCGCGATCTTCCGCTGCGTTTCAACGAGTACGGCCGGCTCCACCGGAACGAGCGGTCCGGGACCCTGAGCGGGCTGACCCGCGTGCGCCAGTTCATCCAGGACGACGCCCACCTCTACGTCCGCGCCGACCAGCTGACTGACGAGGTGGAGGCGCTCCTCGGCGAGGTCCGTGAGGCGTACTCGTGGGTCGGGCTGGAGCCGCGCTTCGCGTTCGCGACGAAGCCCGACAAGGCGATCGGTGACCCGGCGCTGTGGGAGCGTGCCGAGCAGCTCATCAAGGAGGCCTTCGCCGCCGCCGACATCTCGTACGAGCTCAAGCCGAAGGACGGGACGTTCTACGCGCCGAAGATCGACATCTACATCGACGACGCGCTGGGCCGGGAATGGCAGATGGCGACGATCCAGATCGACCTGACGATGCTCCCCGAGCGGTTCGACCTGACCTACACGGCCGAGGACGGTTCCGAGCAGCGACCGATGGCCATCCACCGGGCGATCTACGGCTCGCTCGAGCGGTTCATCGGGATCCTCGTGGAGCACTTCGGCGGGGCATTTCCGTTCTGGCTCGCGCCGGTCCAGGCCGTCGTGATCCCGATCGCGGACCGGCACCTGGAGGCGGCGCGGGAGCTCGCGGGGCTCCTGTCGTCACGAGGCCTCCGTGTGGACGTCGACGATTCGTCGAATCGGATGCAGTACAAGATCCGCACGGCCCAGGAGCAGAAGGTGCCGTACATGATCGTGCTGGGCGACCGCGAGATCGAGGCGCGAACGGCGTCGCCCCGTACGCGGAGCGGGGAGCAGCAGCCGGCCGAGCCGTGGGACGCGTTCGCGGATCGGCTCGTCGAGGAGTCATCGAGCCGGCGCGTCTCCTAGGGTCGCGTAGCGAGTCGGTAGCCGTGAGTCGAGGGGCGACTCAGATCGCCGATCTCCGAGCGTGGCGACGCGCTCAAGGGCGCATCGCCAAGCGTGGAAAGCTAGGTTCTGAGTCGCGTGGCGACTCGGCAGTTCGCGCGACGCGAGCAAGGCTCGGCGATTGCCCCGGGCGGGACCCCCGTGCTATCCTCCGCGCTCGACTGGCGCCCCGGCGCCGAGCGTCAGCGTGCCGGTCGGATGGGGAACGCTCGCTCGAAGGGGTCAGCCATAGCACGAGACCTGCGCGTCAACCAGATGATCCGGATCCCACAGGTTCGGGTCGTCGATGAAGAGGGTGCCCAGCTGGGTGTGATGCCCACGCCGCAGGCCCTCGCCATGGCGCAGGAGCGTGGCCTGGACCTCGTCGAGGTCGCTCCGATGGCCTCGCCGCCGGTCGTGAAGTTCCTCGACTTCGGTCAGTACAAGTACGAGTTGACGAAGCGCGAGAAGGAGAACAAGCGCCGGCAGCGTTCGGTCACCTTCAAGGAAGTCCGCCTCTCGCCGAAGATCGGTACGGGCGACTTCGACACGAAGGTCCATCGGGCGATCGAATTCCTCGAGGACGGTGACCGGATCAAGGTGACGGTCCGCTTCCGTGGCCGGGAGCTGACCCATCCGGAGCTCGGTCGGAACATGCTCCAGAAGTTCACGGAACGGATCAAGGACCACGGCGTAGCGGAACGGGCCCCGCTCCTGGAAGGGAAGTCGATGCACCTGACGGTCGCATCGCTCCACAAGCCCAAGGAGCACGAGGCCCCGCGGCCGAAGGGTCGTGGAGACGAGCCGCCGGTGTCCCCGACGGCAGGTGCGACCGGTCCGGCATCGGCCCAGGCTGGGGCCGCGGCCACACGGACAGAGGCTCCGGTTCCGGCGCCCCAGGGCAACGGAGCAACGAGCGCAACTGCGACGACGCCAGCGCCGGTCCCCGCAGCGGCACCGGCTCCGGTGGAACCGACGGCCCCCGCGGCGGCCGCACGAACGACCGAATCGTCGGCCCCCCAGCCGGCATCGACAGGAGAGTGAGGCCAGCGTGCCGAAGATCAAGAGCCACAAGGCGGCCCAGAAGCGGATCGGCGTGACCGGCAGCGGCAAGGTCATCCGCGTCAACGCCTGGCGCGGGCATCACCTCGAGATCAAGTCGTCCCGACGGACCCGGCGCTACGCCGGCAAGTCCGTCATGAAGGGCGTCCACGCCGAGCAGGTCCGGCGCCTGCTGCCCTACCTGTAGGAGCGTTCTCGACCCATGGCACGAGTCAAGCGCGGCGTCACCGCCCACAAGCGCCACAAGCGCCTCCTGAACGAGGCCGAGGGCCGCAAGGGGACGAAGTCCCGGCTCGTCAAGGCCGCCCGCGAGGCGAACCTCCACGCGCTCGCGTACGCGACCCGCGACCGCAAGCAGCGGAAGCGCCAGATGCGCGAGCTGTGGATCGTCCGGATCAACGCCGCGGCCCGCCAGAACGGGATGACCTACGGCGCGTTCATCGCGGGCTTGAAGAAGGCCGCGATCGACCTCGACCGCAAGACGCTCGCCGACGTCGCGGTGCGCGACGCCGGCACCTTTACGAAGATCGTCGAGGCCGTGAAGGGCGCCTGAACGAGGCAACCGATCGAACCCCTCGACCACCACAATGGTCGAGGGGTTTTGCATGTCAGGACGAGGAGCCGAGTGGACCTGGCCGAGCTGACCCGCGACCTGGAGGCGCTTCGCGACGAGGCGCGCTTCTCGATCGAGGCCGCCCAGGACGTCGCCGCCCTGGACGCCATCGAGCTCGACGTCCTCGGCAAGAAGGGCCGGCTGACCGCCGTGCTGCGCGGGATCGGCGCCCTGCCGGCCGAGGATCGCCCCCGCGTCGGGGCGGTCGCGAACGAGGTCCGGACCGCGCTCGAGGCGGCGCTCGCGGCGCGCGGCGCCGATCTCAAGGGCAGGGAGCTCGAGGCAAGGCTCCGGGAAGAAGCCGTCGACGTCACGACGCCCGGCCGCCCGACCCGGCGCGGCGCCCTCCACCCGATCCAGGAGACGATCCGCGAGATCGCCGACATCTTCGGCCAGTTCGGGTTCGTGACGTACGAGGGGCCGGAAGTCGAGGACGACCTGACCAACTTCCAGATGCTCAATATCGCGCCCGACCACCCGGCGCGGGACCTGTGGGACACGCTCTACGTCGACATCGAGGGTCACCTCCTGCGGACCCACACCTCGCCCGGCCAGATCCGGGTCATGACCTCGACCCCGCCGCCGATCCGGGCGCTCCTGCCCGGGCGGTGCTACCGCTACGAGGCGATCGACGCGAGCCACGCCTCGGAGTTCTTCCAGGTCGAGGGCCTGATGGTCGACGAGGGCACGACGATGGGCGACCTCCGCGGCCTCCTCGACCAGTTCGCGAAGGCGCTCTACGGGGCCGACAAGCGGACGCGCTTCCGGCCCGGCTACTACCCGTTCACGGAGCCCTCGGTCGCCTTCGACGTCGAGTGCCTGGTCTGCGGCGGCTCGGGCTGTCCGGCCTGCTCCCGGACCGGCTGGATGACGATCCTGGGTGCCGGCATGGTCCACCCGGTCGTGCTCCAGTACGGCGGCCTGGACCCGGAGCGCTATCAGGGCTTCGCGTTCGGGATGGGCGTGGAGCGCATCGCGAACCTGCGCCACTCGGTCGGCGATCTCCGCTTGTACATGGAGAACGACCTGCGCTTCCTCGACCAGTTCGCGAGCGCGGGGTAGGGACGGCCTATGCGTGTGCCGCTGTCCTGGTTGGCGGACTTCGTCGACGTCGACTTCACCCCCGAGGCGCTCGCCGAGCGTCTGACGCTCCTCGGGATGGAGGTCAAGGGCATCGAGCGCTGGGGCGCCGACTGGCAGAACGTCGTCGTCGGCGAGCTGCTGAGCGTCGCGAAGCACCCGAACGCCGATCGCCTGTCCCTCACCACGGTCACGCTCGGCGATGGCCAGCCGGCGCTGGAGATCGTCTGCGGCGCGACGAACATCGCTGCGGGCCAGCGCGTCCCGGTCGCGCTGCCGGGTGCCGTCCTGCCCGGCGATCGGCGGATCGAACGGACGACGAAGATGGGCGTGACGAGCAACGGGATGCTCTGCTCGGGCGAGGAGCTGAACCTGACAGGCGACGCCGACGGGATCCTCATCCTGCCGCCCGAGACGCCCCTCGGGATTCCGCTGACCGAGGTTTACGGCGACACGGTCCTGGACGTTGACGTGAAACCCAACCGGGGCGACGCGCTGTCGCTCGTCGGCCTGGCCCGTGAGGTCGCCGCGATCGACGGCGCGCCGCTCCGCTGGCCCCGGACCGACCCGCCAGAGGACGGCCGCGACGTCGCCGAGCTGGTGGCAGTCGAAGTCGACGATCCCGCGTGGTGTCCCCGCTTCGTCGCCCGCTGGGTCGACGGCGTGACGGTCGGCCCGAGCCCGGATCGGGTCCAGATGCGCCTGCGGGCCGCGGGCCAGCGACCGATCAGCAACGTGGTCGACGTGAGCAAC
>Ga0081539_10006123_pt1 | contig 11724 bp, 13 predicted proteins | sample TabmetS4T2R2_FD_71023 | JGI IMG/M metagenome (GOLD analysis project Ga0081539, IMG submission 71023) | Tabebuia heterophylla rhizosphere microbial communities from the University of Puerto Rico - S4T2R2 | ecosystem: Host-associated > Plants > Roots > Rhizosphere ...
AGGATTGGAGGAATGTGGAACCTCTGGTTCATAATAATGTGTGTGTTACTTTTTCAAACGGAACTGTGCATAAAGGCAAAACGGAAGTTAGAATCGCATTTGAGAATAACTTCTCCCTCATCAAGGATGAAGAATATTCAATTGCAAACGTACATTGGATGAAGACCGGTTCTGAGCTAGCTGTTTATCTATTTGATTTCAGTTGGAGTGGCATAATCGATGAACGGCAGGCAATCGGTTCGGGTAGAGGTACATCGGTGTTGATCAAAGAAGACGGCAAATGGAAGCTCCTTGTGGAGCATCTGGGTTCAAATGTCTTATAGTGGCTTCATTTGGTCTCCTTCAAAGGTGAGGAATATCATGAAGGAAAAATTGCGTAAAAACTTTGAAACCTCTTAATGCGATATACTCAACTTCATGACAAGCCTAGACATAGTACGTCTTCGTCTCTATAACCAACAACTTACTGCAACTACATTCAAAAATCCTGCGGATGTGGTGGGATGGTTGGGTGCTGTCCAGGCGCAGGATTATGCCGGGGCGAAATGGGCGCTCGGTCAACGAATCAAGAACGCTACTGATGCCACAATCGAACAGGCTTTCAATGAAGGAGCGATCCTTCGCACGCATGTCATGCGACCCACCTGGCATTTTGTAAAACCTGAAGATATTCGCTGGATGTTAACGCTCACCGCGCCGCGCGTCAATGCGTTCAGCGCCACTTATTATCGTAAGCTTGAACTGGATAATGCTATTTTCCAACGTAGTAACGCTCTGCTGATAAAAGCTTTACAAGGTGGGAAACAACTAACGCGCGTAGAACTGACGTCCGTACTTCAGAAAAACGGTATTGCCAGCGATGATCTGTTGCGATTTACCTATCTAATCATTCGTGCGGAACTGGATGGGATCGTCTGTAGCGGTGCGCGCCGCGGCAAACAGTTCACCTATGCATTGCTTGACGAACGTGCGCCTTATACGCGAACGCTGGAACGGGGTGAGGCGTTGGCAGAACTTGCCAAACGATACTTCGTCAGCCATGGGCCCGCAACGTTGCAGGATTTTGTGTGGTGGTCAGGGCTAACAATGGCAGATGCCCGCAAGGGACTTGACTCAATAAAATCCCAACTCATCAACCAAGTCGAAAACGGAGAAACATATTGGTTTGTCGACTCCACAGCAACGAGAACACCATCTCTTATAGTTCATCTGTTGCCAGATTACGATGAATACACGGTCGGCTATACAGATCGTAGTGCCATATTCGACCCTTCCCATATCAATAAATTGGACTCACGAGGAAGTGAACTCGCTCAATATATAATCGTGCTGGATGGCCGCATCGCCGGTACATGGAAGCGAATCCTTAAGAAAAGTGAGGTCCTCATCGAACTGGTGCCGTTCAGAGACCTTACGAAAGCTGAAGACCAAGCCATTTCTGATGCAGCAGAGCGCTACGGCAAATTTCTTGGATTGCCAGTGCGGCTTGCGTAGCCTATTTTTGTTTTGTCTTAAACATTCGTAAATCAGATAGCCTACTATAAATTAATAATGAGTCTAATGAACCTTTGAATATTGGAGAACCAATGAACAATATTGACCTTGAACATCTTCGCACAGCGATTGAACTTGCAGAGCAAGCGCGCGAGCATGGCAACCATCCCTTTGGCGCGATCCTTGTGGATGAAAACAATCAGGTTTTGCTTCAGGCAGAAAATACCGTAGTCACTGATAAGGACTGCACTGGTCATGCGGAAACAAATCTCATGCGGTTGGCAACCCAAAGCTACTCCCTAGAGAAATTGGCTTCTTGTATACTCTATACCAGTACGGAGCCATGTGCGATGTGTGCTGGAGCCATTCACTGGGGAAATGTAAGGCGGGTCGTTTACGCCTTAGGTGAGATTGAGTTATATGACATCGTTGGTCCTTCGCCAGACCATTTGTTGCTTCCATGCCGCGAAGTGTTCGCGCACAGCCAAAGACAGGTCGAGGTTGAAGGTCCCGCAGTGGAAGTTGGAGCAGAAGCCCGCGCAGTTCATGAGGGATTCTGGTAGGAAACTTTCTGTTCATAGATAGAAATCTCCTGTTCCCAACAGGAGATTTTTCCTTATAATGACAATATGCCGAAACACTTGTCGCCGGAACAATGGTGGAACAGTCTGCTCACGGGCGAAAACCCTGCGTTGCCTGTGCGTCGCTTTCGCCATTTTTTGAAATTGATCCCCACCGGTCCCAGATGCAAATTCTGCAACGCGCCCTATCATGGAATTGGCGCGCCGCTTATGCGGATACTAGGCAAAGGCCCATCACGATTGAGCCCACAGCTTTGTGTACAGTGCCATACCTATGCAAGTCAATATCTGGGCGGAGCAGAAGTTGAGCTCACGCTGTTGTTTGCAGATATCCGTGGTTCGACGACACTTGCAGAAATGATGAGTCCTTCTGAATTTGGTCAATTGATCAGCCGCTTTTTTGCCGTTGCGAGCGATGTCATCATTCGTTCTCAGGCGTTGCTGGACCGTCTCGTGGGAGATCAGGTGATCGGTTTGTTTATTCCCGGGTTCGCGGGGCCAGATCATAAACGCCTGGCAATTCAGGCTGCTTGTGAGTTGCTCCATGCGACGGGGCATGACTCAGATGAAGGTCCATGGATACCTGTCGGCGTAGGAGTCCATTCAGGAATCGCATTCGTCGGTTCAGTGGGAGACGCAGGTCTCGCGACAGATATCACGGTGCTCGGCGATGCCCCAAACACCGCGGCGCGACTTTCATCGAACGCTGCAGCAGGAGAAATTCTCATCAGTGAAACGACAGTTATCCCAGAACTAAATCCTGATCAACTTGAAACTCGACAACTTGAACTCAAAGGGAAGAGTCATCCGGTAGTTGTCTACGTGTTAAAAGATTATTCCAAAAGCCTGACATGAAAATTCTTGAAACAGAAAGAGTAGTTCTGCGCGAATTCTCCATTGAAGATGATGAATTCATCCTCGAATTGTTAAATGAACCATCTTTTATTCAGAATATCGGTGATCGAGGCGTGCGTACGCTTGAAGATGCACGCGAATATATTTTGAGAGTACCCATTGCCAGTTACGAAAAGAACGGATTTGGTCTCTGGTCGGTTATGCTGAAAGAGTCAGGGGAGTCGATTGGCATGTGTGGACTGATAAAACGCGATACTCTGGACGATGTTGATATTGGCTACGCATTCCTACCAAGGTTTTGGTCAAAAGGATATGCCGTTGAAGTGGCGCTGGCGGTCAAGGAATACGCGCGAGATGTCGTCGGTTTGAAGCGATTGGTAGCGATTACTGTTCCTGAAAACGCAGCCTCGATCCGGGTCCTTGAAAAGATCGGACTCAGGTTCGACAAAATGGTCAGGCTTTCAGAAGACGATATTGAGCTGAAGTTACTCGCCGCCGATATTTAGTCCAGCGCTGCCTTTGCAGAATCAAGGTCGTCGTAAATCGGAATGATCTGCTGAATGCCAACGATATCCAATACTTCGGCTACACTCTGTTGAGCGCCAAACAAAACCATTTTCCCACCGCGGCTGGTTACCGATTTGGCTGTGTTTATTAACATGGGTATTCCGATGGAGGAAACGTAATTCACTCCAGAGAGATCTACAATCACAAAAACCCCTTCCCCCTCACAGTGACGGACAAATTCAACCTCTATACTATAAGTCCCAGTCATGTCCAATGAACCGATGAGTTTAATCAGACGGATATTGTTGTCAAGTTCGCTATATTGAAGTTTCATAGTAGTTCATTCGATTGTAAAGAGGGTGTAGGAATATTATAGGAATTTCTGTGAACTTTTCAACCCGTACTGAATACCCAAGATACAGGCCTGCTCCAGGTCTCCAATTAACGATGTTGATTAACTGGTACAATTTCATAACGCTTTATTATGACGATCGAGACGGAACTGCCTCATAAGACCATTCCTGGACCCCGCGGACTGCCCATCCTGGGTGTCATGCCTGAGATGGTCAGCGATATGCTTGGATTATTCACCAAGACTTCGCGTGAGTTTGGTGGGATCGCTCAATTCAAACTACTCAATTCAACATATTTCCTTATCACAAATCCCGATTACGTTAAGTACATTCTTCAAGATAATTACAAGAATTACATCCGCGGCAGGAGCGTAGAAACCGGCCGCATTCTACTCGGAAATGGTTTACCCTTGATCGACGGGGATTTTTGGCTTCGCGAGAGAAGGCTTCTCCAACCGGCATTTCACCGCGAAAAACTCGCCGCGCTCACTTCTACAGCTAACAGAGTAATTGAATCCTTCATACAAAACTGGGAGCAAAACGCACAAAACGGCAAGCCCCTCGATTTGGATGAAGATATGATGCACCTTACGTTGACAGTTATCATCAAGTCTATGTTCAGCGCTGATATCGATGACAAAATACAAGCCCTGAGTCATGCTTTCAATGTCGCATCCAAATTCATGCTCTGGCGTAGCCAACAGATGTGGGCGCCGCCATTATCGATCCCTGTCCCGCGTAACGTGGAATATAACCGCGCTTTTAAAGTTCTGAACGATACGATCTATCCGCTCATCGCAGATGCGCGTAAAAATCCGAAAGATGATCTCCTTGGAATGCTGCTCGCCATGCGAGACGAAGAAACAGGCGAAGGTATGACCGACCAGCAGGCGCGCGATGAGGTGGTTACGATCTTTTTTGCAGGGCATGAAACCACTGCCGCCTCAATGGCGTGGGCATTTTATCTTTTATCGGAACACCCTGAAGTTGAAGAACGAGTGCGTGTTGAACTCAAACGTGTGCTCCACGGACGAATTCCCACGTCTGCTGACCTGCCAAAACTGACGTATACACAACAAGTCATTCAAGAAGTGTTGCGGTTATATCCAGCCGCGTATCTGTTTGCACGCGAGGCGGTCACGGATGATGTCATTGATGGCTATCCCATTCCGCCAAAGACTCTGATATTTATCACCCCTTTCATTACACACCGTGATCCCACCTACTGGCCCGACCCCGAGCGCTTCGACCCGGGCCGCTTCGCTCCTGAACAAGTTTCAAATCGACCGCGTCACATTTATTATCCCTTCGGTGAAGGACCGCATGTCTGTATTGGAAATAACTTTGCGCTTATGGAAATGCAGTTGATCCTTGCGATTGCACTTCAACGATTTCACCTCACTCTGGTTCCAAATCACCCGATCGCACTTAAACCTGAGGCAACACTCAGGCCAAAATTTGGCATGAAAATGACTGTGGAAAAAGTGTAAAAACTCCATACCCAGCGGCTGGAAAACAGAGACGAAAATGAAAAACTCCCAACTCTATGGCGGCGTTGAAGCAGGTGGAACGAAGTTCGTATGTGTAGTAGCGAGCGGACCCAATCGCATTGTCGATGAAGTTCGCTTTCCCACAACGACTCCAGAAGAAACGTTGCGAAAGACCATTCAATTCTTCCAGCCGTTTATTTCTTCGGGGCAAATCAGTGCGATCGGTGTCGGCTGTTTTGGTCCGTTAGACCTGGACCGGAAATCTTCTACATATGGCTTTATTACCTCCACGCCCAAGCCACATTGGAGTAACGTTGATGTATGCGGCACCTTACAACGCGCCCTCCCCGTTGATATTGCCTTCGATTTAGATGTCAACGCGGCCGCGATGGGCGAAAGCCTCTGGGGCGCCAGCCAGGGACTTGATCCCTCTTTATATCTCACAATTGGAACGGGAATCGGCGGTGGCTATATCAAGAATGGGCGGCCCCTGATCGGTATGCTCCACTTTGAAATGGGACATGTCCTCATCCCTCACAATCGAGAGCTGGATCCGTTTCTAGGAGCTTGTCCCTTTCATGGCGATTGCTTCGAAGGGCTTGCAAGCGGGCCGGCCATTGAGAAAAGACTCGGTATAAAGGGAGCACTTGTTCCCGAGGAGAATATGTTTTGGGATCTAGAAACAGACTACATCGCATCCGCATTGATGACCTTTATCGTTACGTTATCTCCGAAGAAAGTCATCCTGGGTGGAGGGGTGATGCAGCGCGAGTTCTTGTTTCCAAAGATCAGGCGCAGAGTCCGTGAATTATTGAACGGCTATGTGTCGAGTAAAAGTATATTGGAAAATATTAATGACTATATCGTCCCACCTGCATTGGGAAATCAATCAGGAAGCCTGGGAGCGATCGCGCTGGCAATGTCGCTTGGGTGATAATGTCAGTGTGAGCGTTCTTAGCGAAGCAGTCCCCTGTTTAACGAAGCATCCCGAAGTAATAAGAGGAGATTGCTCACCTGCACTGCACCGAATGCACGATCCCGCCTCGCGGGATCGGGTGCAAGTGTCGTCGTGGCGCCTCGCGCCACTCTTCGCAATGACAGCTACTAAATCTTCCCCGCGACATAATCCAGCACATCGATCTTCGTTAATATCCCAACGGGACGGCTGTTTTCCACTACGATCAAGGCAAGCCCTGATTTCAATGAAGGCATAGCATCTTCGAGCGAAGTGTCCGGTGGAAAGACCGCGCTCGCGTTTTGAACGAGCGAGTCGATTGGTTCATCCTGACTATGCTCATGCTTGTCAAGCATGTGATTGAGCAGGTCTACTTCCTCCAGTAAGCCTACTAACGTACCATCTCCGCCAACAATCGGCATTTGTGATATTCCATGCTCGTGCATCACAGCAACGACTTTGCGCATCGAATCGCCAAGCGAGGCAGTGTACAGGACCTTATCAGGTTTGGCGATCAACAGATCGCCAAGCGTTGTCTCGCCGAATTCCATCGAGAGGAAACCGAACTCCCGCATCCATTTATCATCGAAGAATTTCGAAAGATAGCGAGAACCTGAATCTGGCAAGATCACAACGGGTAAACGATCTGCAGTCAGTTTGCGGCAATACTTGATTGCACCCGCGAGCGCGGAGCCTGATGAGCCGCCTGCGAAAATTCCTTCCTGCCGAACCAATTGCCGCGCCCATAAGAACGATTCCTTATCGCCCGCGCGCTCAATCCAATCGACAACCGAAAGGTCCAGCGCGGTCGGCAAAAAATCTTCACCGATTCCCTCCACTTTGTATGTCTTCGGATACGCGCCTTCAGGAATCTTGCCTTTATTTTGCCAGATCTCGGTCAAGATCGAGCCTTCGATATCAATCCCCACAATTTTGATGTTTGGATTCATTGATTTAAGATATCGCCCCACTCCTGTAACCGTGCCGCCAGTACCCATCCCCATGATGACATCCGTCACACGCCCATCGGTTTGATCCCATAACTCGGGACCCGTTGTCAGTTCATGAGTCAGCGGATTATCAGGATTATGATATTGATTCGCCAAAATCGCGTTCGGAGTTTCGCGCGCAAATCTTTCTGCCACTTGATAATAGGATCTGGGATCATCCGGTTCGACTGCAGTCGGAGTAATAACAACTTTTGCGCCATACGCGCGTAGAAGCAATATCTTTTCATTGCTCATCTTATCGGGCATCACAAAAATGGTCTTATAACCTTTGAGTGCTGCGGCGATGGCAAGTCCCACACCGGTGTTGCCGCTGGTAGCTTCCACAACAGTTCCTCCAGGTTTCAATTGTCCACGTTTCTCAGCTTGCTCGATAATAAATGCACCCACTCGGTCCTTGACCGACCCACCTGGGTTCATCAACTCAAGTTTCGCATACAAAGGACAAGGCAGATCACGCCCGATCCGCTTCAAACGGACGAGCGGCGTTTTCCCCATCGCGCCTAATACATTATCGTAAACCCGCTTTTCAGAAGAAACTGGTAATACCATTCGCTCTCCTTTGGTAGTGTGAAGTATTTTACCGTAGAGAGTTGAATCTGATGACTCAAGGTCACAACAAGTCTTTTATGATCGGCAAGAGATGGGAAATCTTGTACAAACAATATCTTGACAAAATAGAGAAAAAGTTCCATAATGGTTCCAAAACGGAACCAAGCGAGGAAGTATGGTTACACTTACCATAAAAAATGTGCCTGAGCCAATTTATGAACGAATCAAAGCCCGGGCAAAAAGCAATCACCGAAGCATTAATGGAGAAATCATATCTATTCTCGAACAGGCCCTTTCCATTCCGCCGATTGACGTGGAGACGACTCTTAAGCGCGCACGCAAAGTTCGTGAACTAACAGCGCATTATGTGATTTCCGCGGATGAGATTGAAAAACTGATTGATGAAGGCCGAGAATGATTGTTGCCGATACCAATATCATTATTTACTTATTCATTACAGGCGATCAATCAACGCTGGCACAAAAAGTTCTTGAAAGGGATGCGCACTGGATTTCACCACCCTTATGGCAAAGCGAGTTTCGTAATGTGTTGGCGGGATACATAAGGCGCGGGATGGCACTTGAACAAGCTCAACAAATTATGAGAGATGCACTCACGGTTATGGAAAACAGGGAGGTTGAACCTTCATCGGAAAAAATCCTTGAATTGCTTGCAAACAGCAAATGCACTGCCTACGATGGCGAATTCATTGTCTTGGCTGACCAGATCGGAGTGCCTCTTGTTACCGCAGATAAGCAATTGCTAGATCTATTCCCCGATATAGCGATTTCTTTGGAAAAATTCGTTAAGTAATTCATCTCCCGCCAAAACTATCGACGGGAGACTCTTTCTTCAATTACCCAAACCACTCCATCAGTCGCTGCGATTCAAACAGGCTTTTTTCTCGCAATAACTCAGTGGTCGCTTCTGTGAGCGTCACCTCAGGTTCTGGTTCAGCCAGGAAATTCCCCCGTACCATCATTGCTTTGCCGCCACCTACTTCAAGATAACAACCGCCTTCTCCTTTGAACATTGCTGTGGGTTCTTCGCCAGCAAATCTAGAGGCGATTCGTTCGGCGACAGTCTCACCCATTTGCTCGGCGAATAAGCCTGCTTTGGGCAGAGGTTTGCCATTCGCCAACATGATCTGGACCACATCCCCAATGGCGAAGACTCCTTCAAACGAAGTCTCAAGGGTATGTTTGTTCACATTCACCCAGCCAGATTCGCCAACCAATCCACTTTCGCGCACAACTGCCGGTGGCTTGTGGGGTGGGACGCCTAGTAACAGGTCAAAGGCCAATCGTTTATTCGCGAACACAACTTTGCCTGCTTCGATGCCTGTCGCTTTATGATTCGGATAAAACGCAATGCCATGATCTGCCAGTCGGCTTTCAATCGTGTCACAGCCTTCTTGTCCCAGAATCGGAAGGGACATGGGCTGAGGTGAAAAGATTTCGATACTTGCCTTTACACCTTTTGCCTTCATCTTGTCATTGATTAACAAGGCCATCTCAAACGGTGCCGGCGGACATTTATAAGGCGCACCGAAGATTCCGATTAATAATTTGCCGCCTTGAAATTGATCTAATGCCTTAGCCGCACGGGGGATATCCTGCGGGTCATAGACGTTGTAAGCATGCTCCTGAAAACCTGGTATCACATTTGGGATGAGCTCAGCACCAAGGGCGACTACTAGCGCATCCGCATCAATTTTTTGATCTCCCATACTTGCCGCGCGCGCCTGTGGATCTATTCTCGTGACCGAGTCACGCATCACGCGGACGCCAATGTTAATGAGTCTATCAAGAGGCCGTTGTCCATCTTCGAGCGACGACTCGCTGACCAGCGCCCAACTCTTGCGGAAGCCCACCATAAAATGATCGCGCTTATCCACAAGAATGACTTCATCCTCGGAAGAAAGTTTTTGCTTGAGACGACGCGCAGTTGCAATCCCGCCGAAGCCACCACCCAGGATCAAGACTCGTTTCATAGGATTCCTCTCCGCCCTGAGCGGAAGGCTGAGCGTTTTTCCTGAAGTCTGTAGTCGAAGGGCACATTGCCAACTAGCACTGCGTTTCGACTACGCTCGCCTAGCGGCTCACTCCGCTCAACGCGAACAGCACTTAGTACACTGGCAAATTCGTATCCACTTCCCTTGCCCAGGCATTGATTCCACCTTTCAGGTTCTTCACCTTCTTGAAGCCTGCGCTGACCAGAAGTTCCAAGCCACGCGCCGAGCGACCACCGGATTTGCAGAAGATCACCATCTCATCAGCGGTGTCCAACTCAGAGAGTCGCGCGGCTAACTGTCCAAGAGGAATGTTGGTAGCATTCGGCAGAGCAGAGATTTCCAACTCATGCGGCTCGCGCACATCCAACAACTTGAGATGATTGGACTTCATACGCTCAGATAGTTCCTGCACTGTAATATCCAGGCCTGCACCTGCAGAACCTTCCTCATGGTCATGGCTTGGGACCCCGCAAAACTCTTCATAGTCAATTAGCTCTTTGATATCGGCATTTGGACCGCATACGCGGCAATTTGGATTCTTCTTGAGCTTTACAAAATCAAATGTCATATCTAACGCGTTGTAAAGCAATAACTTGCCGATCAAAGGCTCGCCGATTCCCAGCAAAAGTTTCAACGCCTCTGTCGCTTGGATCGTGCCAATCGTTCCAGGCAGAACTCCGAGCACACCACCTTCCGCGCACGAAGGGACAAGTCCGGGTGGAGGCGGTTCGGGGAAGAGACAGCGATAGCACGGCCCTTCCTTCGCATAGAACACACTAGCCTGTCCATCAAAACGATAGATGGACGCATACACATTCGGTTTGCCAAGGAACACAGCCACATCGTTGGTGAGATAACGCGTCGGGAAGTTATCGGTTCCGTCGAGGATAATGTCATAGTCCCGCGCGATTCGCAGCGCGTTTTCCGACGTGAATGGCTCGTTGTAGACATCCACCTGAATATCAGGATTCAGATCGATTAATTTATCCCGGGCACTTTCCACTTTTAACTTGCCGACGGTCGATGTCCCATGAATGACTTGACGCTGAAGATTGGATGAATCAACCACGTCGTAATCTACCAGTCCGATTCGACCGATTCCTGCTGCCGCCAAATAAAGCGCGACCGGTGATCCAAGCCCGCCTGTGCCAATGATCAGCGCGGACGAGTTTTTTAATTTACGTTGACCTTCGAGCCCCACTTCAGGAATCAACAAATGACGCGAGTAGCGCAGAATTTCATCACGAGAAAGTTCGGGGAACATCTAGCCTCCTGCAATGGATGGGATTAGCACAAGCCTATCTCCATCCTTGATAGGCGTTTCCACGCCCTGCAGATCTTTGATATTGTTTTCACCAATGAACAAATTTACAAAAGGACGCAATTCTCCACCATCATTGAATATGTGTGGTTTGATCGTTGGATATTGAGTTGTTAGATCTGTGAGTGCTTCGGAAATATTCCCGCCGTTGACGTTCACTTCGCTTTGACCGCTAGTGTATGAACGTAACGGTGTTGGGATTCGTAATATGGGCATAAAATTCTCCTCATTTTTTTCAAACCTGACAGGTCTTTGAGACCTGTTAGGTTTTCAATTATAAATTCTGTACTTGCTCCATCAACTTTTCTACGCGGGCTACGCCGTTATTGACATAACGCGCTTCGCCTTGTGCATCCAGCAGGAAGGTTGTCGGGACGCTCATCACGCCCCATCTCTTCGCGAGATCAGGATGTTCGGACGCGTCGATCTCGATCACCTGTAGTTCTTCACCAAGTAAGCTTTTAATTTTGTCTAACGCAGGCCGCTGCACAGTCTTGCATGGAACACAATCAGGTGTAGTGAAATAAACGATCACAGGCTTATTCGGCAATGTCTTAAACAATGTGAATACATTATTCTTGGCACGCACCAGCAA
>Ga0081539_10006124_pt1 | contig 11722 bp, 17 predicted proteins | sample TabmetS4T2R2_FD_71023 | JGI IMG/M metagenome (GOLD analysis project Ga0081539, IMG submission 71023) | Tabebuia heterophylla rhizosphere microbial communities from the University of Puerto Rico - S4T2R2 | ecosystem: Host-associated > Plants > Roots > Rhizosphere ...
CGCCCGCCGGCCCACCGCGGCCGAGCTGCGCGGGCAGGACGTCCTGCGGCCCACCCGCCGCTTCGCGCGCGCCGACGAAGGCCCCGGTTCCGAGCCCCTGATCGAGGCGATGGACCGGCTGCGCGAACCGCTCGATCGCGGCGAGATGCGCCAGCTGATCGAGCGGCGCCGCGGGTAGGTACCGTCCAGGTACCCAACGCCGAAGGAGAACGCATGGCATCGGTCCGCTCGAGCTCGGAAGGCATCCTGGCCGACGACAAGACCGCGCAGCGCGAAGAGCTGATCGGCCTGTTGCAGAAGGCCTACTGGATGGAGATCGAGACGGTGATGAGCTACATCTCGAACTCGATCAACCCGGACGGCGTGCGCGCGCAGGAGATCGTCGAGTCGCTCCAGGAGGACATCCAGGAGGAGCTGGGCCACGCCCAGCAGTTCGCCCAGCGCATCAAGCAGCTCTACGGCGTCGTGCCGGGCTCGCTCGACTTCAGCGCCGAGCAGACCTACCTCCAGCCGCCCGAGCACCAGACCGACATCGTGCACGTGATCAAGGGCGTGATCGAGGCCGAGACCGGCGCCATCGAGCACTACAACCGCATCATCGAGTACACGGACGGCCTGGACTGGGTAACGCAGGACATGGTGATCGCGATCCTCCACGACGAGGAGGGCCACCGCCGTCTGTTCGAGGGCTACCTGCGCGAGTACGAGGCGGAGGGGCTCGCATAGCGACTCCCGGCGACGTCCTCGGACGGTCGCTGGACCTCGCCGAGACGCTCGCAGAGGTCGCGCGTCTCGCGGTGCCGGCGCTCGCCGACTGGTGCTTCGTCGAGCTGCTGCGGCCGGACGGGTCGATCGAGCGGGTGGTCATGGAGCACGTCGACCCGGCCAAGCGGGCGTTCGTGGTCGAGTACGACGAGCGCTACCCGCTCGACCCCGCCTCGCCGGTCGGATCGCCGAAGGTCATCCGCACCGGCGAGCCGGAGCTCATCCCGGAGATCCCCGACGCGCTGTGGCAGGCCGCGGCGCAGGACCCGGAGCAGCTCCGGATCCTGCGCGAGGTGGGCATGGTCTCGGCGATGGTCGTGCCGCTGCGGGTGCGCGGCACCGTGATCGGCGACATCGCGCTCACGATGGCCGAGTCGGGGCGCCACTACGACGAGAACGACCTCGTGCGCGCGCAGGAGCTGGCCGACCGCTGCGCGCTGGCGATCGACAACGCGCAGCTGCTCAGCTCGCTGACCGAGGCGCGCGACGACCTCGCGGCGATCCTGGAGGGCGTGGCGGACGCGGTCACGGCCCAGGGACCCGACGGGCGGCTGGTGTACGCCAACGACGCCGCGGTGCGGCTGCTCGGGTTCGCGTCGGCCGCGGAGATGCTCGCGGCCCCGCCCACCTCGATCCGCGACCGCTTCGAGATGCTCGACGACCACGGCGACCCGCTGCCGTTCGACGTCCTGCCCGGCCGGCGCGCGCTGCTCGGGGAGCGCCCGCCGCCGATGACCGTCCGCTACCGGGCGCGCGGCGCCGCGCAGGAGCGCTGGTCGCGCGTGCAGGCGACGCCGGTGCTCGGGGCCGACGGCGCCGTGCGCCTGGCCATCAACGTCATCGAGGACATCACCGACCTCAAGCGCGCCGAGCTCGGGCACCGCTACCTCGCCGAGGCCAGCCGCGTGCTCGCCGGCTCGCTCGACGTACAGGAGACGCTCGGCGCGGTCGCGCGCCTGGCCGTGCCGGAGATCGCCGACTGGTGCGCGGTCGACCTCGCGGAGGGGGACGACATCCAGCGCGTGGCCGTCGCCCACGTCGACCCGGCGCGCATGGAGCTCGCCCGCACGCTCCAGGAGCGCTACCCGCCCGACCCGCGCTCGGACGCCGGCATCCACGGGGTCCTGCGCCACGGGATCGCCGAGCTGTACCCCGAGATCACCGACGAGATGCTGGTCGCCGCGGCGCGCGACGCCGAGCACCTCGCGGCGGTCCGCTCGGTCGGCCTGCGGTCGGCCATGATCGTGCCGATGCGCCTGCGCGACGAGGTGCTGGGCGCCGTCTCGTTCGTCTCCGCCGAGTCCGGCCGGCGGTTCGACGCGGCGGATCTCGCGCTCGCCGAGGACCTCGCGCTGCGGGCCGCGGCCGCAGTGGAGAACGCGCGCCTCTACGAGGCCGCCACGTCGATCGCCCGCACCCTCCAGTCGTCGCTGCTGCCACCCGTGCTGCCGGAGATCCCGCAGCTGGAGATCGCCGCCGAGTACCGCCCCGCCGGCCGTGGCCTGGAGGTCGGCGGCGACTTCTACGACGTCTTCAACACCGCCGAGGACCAGTGGTACGCGGTGATCGGCGACGTCTGCGGCAAGGGCGCCGAGGCCGCCGCGGTCACCGCGCTCGCGCGCTACACGATCCGCGCCGCCGCGGTGCGGCGCCGCTCGCCGAGCGCGATCCTGCGCTGGCTCAGCGACGTGATGCTCCAGCAGAGCGAGGACGACGGGCGCTTCTGCACGATCGCCTGCGCGCACCTGGACGTCGGCCGCTCGCCCGCGCGCGTGACGGTCGCCTGCGGCGGCCACCCGCTGCCGCTGCTCGTGCGCTCCGACGGCGCGACGGACGAGGTCGGCGCGCCGGGGACATTGCTCGGGCTCGTGGCCCATCCCGACCTCCAGGACCGCTCGGCCGAGCTGCGTCCCGGCGACACCCTGGTGCTCTACACGGACGGGCTCACCGAGGCGGGCGCGCCCGCCCGGGTCTGGGCGCCGGAGGACCTGGCGGTCACCGCGAGCGCGACGGCCGGCAGCCCGGCTGCCGTGACCGTCGATCGCCTCGTCGCCGCCGCCCTGGAGTCGGTGCCGCGCGTGCGCGACGACGTCGCGGTGCTCGCGCTACGCGCGCTCTAGCATCGCCTTGAAGCGCTGGAGGTCGCGCTCGATGCCGCGGGCGATGCTCTCGAGCGCCTCGTCGACCTCCGCGAACACGGTCACCCGCGTCACGGCCTCGTCGAGCGGATGGAAGCTGACGACCTCCGTGCACGCGAACCCGTCCGTCGCCCGCCAGGCGATGCGCTCGTCCGGACGGACCTCGACGAGCTCGGCGTTCCACTCGCGCACGACGTCGCCTGTGCGCACGCGCCAGCGCAGGTGCATGTCGTCGAGATGCCGCACCTCCTCGACGCAGCCCATGAAGCGCGGGAAGTCCTCGAACTGCGTCCAGAACCCGTACGCGCGCGCCAGCGGCGCGGCGACATCCACCTGATGCTCGACCCCAAGCATCCCTGACCTACCCCCTTTGGCCCGAGCCGTTGATACCCGCAGGCGGGGTGGCCGTAGTCAGTTATCGACGTGCGGGTTCCCGGTCGCCTTGTCGTCGTCCTGCTCGGGAGCGCGCTCGGCGTCCTCGCGCGCCTGCGTCTCCTCCCGCCGGTCGCCGCCGCCCGGGTCCGCCCCGGGCGGCGCCTCCTCCGGCAGGCCGTGCTCTGACTGGTCGCGACTCTCCATGAGATTCCTTTCGCCTGCCAGGCAATCGCTGACGCGCTTGCCTTCGGCGACGTTACGTCACGTCTTGCGCTCGAGGTTCGAGACCTCTTCCGCCTTGCGATCGGCCTTCTCGTGCGCCTCGGCCAGCTCCTCCTTGGCCTGGCCCTTGCGCTCCTCCTGACGGCCCTCGCGCCGCAGCGATGCGTCGTCGGTGAGGTCGCCGGCGGCCTTCTTGATGCGTCCGGTGATCTTGTCGGTGATGCTCATGAGAACGGGCTACCCGGCGCTCGCACGGAGAAACGGTCTAACCGGCGTGCTCGGCGACCGTCCGCAGCCGCTCGAGCGCGCGCCGGATGAGGCGCGAGACGTGCATCTGGGAGACGCCGACGCGGTCGGCGATCTCGGCCTGCGTCAGGTCCTCGACGAAGCGCAGGTGCAGCACGATCCGGTCGCGCGGCGGGAGCGCCTGGAGGGTCGGCGCGATCGTGGCGCTGTACTCGACGAGCTCGAAGCGCTCGTCGTCGACGCCGATCGACTCGGCGTAGGTCTCGCCGTCGCCCTCGTCGCCGAAGCGGTAGGACTCGAGCGACACGGCGTCGTACGCCGACGCGGCCTCCATCGCCTCCAGCACCTGCTCCTGCGAGAGGTCGAGCTGGACGCCGACCTCCGCCACCGACGGCGAGCGGCCGAGCTTGCGGGAGAGCTCCTTGACCGCGCTGTCGACCTGCATGACGCGCTCCTGCATGCCGCGCGGCACGTGCACGGCCCAGCCGTTGTCGCGGAAGTAGCGCTTGAGCTCGCCGAGCATCGTCGGCACCGCGTAGGAGGAGAAGGCGGTCTCGCGGGCCGGGTCGAAGCGGTCGATCGCCTTGATCAGCCCGAGCGTCGCCACCTGGACGAGGTCATCGAGCGGCTCGTCCGAGCGCCGGTAGCGGCGCGCCATGCGGCGCGCCAGCGGCAGCAGCCGCTCGACGAGCTGATCGCGCGCGGCCTGGTCGCCGTGGCGGTGGTAGCGGATCAGCAGCCGCCGATCCTCCTCGGCGCGGGATGGGCCGGCGGGCTCCGCCTCGGGTGCGGCCAGCGGCCGCTCGCGGAAAGTCGGGCTCATGGGGTGGCGTCTCGTGCCACGGGGGTCCGCAGCACGTGGATGGAGGGTATCGAGCACGTCTCATTTAGGACAACGGCGTGCGATCCAGGTTCTTGCGCAAATCCGCGAGCGATTCGAAAACGCAGGTCGCGCCCGCCTCGCGCAGCTCCGCTTCGCTGAACCCTCCGGTCAGCACGGCGACGGTCTCCAGGCCGGCGCGCCCCGCCGCCTCGCAGTCCCACGTCGAGTCGCCGACCATGACGGCCGGGCCGCCGCCCGCCTTCTCCACCGCCGCGGCGACGAGGTCGGGCTCGGGCTTGGTCTTCTCCACGTCGCCCGCGTCGGTCCAGTCCTTCGTGAGCTCGCGCGCGTCGAGCAGGTCCAGGTAGCAGCCGACCTCGTCGGGCTTGGCCGAGGACGCCAGCACGAGCGCATGGCCGCGCTCGACGAGGTCCTCCATCAGCGGGCGCGCGTCCGCGAACGGGCGCACCTCGTGGATGAGCGACATGTACAGGGCCTTCTCGGCCGCCCGGACGTCCTCGCCGTGCTCGGACTCGAAGTCGTCCCCCGCCAGGGCGGCGACCAGCTGGTCGCCGCCCATGCCGATGTGGCGGTGGATGCGCCAGAGCGGCACCACCTCGCCGCTCTGCGCGAACGCCCGGTACCACGCGAGCGCGTGGTGGTAGTTCGTGTCGACGAGCGTGCCGTCGATGTCGAGGATCGCGGCGGGGCGGCTCACGAGGCGGAGCCGACGCTCTGCCGCTGGCCCGCGTGCTCGCCCTCGCAGAACTCCTCGACGATCTTGGCGCAGAACGCCGGCAGGTCGTCGGGGTTGCGCGAGGACACGAGGCCCTCGTCGACGACGACCTCCTCGTCGACCCAGTTGCCGCCCGCGTTGCGGATGTCGCGCTTCAGCGACGGCCAGGACGTGATCTTCCGGCCCTTCACCACGTCGGCCTCGACGAGCGTCCACGGCCCGTGGCAGATGACGCCGACGGGCTTGGCCTGCTCAAAGAAGTCGCGCGCGAAGCCGACCGCCCGCTCGTCCATGCGCAGGAAGTCCGGGTTGGCGACGCCGCCGGGCAGCACGAGCCCGTCGTAGTCGGACGCCTTGGCGTCGTCGACCGTGCGGTCGACCTTGAACGTGTCGGCCTTGTCGAGGTGGTTGAAGGCCTGGACCTCGCCGGCCTCGGTCGAGACGAGCTCGGGCGTGGCGCCCTCGCGCTCGAGAGCCTTCCACGGCTCCGTGAGCTCGACCTGCTCGACGCCCTCCGGGGCGACGAGGAAGGCGATGCGCTTGCCGTCCAGCTTGCCGGCCATGTCGTCTCCTTTTCTCAGCGTTCAGGTCCCACGGGGCTACCCACCACGCCGGCGTTTCATCAAGCGCCTCTCGGGTAGCGCAAGCGGTATGGGCTATGTCATCGCAGCCATCCTGGTCGTGCTGATCGTCGGGGCGGGCATCGTCTTCTTCGTGCGCAGCGCGACCGCGCGCAAGGGGCAGGCGCAGATCGCGTCGCCCGACGAGGGCACGCCGCTCGGCGACACCGATCAGCACGCGGGCGAGCAGTCCCGCGAGGGTGAGACCGTCTCGGACCCGGACGCGAGCGGGCGCGACTCGCCGGCGCGCGAGCCGAGCAGCCCGGGCGTGGGCGGCGCCGCCGAGGGCGGCGTCGGCGGCGAAGGCGAGGGCAGCCGGCCGGTGACCGAGTCCGAGCGGCTGGCGGACCGTTCCGGCTGACACAGCGTCAACGCGCCAACTTGATCTGGACGCTCAGATCCGTTTGGATAAAGCGTCCAATGGGCATTAGCCGGATGTCGCGTCGCGGGACTGCCCTCCAACTCTCCGGCCGGCGCGCCACAACCCTCCTCCTCATCAACCGAGGCGCTCCACCGGGGGCGCCTCGGTCGTTAAGGCCACCCGCCGGGTCGGGTACGCGAGGCACGTGACCGTTTCCATCCCCACGCCGCGGCCCGAGCCGCCGACGCCACAGCCGCCGACGCCCACGCCGGAGCCCGGCCCACTGCCGCCCGACCCCAACCCCCGGCCGATCTGAGCGTGCGTCCGCTGAGGCAGACGCCGACCGAGGCCCTCGACTACGCGGCGCTGACCGGCGCGTACGGCGCGCTCCTCGGCGCCGCCGCGGTCAGCGCGCGCGGCCGGGAGCCCGTGCCGCGCGGCGACGTGCCGCTGCTGGCCGCCGCGACGTTCGCGCTGTCGAAGCTGATCGTCCACGAGAAGGTCGAGAGCTGGATCCGCGAGCCGTTCGTCGACGAGCGCCCGACCGGCCGGCGCCCGAAGGGGCGGCGCCTGCGCTACGCGGTCGGCGAGCTGCTGACCTGCACCCGCTGCACCGGCGCCTGGACCGCCCTGGGGCTCGTCGCGCTGCGGGCGCACGCGCCGGCCACGGGCCGGACGGTCACGACCGTGCTCGCGGCGTCGGCGGGCAACGACATGCTGCACGCCGCGTTCTCGTGGCTGTGCGCCGGCGCCAGCACGCGGGAGCGTCAGGTGTCCGAACGGCCCGCGACCCTCACCCGCTCAGCTGCCTGAGAGCGGTCTCCACATCGGGGGCGTCCTCGAACAGCTCGGACGTGCGGGTGAGGTCGAGCAGCCGGCGGATCGGCGGGGGCACGCCCGCGAGCACCAGCCGGATGTCGCGCGCGGCCAGCTCGGCGCGGGCCCGCAGCAGCTCCTTGAGCACCGCCGAGTCGATGAACGTCGCGCGCCGGAAGTCGAGCACGAGTGCGGGCGCGGTCAGCTCGTCCACGCGCGCGCGCAGCAGCGGCGTGGCGGCGAGGTCGAGCTCGCCCTCCAGCACCAGCACGGCCGCGCCGTCGGCCCCGGCGTCGCGGATCGCGTACGCCGCAGGCGGCCTCAGGCCCCGCTCGTCCATGCCCGCCTCCGCGCGGCTCTCGTGACGTTCGCTCACTCCCCTTCGCTCCTCGGCGCGATTCTGTCATGCTCCCGACCCCGCGCGAGCCTGGTGTTCGGTTTCGGAACTCGCCGCGGCTCATCTGTTACGGCGAACTTGAGCCGGGGTAGTGCAGATCAAAGTCGATCATGGGCAGTGAAAAGTCTCCCCACGCCTTCCGTGGGAGCGCACGTGAGGGTTCGAGCCCGCAAGGCCACCGGGGTCGTCGCCGCGGAGGCCGGGTGGAGTCGCGCGTGAACGGTTTGCGCTCCGACGTCCGCCTCACGCTCCCGTCCCGGCCAGAGAACGTCGCCGTGATCCGGCACGTGCTCGGCGCCTTCGCGGTGGCGCTGCGCCTGCCGCCCGACCTCGTCGAGGACATGCGCCTCGCGGTCACGGAGGCGTGCACCAACGTCGTGCGCCATGCGTACGCGGAGGGCGAGCCGGGCACGATCGACGTCGTGATCCGGCCCACCGGCGACCGCCTCGAGCTGATCGTCGCCGACCACGGGTCGGGCATGGGCCCGAGCGCGGACGTCGCCGGCCCGGGCCTCGGGCTGCCGATGATCGCCGCGCTCGCCGACGAGGTCGAGATCCAGCCGGGGCCGCAGCGCGGCAGCCGGCTCGCCATGGCCTTCCGCTGCCGCCCGCGGCTGGGGGTCGCGTGACGCCCTCCGAGCCGGCGACGACCGTCTCGATCGCCTCCGGCCCGCTGGTGGGCCCCATCCTGCGCCGCGTGGTCGGCATGCTCGCCGCCCGCGCCGACCTGCCGCTCGACCGCCTCGACGACGCGGTCCTGGTGGCCGACCTGATCGCCGCGCGCGCGCCCGCGCACAGCATCGACGACAAGATCAACGTCGCGCTCGACCCCGGCGACCGCTCGCTGCTGCTGCGCGTCGGCCCGCTGCGCGCCGGCGGCGGCCAGGCGCTCATCGTCGACGCCGCCGTGCCCGGCGTCGGCAACGTCATCGAGCAGCTCGCCGACGAGCTCTCGGTCACTCCCGAGGGGGAGACCGAGTTCCTGCACGTACGGCTCGCCTACAGCAACGGGCGATGATTCGATCCGGCGCGCGCCGGGCATGAGGTAGGCGCTCATGGCCATGGATTTCGCGATCACGGACCGCCAGGTCGACGGCGACCGGCACATCGTCGCCGTGACCGGCGAGATCGACCTCTTCACCGCCCCCGAGTTCAAGCAGCGCGTGTCGGCGCCGATCGACGCCGGCCGCACGAACGTGATCATCGACCTCACCGAGACCACGTTCATCGACTCCTCGAGCCTCGGCGTGCTCATCGGCGCGCACCGGCGGCTCAAGCTGCGCGGCGGTTCGCTCGTGGTCGTCTGCGACAATGAGGCCATCGTGAAGACGTTCCGGATCACCGGTCTCGACGGCGTCTTCACGCTTGTCCGGTCGCTGGACGACGCGCTGGACGGCGACGCCGTCAGCGCCGGCGGGTGAGGCACCGCCCGGTGTGAGCACGGGCTTTCCCGGCTCCGACGCCCAGTCCGACTTCTCGCGCGCCCGGCGGGCGCGGCTGCTCGCCGACATCGGCCGCCGCCTGCGCCGCGAGCCGGACGACGTGGCGCTGATGCTGCCGTTCGAGGAGGTCGTCGAGTCGCTCGGCCGCACCGGCCAGCACGACCTCGGGCTCCAGGTCGTCCCGCTCGACGCGATCGTGGGCAGCGTCGACCGGACCGTCGACTTCGACCGCGGGCTGCGCCCGACGTCGGCCCGTCTGCGCAGCCGCTGGGAGCGCATCAACGCGGCGCAGCGGCGCGGCGAGGCGCTGCCGCCGGTGTCGCTCTACAAGATCGGCGACCTGTACTTCGTGCGCGACGGCCATCACCGCGTGTCGGTCGCCAAATCGCTGGGGCGCCCCGACATCGACGCCTACGTCGTCGAGGTGTCCACGCGGATCAAGCTCGGCGAGGACACGCGCGTCTCCGACCTGCCGCTCAAGGACCACGAGCGCCTGTTCCGCGAGCGCGTGCCGCTCCCGGCCGACGCGCGCGACCGGATCTCGGTCAGCGACCCGTGGGACTACGGCGTGCTGGCCGAGGCGATCGAGGCGTGGGGCTTCCGCGCGATGCAGAACCGGCGCACGTACATGGACCGCGGCGAGGTCGCCGCCCACTGGTTCCGGGAGGAGTACGAGCCGGTCGTCGAGCTGCTCAGGGCAGGCGACCTCGTCGCCGAGGGCGAGACCGAGACCGAGGCCTACCTGCGGGTCGCGGCCGACCGGTACCGCGTGCTGCGCACGCACGAGTGGAGCGACGACGTGCTCGACCGCCTGCGACGCGAGGAACGCCGGCGCCGCTGGCGGAAGCGGACGCCGCCGCGCCAGCAGCGCCGCAAGGGCATCTGAGCGTTTCCTGGCAAATCCGCTGGGTAGGCGAAACGTATGAGAACGTTGATCGCATTCGCCTCCGGCGCCGCCGCCGGAGCGGCCGCCGCCCACTTCCTCGATCCCGACAGCGGGCGCAAGCGCCGCAACCAGCTCCGGGAGCAGGCCACCTCGAAGGCGTCCGCCGGCGCCTCGCAGGCCACCAGCACGGCCTCCCAGGCCGCGGACAAGGCCAAGGGCGCCGTCGCCACCGCGACCCCGAGCATGCCGGGCAGCCACCGGCTCGACGACGCCGACGACGTCACGCTCGCCCGCAAGGTCGAGACGGAGATCTTCCGCGACCCCGCGGCCCCCAAGGGCGACGTGTCGGTCGACGTGCAGGCCGGCGTCGCCTACCTGCGCGGCATCGTCGCCGACGAAGCCTGGATCGACCGCCTCGCCGACGAGGCGAAGAAGGTCGACGGCATCACGGGCGTCAAGAACCTCCTCCACCCGCCGGGCACGCCGGCGCCCGCGGCCGAGCCGCGGGGCGCCGCCGCGGATCGTCTCTAGCCGCCTGCTACGCGGCCGTCATGCTCCGACCGGTGTCGGCCGCGAACAGGTGGATCTCCTTGCAGTCGATCGTGAGCTCGACCTCGCCGCCGGGCTGGGCCTTGCTCTCGGCCGACAGGCGGGCGACGACCTGCTGGCCCTCGCCGTGGCTCGGCAGGTCCTCCATGCCCGCGTCGGCGGCGAGCTCGCTCAGCTCGGCCGAGTCGACGCCCTTGTGCTCGACGTCGAAGTAGACGTAGATCTCCGAGCCCATCGACTCGACGACGTCGACCTTGGTGCGGAACTTGAGGCGGTCGGCCAGGTCGGCCTCCACGGCCGCGTCCTCGAAGTGCTCCGGCCGGATGCCGACGATCACGTCGCGGGCGCCCTGACCGCCGTCGCGCTTGAGGTTCGAGCGCAGCTTGTCGGGCAGCGGCGTGTCGCCGAACGGCAGCTTGACCGTGTCGCCCTCGAGGCGGCCGGGCAGGAAGTTCATCGACGGCGACCCGATGAAGCCGGCGACGAACAGGTTCTGCGGGCTCTCGTAGAGGTTGGCCGGCGTGTCGACCTGCTGGATCACGCCCGCGCGCATGACGGCGACGCGGTCGCCGAGCGTCATCGCCTCCGTCTGGTCGTGGGTGACGTAGACCATCGTGGTGCCGAGCGTGCGCTGGATCCGCGCCACCTCGGTGCGCATCTGCACGCGCAGCTTGGCGTCGAGGTTCGACAGCGGCTCGTCCATGAGGAACGCCTTCGGGTCGCGCACGATCGCGCGGCCCATCGCGACGCGCTGGCGCTGGCCGCCGGAGAGGTTGGCGGGCTTGCGCTCGAGGTGCTGCTCGAGGTCGAGGATCTTCGCCGCCTCGGACACCTTGCGGTCGATCTCGCCCTTGTCGGCCTTCGCGAGCTTGAGCGCGAAGCCCATGTTGTCGCGCACGGTCATGTGCGGGTACAGCGCGTAGTTCTGGAAGACCATCGCGATGTCGCGATCGCGCGGCGCGAGGTCGTTCACGCGCTCGCCGCCGATGATCAGGTCGCCCGAGGTGATGTCCTCGAGGCCGGCGATCATCCGCAGTGCCGTCGACTTCCCGCAACCGGACGGGCCGACGAGGATCATGAACTCGCCGTCGCCGATGTCCAGGTCGATCGCCTTGACGGCTTCGAACCCGTCTGGATACCGCTTGGTGATCTCCTTGAACTGGATCTCAGCCATCAGACTCGCTCCCCTCTTAGTCTCGTGCCCCGGGATGGCCGTCCCCCGGCCATGGTGCCAGGACCAGCAGCAATCGTGCATCCGTGCTCGCTCGCACTTCATGGCGCTCGTGCGGATCGAACACCGCCGCGAAGCCCGGTCCGCCGGTCATCGTCGCGCCGCTGTTGCCGAC
>Ga0081539_10006125_pt1 | contig 11721 bp, 10 predicted proteins | sample TabmetS4T2R2_FD_71023 | JGI IMG/M metagenome (GOLD analysis project Ga0081539, IMG submission 71023) | Tabebuia heterophylla rhizosphere microbial communities from the University of Puerto Rico - S4T2R2 | ecosystem: Host-associated > Plants > Roots > Rhizosphere ...
GCAGGCCGCCGACGAACTCCACCGGCAGGTCGAGCCGCTCCATGTAGCGGGTGATCTCCGGCCCGCCGCCGTGGACGACGATCGGGTTCATCCCGACGTACTTGAGGAGCACGACGTCGCGCGCGAAGTCCTCCCGCAGCGCGGCATCGCTCATCGCCGCGCCGCCGTACTTGATCACGACCGTGCGCCCGTGGAACTCGCGGATGTAGGGGAGCGCCTCGAGCAGGGTCGAGACCCGGGTGTTGTCTGGCTGTTTCAGGTCGTGTACTCCGCGTTGATCCGTATGTACTCGTAGCCGAGGTCCGAGAACCAGACGTGGGCGCTGTTCCCGCCGCGGCCGAGCCGCAGCCCGATCTCCGCCTCCGCGGTCTCGGCCCCGAGCTCGGCGGCGTCGATCGAGTCGGCGCCGATCTCCTCCAGGTCCTCGCCTGCCAGCGCCGCGCCGGCCGCCTGGGCGATCCGGCCCCAGTTCGGGTCGCGGCCGTAGAGCGCGGTCTTGACCAGCGGCGAGTTGGCGATCGCGCGGGCGACCCGCTCGGCCTCCGCCGCCGAGGCGGCCTCGGTCACCTCGACCCGGCCGACCCGGACGGCGCCCTCGCCGTCGCGGACGATCTCGATCGCCAGCTGCAGCAGCACCGCCTCCAGCAGGCCCTCGGGCAGCGGCTCGCCGCTGGCCCCCGTCGCCTGCAGCAAGACGCAGTCGTTGGTGCTCATCTGGCCGTCGACGGTAATCCGGTTGAAGGAGGCGTCGGTCGCGGTCCTGAGCAACCTGTCCGGGTCCTCGACGACAGCGTCGGTCTGGACGAAGCAGAGCATCGTCGCCATGTTCGGCTCGATCATCCCCGCCCCCTTCGCCTGGGCGGAGATCGTCACCCCGCCCGCCTTCAGGGTGCAGCACTTGGCCCAGCGATCGGTCGTGCAGATCGCCGCCGAGAACTCGATCCCGCCGCTCGGCGAGAGCTTCGCCGCGGCCGCGTCGATCCCCGGCAGCACCGTCGAGATCGGCAGCGGCACGCCGATCGTCCCGGTCTCGGCGACCGCGACCTGCTCGGTCGCCAGGCCCAGCGCAGCGGCGGTCCGCTCGCACATCCCGAGCGCGTCGGCGAAGCCCTGCTCGCCGGTCTCGGCGTTGGCGTTGCCGCTGTTGACGACGGCGGCGCGGACGTCACCGAGGTCGGTCACTTTGCGGCAGACGCGGATCGGCGCCGCCGCCGAGGCGTTGCGGGTCAGGACCATCGCCGAGGAAACCGGGTGGTCGCAGACCAGCACGCCGATGTCGGTCTCGCCGCCCTGCTTGAGGCCGCAGTGGGCGCCGGCGGCGCGGAACCCCGGCGGCAGCTGGGCAGGGTCGAGCTCCTCGACGCCCGCCGGGTGCTCGACCCAGCGCGAGCGGAAGAAGGCCTCGCCGTGGACCTCGGGTGCCCCGAGCACGCTCATCGCAGCCCCTCGGTCTCGTCCAGGCCCAGCATCAGGTTGAGGTTCTGCACTCCCTGGCTGGAGGCGCCCTTCCAGATGTTGTCGAGCGCCGCGAAGGCCATCACCTTGCCGTGCTCCTCGACGGTCACGTAGACGTGGCACTCGTTGGTGTCGCGCAGCGCCCGCAGGTTCGGCGGCTTCTCCAGCAGGTGGACGAAGGGCTCCTCGGCGTAGCGCTCGCGGTAGAGCGCGAGGACCGCCTCTTTCGAAGTCGGCTCGGCCAGGGTCGCGAAGCAGGTCGCGAGCTCCCCCTGGTCGAGCGGCAGCAGGTGCGGGACGAAAGCTACGGTCGTCTGGCTCCCCAGCGCCTCCAGCTCCTGTTCGATCTCCGGCCGGTGGCGGTGGCCCTCGGTCTTGTAGGGGAAGGCGTTCTCGGTCATCGCGCTGAAGTGGACGAGGTCGTCGCTGGAGCGCCCGTAGCCGGAGGTGCCCTGCATCGCGGCGATGCTGACGTCGGTGATCAGCCCCTTTTCGGCCAGCGGCGCCAGCCCCAGCACGCTCGCGGTCGGGTAGCAGCCGGGGGTCGCGACCAGGGTCGCCTCGCGCAGCTCCTCGCGGTAGATCTCGGTCAGCCCGTAGACGCCGGTCCCGAACAGCGCCGGGGCGCCGTGCTCGCCGTACCAGCGCTCATAGGTCGCCAGGTCGCGCAGCCGGAAGTCGGCGGAGAGGTCGACGACGAGGACTCCGGCCTCGCGCAGCGCCGCGACGGTCGGGGCGGCGGCCCCGTGCGGGTAGGCGACGATCGCCGCGTCGATCCCGAGGCTGCCGATCGTCTCGAGGTCGAGCTCGGTCAGGGTGACCGGGACCCGGTAGCGCGGGTAGATCTCGTCGATCCGCCTGCCGGCGTCGCTGCGCGAGGTCGCCGCGACCAGCTGCAGGCGCGGGTGCTCCCAGACGATTTTTGCCGCCAGCGCGCCCGTGAACCCGTTGGCGCCGGCGACCAGGACCCGCGCCGCGGGGTCGCCGCTGAGCGGCTGCTCGGCGCTACTCACGGAGGCTCCCCTCCGCCTCGGTTTCAATCTGCTTGACGATCGCGGCGCGGATCGGCGCCACCTCCTCGGCGGTCAGGGTGCGGTCGGGAGCGGCGAACTCGAGCCGCAGCGCCAGGCTCTTGCGCCCCTCGCCGAGCTGCTCGCCGGCGTAGACGTCGAACAGCGAGACGCTGCGCAGATACTCGCCGCCGGCGCTCCCGATCGCCCCGCGCACCCGTTCGGCGGCGACGTGCTCCGGCACGACCACGGCGATGTCCTCGCGGATCGAGGGGAACTCGCCGAAGGCCTCGTACTCCTCGTCCCCCGCCCTGGCCAGGCCGAGGAACGGCGCGGCCTCGATTTCGAAGCCGACCGCCCGCTCCAGCCCAAACACCTGGCAGACCAGGGGATGGATCTCGCCGACCCAGCCGCAGGCGCCCCCGCTGGTCAGCGTCACCTCGGCGGCGCGGCCGGGATGCAGGAACGGCTGCTCGGAAGGAACCCACGGGGAGAGCGGCGTCCCCAGCTGGCCGGCGAGCGCTTCCAGCGCCCCCTTGGCGGTAAAGAAATCCGCCACCTCCCCGCCCCCGCGCCAGGACGGCGGGGTCAGGGCGCCGACCATAAGGCCGGCGTAGCGGTGGGACTCGGTGACCGGCGCCGGACGCACGCCGCGGAAGGCGCCGGCCAGCGGCCCGCCCTCGCTCGGCGGCGGGCCCGGCAGGTAGACGCTGCCGGCCTCGAACAGCGCCACCCGCGGCGCGTCGTGGGCGAGGTTGCGGGCGGCGACCGAGAGCAGGGAGCCGAGCAGCGTCGTCCGCATCACCGACTGCTCCTCGGAGAGCGGGTTGGAGAGCGCGACCGGCTGGGCCCGCGGGTCGTCGTCCTCGAGCCGCAGGCGCTCGACCTCGCCGGGGTCGGTGAAGCTCCAGCCGACGACCTGGTCGAAGCCGAGGTCGCGGAGGACGTCCTCGGCGCGGCGGCGCAGACGCTGCTCGCGGCTGAGGCCGCCGGGGTGGCGGACGGCCGGCAGCGTGGTCGGCAGGTGCTCGTCGATCCCGTGGACCCGGGCGACCTCCTCGATCAGGTCGACCTCGCGGGTGACGTCGTAGTGGCGATCGGGCGGCACGCTTACCACCAGGTCCTCGCCCGCCGGCTCGACCCCGAAGCCGAGCCGCTGCAGGTACTCGGTCTGCTCGGCCTGGGTGATCTCCATCCCCAGCAAGCCGCTGACCCGGGCGGCGCGCAGGGTCAGCTCAGTCGGCGCCGGGACCTCGGCGGCCACGTCGATCGTCCCCGGGACCAGCTTCGCCCCGCAGAGCTCGACCATCAGCTTCGAGGCGACCGCCTGCGCGCGCAGGCAGAGGTCTGGGTGCAGCTGCTTCTCGAACCGCGAGGAGGCCTCCGAGCGCAGCCCGAGCAGGCGCGAGGTGCGGAGGATGTTGGTCCCGTTCCAGTTCGCGACCTCGAGCAGCACCTGCGTGGTCTCGGGGGCGACCTCGGAGACCTGGCCGCCCATGATCCCGGCGACCCCGGTCGGACCGTCGCGGTCGCAGACCAGCACCGTCTCGGCGTCCAGCTCGCGCTCGACCCCGTCCAGGGTGGTCATCTTCTCCCCGTCGGCCGCGGTGCGCACGTAGAGCGCCCCGTTCGGGACCTTGTCGAGGTCGAAGGCGTGCAACGGCTGCGCGGTCAGCAGCATCACGTAGTTGGTGATGTCGACGACGTTGTTGATCGGGCGCTGCCCGGCGGCGGAGAGGCGCTGCTGCAGCCAGAGCGGCGAGGGGCCGATCGTCACGTCGGTGAAGACGCGGGCGGTGAAGCGCGGGCAGAGCTCGGGCACGTCGACCGCGACCGAGGCGTAGTCCTCGACGCTCCCCTCCCCCGTCGCCGCCGCGTCCTCGGCCCAGGGGTCGGCGGCCAGCTCGGCGCCGCTGATCGCGTGCACCTCGCGGGCGACGCCGTGGACCCCGAAGCAGTCGACCCGGTTCGGGGTCACCTCGATCTCCAGTACCGACTCGGCCAGCGGGATCACCTCGGCCAGCGGCGTGCCGGCGGCGATCCCGTCGTCGAGCACGAGGATGCCCTCGTGGTCGTCGCCGATCTCGAGCTCGTCGGCGGCGAGGATCATCCCTTCGGAGGCGACCCCGCGCAGCTTCGCCTTGCGCAGCTTCTCGCCGCCGGGCATCCGCGCCCCGGGCAGGGCGACGGCGACGGTCTGGCCGGCGGCGACGTTGGGGGCGCCGCAGACGATCGTCCGCTGCTCGCCGGAGCCGTCGTCGACAGTGCAGACCCGCAGCCGGTCGGCGTCGGGGTGCTGCTCGGCGCTCAGCATCTTGCCGACGATGAAGTTGTCCGGCGCCGGCGGCCCGGCGAGGTCGATCCGCTCGACCTCGGTCCCGGTCATCACCAGGCGGTCGCCGAGCGCCGCCGGGTCGAGCCCCGGGTCGCAGTACTCGCGCAGCCAGCTCAGCGGCACCCTCATGAGAACTGCCCCACCATGCGCACGTCGTTGTCGAAGAAGCGCCGCAGATCGGGGACGCCGTGGCGCAGCATCGCCACCCGCTCGACCCCGAGCCCGAAGGCGAACCCCTGGACCCGCTCCGGGTCGTAGCCGTGCTGCTCGACGAAGCCGAGCACGTTGGGGTCGACCATCCCCGCGCCGAGGATCTCGATCCAGCCCTGGCCCTTGCAGAGGTTGCAGCGCTTGCCGCCCGCCAGGGTGCCGCTGCCGCCGCACTGAAAGCAGGAGACGTCGACCTCGACGCTGGGCTCGGTGAAGGGGAAGAAGTGGGGCCGCAGGCGCACCTCGCGCTCCTCGCCGAAGACCGAGCGGCAGAGGTGAAGCAGGGTCCCCTGGAGGTCGGCGAGGGTGATCCCCTCGGCGATCGCCAGGCCCTCGATCTGGTGGAACATCGGGCTGTGGGTGGCGTCGGAGTCGCGCCGGTAGACCTTGCCGGGGACGATCACGAAGATCGGCGGCGGCTGCGTCTCCATCGCCCGCACCTGCATCGGCGAGGTGTGGGTGCGCAGCAGCACCTCGGGGTGCGACTGCACGTAGAAGGTGTCCTGGAGCATCCGCGCCGGGTGGCCCTCGGGGTGGTTGAGGGCGGTGAAGTTGTAGTAGTCGTGCTCGATCTCGGGACCCTCGGCGACCGTGTAGCCGAGTCCGACCATCACGTCCTCGATCAGCCGCGTGGTGCGGGCGATCAGGTGCGGGTGGCCGACCGGCGGCCGCGGCGCTCCCGGCAGGGTGACGTCGACCCGGTCGGCGAGCAGCTTCGCGTCGAGCTCGGAAGCGTCGAGCCGCGCCGCCGCCTCCTCCAGTAGCGCTTCAAGCTCCTTGCGCGCCTTGTTGCCGGCGCCACCCACGGCCCCCCGTTCCGCGGGGGGCAGGTCCGCGATTCCGCGCAGGATCGTCGTCAGCTCCGCTTTGCGGCCGAGGTAGCGGATCCGCAGCTCCTCCAGCTCGGCGCTCGCCCCGACCTTGCCGAGAGCCGTTTCAGCCTCGTTCCTGATCTCCTCGATCCGGTCAAGCATCTGAGCCGCCCTCGTTCATCCGCTGGCACGCTATAGCCGCGGCGGCGGCGACGTTCAGAGACTCGGCCCCGCCGGGACGCAGGGGAATCGTCACCCTGGCCTCGCACTCGGCCAGAACCGCGTCGGGGAGACCCTCGCGCTCGGCCCCGAGGCAGATCGTCGCCGCCCCGGACAGCCCCTCGAGCCCCTCACCGCCGTGCGCGACCAGGGCCGCGCGCGGAGCCGGCGTCGCCGCTACAGCGCCGAAAAGCGGCGGCCGGGCGAAGATCGAGCCCATCGTCGAGCGGGCCGCCTTCGGCGAGTAGGGATCGGCGCAGCCGGGGCCGAGCACGACCGTGCCCCCGACCAGGGCGTCGGCGGTGCGGACGATCGTGCCGACGTTGCCGGGGTCACCGACCCCATGCAGATAGACGCTGGGCGCGATCGGCTCGGCGGGCCTGGGAGTCGGCCAGACCGCGATCACCCGCGTCCCCGAGCCCAAGGTCGAGACGCCGTCCAGCAGCGCCGGCTCGACCTCCTCGACCGTGATCCCGGAGTCGACCGGGAGCGCCACGGCGATGTTCGAATCCGCGGCGAGCAGGACCAGGCGAGGCGAGGCGCCCGCCGCGATTCCCGCCCCGAGCAGATCCTCGCCCTCGGTCGCGAACAGCCCCTCGCGCTCACGGTGCTTGCGCTCGCGCAGCTTGCGCACCAGCTTCAGCTTCTCGTTTTGGGGGCTCTCGATCACGATGTGCCTCGTTGTTTCTTGGCTGCGGTTTCTTCTCCTGGAACGCAAAACGGGCCGCATCTAGCGGCCCGCCCGGGAAAGTGGAGTGTTCGGTGTGCCGCTAGGCGGCCGCACCCTCCCGGGCTAGCTCCACAAATCGGCGGAAGGCCTCACGGTCGTGGACCGCGATGTCGGCCAGCATCTTCCGGTTCACCTCGACTTCGGCCTTGTTCAGGCCGTTGATCAGTTCCGAGTAGCTCATGCCCTCGAGCCGCGCCGCGGCGTTGATTCGGGTAATCCAGAGACGGCGGAACTCGCGCTTGCGGTTGCGCCGGTCGCGGTAGGCGTACATCCCCGAGCGCTGCACCTGCTCTTTGGCGAAGCGGTAGGAGGAGTGCTTGCGGCCGAAGTAGCCCTTCGCTTCCTTCAGCACCTTGCGGCGCTTCTTGCGCGCGTGCACGGAGCGCTTGACGCGGGCCATCTACTTGCCTCCCAGCAGCTTGCGGACGGTCGGCGCGTCGTTCCGGGAGATCTCCACCGGTTTCGCCATCTTGCGCTTCCGCTTCGGCGACTTTTTCTCCAGGATGTGGCTGGAATAGGCGCGACGGCCGCGCAACTTGCCGTTGGCGGTCTTCTTGAAGCGCTTCTTGGCGCCGGAATGGGTTTTCATCTTCGGCATGCGGCTCGCTATTGAAGCAGACCGCGAGGCCCGAGCGCCGGCCCGCGTTTCCCCTGCACCCTCTGCCGCCCACCCGCGCGGGTAGCCTGCGCCGCGATGCGGATCGTCTATGTGGTCGGAACGCGGCCCAACTTCATCAAGATGGCCCCGGTGATCGCCGCTCTGCGGCAGCGCTTGCCCGATTCCCGCCACGCGATCGTCCACACCGGCCAGCACTACGACCGGCTGATGTCGGAGGTCTTCCTCGAGCAGCTCGGCGTCCCCGCCCCCGACCACATGCTCGAGGTCGGCTCGGCCAGCCACGCGGTGCAGACGGCGCGCACGATGGAGCGGCTGGAGCCGGTGCTGCTGGAGGAGCGGCCGGACCTGGTGATCGTCCCCGGTGACGTCAACTCGACCCTGGCGGCGACCCTGACCGCGGTGAAGATGGGAATCGCGCTCGCCCACGTCGAGTCCGGCCTGCGCAGCTTCGACATGACGATGCCCGAGGAGGCGAACCGGATCGTCGCCGACCGCTTCGCCGAGTACCTGTTCGTGCACAGCGAGGAGGCGCTCGGCAACCTCCGCGCCGAAGGGATCCCGGAGGAGCGCGCCCACTTCGTCGGCAACACGATGATCGACACCCTGGTCGCGCTCGAAGACCGCTTCCGGGCCACCGGCGCCGCCAACGCCCAGGGAGTCGCGCCCGGCGAGTACCTGCTGGTCACCCTGCACCGGCCGGCGCTGGTCGATGGCCCCCTGCTGGGCGAGACGGTGGCGCGGCTGGCGGCCCTCTCGGAGCAGATGCCGGTCGTCTTCCCGGTCCACCCGCGGACGCGGAAGATGATGGAGGGCGCCGGCGCCGCCGAGGCCCCGGGTCTGGCGCTGATCGAGCCGCTCGGCTACCTCGACTTCCTCTCGCTGATCGCCGACGCCGGCGCGGTTCTGACCGATTCGGGCGGGATCCAGGAGGAGACGACCTACCTCAGGGTCCCCTGCTTCACCCTGCGCGACAACACCGAGCGGCCGGTGACGATCAGCGCCGGCACCAACACCCTGCTGGGCCTCGACCCGGCGGCGATCGCCACGATCCCGGCCCGGTTGGTCGAGCGCGGCGCGGCGCCCAGCTCCCCACCGCCCCTCTGGGACGGCCTCGCGGCGGCGAGGATCGCGGACCTGCTCGTCGCTCGCGACATTTAGGGCGCTATAGCGCCCTAAATGTCGCGGTCAGCCCTCGTCCGCCGGTTTCTCGGCGACTTTGTCGACCTCTTTGCTGGGGGCCAGCAGCATGCTCATGTTGCGGCCTTCCTGCAGCGGCGCCGACTCGATCACGGCGAGCCCGTCGAGGTCCTCGAACAGCTTCTGCAGCAGGTCGCGGCCGCGCTCGGGGTGGGCCTGCTCACGACCGCGGAACATGATCGTGATCTTCACCTTGTCATGGTGCTTGAGGAAGCGTTCGACGTGGCCCTTCTTGGTCTCGTAATCGTGGGTCGCGATCTTCGGCCGCAGCTTGATTTCGCGCACGTTGACCTGCTGCTGGTGCTTGCGCGCCTGCTTCTGCTTCTGCTCCTGCTCGTACTTGTACTTCGAGTAATCGAGCAGGCGGGTGACCGGCGGCTTCGAGTTCGGCGCCACCTCGACCAGGTCGAGGTCGGCCTCCTGGGCGCGTTTCAGCGCCTCCGAGGTGTCGACGATCCCAAGCTGCTCGCCGTCGGCGCCGATCAGGCGCACCTGGGGGACGCGGATCCGCTCGTTGATCCTCGTCGTGTCGCGCTCTGGTGGGCGCCGATCGAACCTACGCGGAACCGGCACTATCGAGTGAGCTGGAGCTTCAAAAGGACGAGAGGTCGAGAATGAGGCACGGGGCGCTCAGCGGCGGCGGTTGATTGGCGTGCCTGCAGTCAAGTTGGGCGGAGTATAGACGGCGCTACCCGCTTGGCAAGGGGCGGGCGTCATCCTGTCGCGGCCTCGGAGCGGACGCGGGCGGCGAAATCGGCGAGCGTCATCTCCCCCAGTTCGCCCTCCGCATGGGAGCGAACCGAAACCGCTCCGGTCTCCTGCTCGCGGTCACCGACGACCAGCATGAACGGGTAGCGACCGATCTCCGCGTCGCGGATCTTCTTGCCGATCGACTCCGAGCGGTCGTCGATCGCAATCCGCACCCCGGCGTCCCGCAGCTCCAGCTCGGCCCGCCGCGCGAACTCGTTGTGGCGATCGGCGATCGGCAGCACGATCGCCTGCACCGGCGCCAGCCAGACCGGGAAGCGGCCGGCGTAATGCTCGATCAGGATCCCGGCGAAACGCTCCATCGAGCCGAGCAGAGCGCGGTGGATCATCACCGGGCGCCGCTGGCGGTCCTCGTTGTCGGTGTAGTAGAGCTCAAACCGCTCGGGCATCTGGAAGTCGAGCTGGCAGGTGCCGCACTGCCAGGAGCGCCCGAGCGCGTCGGTGATGTGGAAATCGATCTTCGGCCCGTAAAAGGCGCCGTCACCGGGGTTCAGCTCGTACTCGCGGCCCTGGCTCTCGAGCGCCGCCGCCAACGCCGCCTCGGCCTTCTCCCACTGCTCCTCGCTGCCCATCGACTTCTCGGGGCGGGTCGAGAGCTCGACCTTGACGTCATCGAAGCCGAAGCGGGCGTAGAGCTCGTCGATCGCCTCGCAGATGCTCGCCACCTCGTCGGTGATCTGGTCCTCGGTGCAGTAGACGTGGGCGTCGTCCTGGGTGAAGGCGCGGACCCGCAGCAGCCCGTGCAGGACCCCCTCGCGCTCGTTGCGCGAGACGCGGCCGAACTCGGCCAGCCGCAGCGGCAGCTCGCGGTAGGAGTGGCGGTCGGCGGAGTAGACGAGGCAGGCGCCGGGGCAGTTCATCGGCCGCAGCGCGTAACGGCGGTCGCCGTCGTCCATGAAGTACATGTCGTCCTTGTAGTTGTCCCAGTGCCCGGAGCGGTGCCAGAGGCCCTCGTCGAGCACCTGCGGCGTGGCGATCTCCTGGTAGCCGCGCTTGCGCAGCTGGTCGCGAACCTCGGTTTCGACCAGCCGCAGCAGGGTCGTCCCGTTCGGCAGCCAGAACGGCATCCCGGGCGCCTCGTCGCGCAGCATGAAGATCCCCAGCTGGGGGCCGAGGCGGCGGTGGTCGCGGGCTTTCGCCTCCTCGATCAGCGCCAGGTGGGCCTCCAGTTCCTTCTTCGAGAAGAACGCGGTCCCGTAGATCCGGGTCAGGCTCTCGCGCTTCTCGTCGCCGCGCCAGTAGGCGCCCGCGACCGAGCTCAGCTTGACCGCCTTGATCCGGCCGGTCGAGGGAGCGTGCGGGCCGCGGCAGAGGTCCTCGAAGGGTCCGTTGCGGTAGAGGGAGACGGTCTCGACGTCTTCGTTCGCGACGAGGTCCTCGATCAGCTCGACCTTGAAGTCCTGCCCCTGCGCGCGGAACAGCTCCAGCGCCTCGGCGACCGGGATGTCGCGACGGCCGAACTCCTCGTCGGCTTCGATGTGGGCGACCATCGCCTGCTCGATCTTCGGCAGGTCGTCCTCGGTGATCTTTGTCTCCGGGGGGAACTCGAAGTCGTAGTAGAAGCCGTTCTCGATCGGCGGGCCGATCGTCACCTTGGTCCCCGGGTAAAGCTCGATCACCGCCTCGGCCATCACGTGGGCGGCGTCGTGGCGGATCAATTCCAGAGCCTCGGGGTCGCGCTCGGTGAGGATCGCGATTTCGGCGCCGGCCTCGGGCAGAGGCGCGGAGAGATCGCGCAGCTCGCCATCGACCTTGATCGCCAGCGCCGCCTTGGCCAGACCGGGACCGATCGCCGCCGCCGCGTCGGCGCCGCTGGCGCCCGCCGGTAGCTCCAGCGGGGTCCCGTCGGGCAGGGTGACGACGAACTTGTCCGTAGCGGCCTCCATCGAGGGGATGGTAGTGGCGCTCAGCGCGCGTCGCCCTGGCGGGCCTGGCGCACTGCGATCAGCGGGCAGGGGCTCTGGCCCGGTGGGGGATTCGGAACCTCGCGCAGGGCGTAGCGCGCCTCGGCGACTTCGGTCAGCGTGAAGCGGGTGCCCGGCGGCAGCTTGCTCCCTTCGTCGAGCGAGCGGATGCAGACCCTCCCCCCGCGCAGTTCCCAGGAGAGGAAGGGCACGCCGTGTTCGTCTTCCAGCAGCTCCGGGTCGGCGAGCACCAGGGTCGGCCCTGGGCCGACCTGCTTGCGGAAGGCGGTGAGGGCCGAGGAGTAGGTCGTGGGACCGACCGGGGCGTTGGCCAGCGCGAGCAGCGAACAGACCCCGGCGGCGGCGATGAAGGCTGCGGCGAGCCAGGGGGCCGCGGGTCCTGTCGCGGCAGTGCCCCCACGGCCTGCGGTAGCTAAAGCTTCCTCGGCCGCGGGGCCCCCT
>Ga0081539_10006126_pt1 | contig 11721 bp, 8 predicted proteins | sample TabmetS4T2R2_FD_71023 | JGI IMG/M metagenome (GOLD analysis project Ga0081539, IMG submission 71023) | Tabebuia heterophylla rhizosphere microbial communities from the University of Puerto Rico - S4T2R2 | ecosystem: Host-associated > Plants > Roots > Rhizosphere ...
GGGCATGCGCATCCTCACGAATGCGGCGAACTCGTCGTCCATGTGCCCCCCTGCCGGGATTGTCCTGCCCTGGACACGCTCGGCCGGGCCACCGGGTTGCCCGCCGGCGGGAAACCCGTTCCGGATGGGTCCCGCACGTCACCTAGGCTTGTCGATCGTGCGAACCGCCCAGCCCGTCGTCACCCCGGACACCGCCGCCGCCGTCTCGGAGGCCGGCCTCGACCGGTGGCGCGACCTCCCCGCCGCCCAGCAGCCGGACTGGCCCGACCGCGAGGTGCTCGCCGAGGTCGGCCGGGAGCTCGCGACCTATCCGCCGCTGGTCTTCGCCGGCGAGTGCGACGACCTGCGCGACAAGCTCGCGGCGGCCGCCCGGGGCGAGGCCTTCCTGCTCCAGGGCGGCGACTGCGCCGAGACGTTCGCCGACGCGACCGCGGACCGCATCCGCAACAAGATCAAGACGATGCTGCAGATGGCCGTCGTGCTCACCTACGGCGCGAGCATGCCGGTGGTCAAGATCGGCCGGATGGCGGGACAGTTCAGCAAGCCGCGCAGCAGCGGCTACGAGCGCCGCGGCGACGTGGAGCTGCCCGCGTACCGGGGCGACGCCGTCAACGACTACACGTTCGACGCCGCGCTCCGCACCCCGGACCCGCGGCGCCTGCTCCGCGCATACCACACGAGCGCGGCGACGCTGAACCTGATCCGCGCGTTCACCAAGGGCGGCTTCGCCGACCTGCGCCAGGTGCACGAGTGGAACCGCGGGTTCGTGGCGAGCGCCGCCAACGCCCGGTACGAGGTGCTGGCCCGCGACATCGACCGCGCGATGCGCTTCATGGCCGCCTGCGGGGGCGACTTCGAGGCGCTGCGCACGGTCGAGCTCTACTCCAGCCACGAGGCGCTGCTGCTCGACTACGAGCGCCCGCTGACCCGCATCGACTCGCGGACCGGCGCGCCGTACAACGTGTCGGCGCACTTCGTCTGGATCGGCGAGCGCACCCGGCAGCTCGACGGCGCGCACGTCGACCTGATGTCCCGGGTCCGCAACCCGATCGGCGTCAAGCTGGGCCCGACGACGAGCGCGCGCGACGTCCACGCGCTGATCGAGCGGCTGAACCCGGACGACGAGCCCGGCCGGCTGACGTTCGTCAGCCGGATGGGCGCGGGGCACGTCCGCGACTCGCTGCCCAAGCTCGTGCAGGCGGTGCAGGAGGTCGGCGCGACCGTGCTCTGGGTCTGCGATCCCATGCACGGCAACACGTTCGAGTCGGCCAGCGGGTACAAGACGCGCCGGTTCGAGGACGTCATGGACGAGGTCCGCGGCTTCTTCGAGGTGCACGCCGCGCTCGGCACCGTGCCCGGCGGGCTCCACGTGGAGCTGACCGGCGACGACGTCACGGAGTGCCTCGGCGGCGCCGAGCAGATCGACGAGGCCGACCTGGCGACCCGGTACGAGACGCTGTGCGACCCGCGCCTGAACCACCAGCAGTCGCTCGAGCTGTCGTTCCTGGTCGCGGAGATGCTGGGGGAGCGGTGACGTCGCCGACCCGGGCGGCGCCCGAGAGCGCCGCCGGTCCGGTCGGCGTCGGCCGGGCGGTCGACCTGCGGTCGGACACGGTCACCCGGCCGACGCCGGGCATGCGCCGGGCGATGGCCGAGGCCGTGGTCGGCGACGACGTCTACGGCGAGGACCCGGCGGTCAACGCCCTCGAGGCCGAGGTCGCCGAGCTGCTCGGGCACGAGGCGGGGCTGTTCTGCCCGTCCGGGTCGCTGGCGAACATGCTGGGCGTCCGCACGCTGGTGCCGCCCGGCAAGGAGCTGCTGTGCGACGCGCTCGCGCACGTCGTCCGCGCCGAGGCCGGCGGCCACGCCGTCCTCGGCCAGGTGACGACGCGGACGTTCAGCATGCCGCGCGGCCGCCTCGACGCCGAGCTGGCGATGTCGCTGGCGGTCCCGGACGGCGGCCCGTACCTGGTGTCCACGGCGGCGATCGCCGTGGAGAACACGCACAACTTCGGCGGCGGCACCGTGCAGCCGATCGAGGAGCTGCAGGCGCTCCGGGTCGCGACGGCGGCGGCCGGCATCGCCGTCCACCTGGACGGCGCCCGGCTCTGGAACGCCCACGTCGCGACCGGCGTCCCGCTCGACGAGTACGGCGCGCTCGCCGACACCGTCTCGGTGTGCCTGTCCAAGGGCCTGGGGGCGCCGGTCGGGTCCGTGGTGGTCGGCGACGCCGAGCGCATCGCGGCGGCGCGGGTGTGGCGCAAGCGGTACGGCGCGGGCATGCGGCAGGTCGGGGTGCTGGCGGCGGCCGGCAGCTACGCGCTGGCTCACCACCTCACGGGGCTGGCGGGCGACCACGCGCGGGCGAAGCGGCTGGCCGAGGCCGTCGCCGGCGCGGACGAGCGGTGGTGCGACCCGGCGACGGTCGAGACCAACATCGTCGCGCTGGCGGTGCCGCCGGGGGCCCCGCCGGCGCCGCAGCTCGCGGCCGAGGCGTCGGCGGCCGGGGTGCTGGTCTCGGTGCTGGGCCCGCGGCGGATGCGGCTGGTCACGCACCTCGACGTCGACGACGCCGGCGTCGACCGGGCGTGCGAGGTGCTCGCGGGGCTCGTCGCCGGCGCGCGCTGAGGGCGCCGGGCGCGCCGGGCGCGCGCCGAGTCGCGCGCCGAGTCGCGCGAGTGTAGGGCAAATGGCGATTCTGAGCGGGTCGTCACCGCGATTCGCCCTACACTCGCGTGGCTTGGTGGAACTCCGCCGGGATGCCCGGCGGCGCGGGTGGGGCTGGTGGGAGGATGGCCCGCGTGACGGATCCCGGGTCGGAGCCGCCGCGAACCTTGCCACCGGGCCAGCGGCTGGCGGACGGATTCCCCGTCCGCCACTACGGACCGGTCCCCAAGTTCCGCCCGGACACCTGGCGGCTCTCGGTCACGGGCGCCACGCTCGACGGCGAGGAGCACCACCTCGACGTCGAGGCGTTCGCGAAGCTGGAGCGCGACCGCGTGGTCGGCGACCTCCACTGCGTGACGAAGTGGACGGTGCTCGACAACGTGTGGGAGGGCGTGCTGGCGCGCACGCTGATGGCCGCCGTCCCGCCCGCGGACGACGTCACGCACGTCATGGCCTGGGCCGAGTACGGGTACTCGACGAACCTCGAGCTCGAGGACTTCGCCTCGCCGCGGACGATCCTCGCCACCGACCACAACGGCAAGCCGCTGACGCCGGCGCACGGCTGGCCGCTGCGGCTCGTCGTCCCGCACCTCTACGCCTGGAAGGGCCCGAAGTGGCTGCGGATGATCGAGTACCTGACGGCCGACCAGCGCGGCTTCTGGGAGGAGCGCGGCTACCACCGGATCGGCAACCCCTGGCGCGAGGAGCGCTACTCCTACCAGGAGTAGCGCCGGGCCGGTGCGCTCAGCGCATCGGGTCCGCGATCGACGCCCGCAGCTCCGCGGGCAGCGGGTCGCGGGCCGAGAGCCCGTGCACGCCGAGGATGAGGTCGAAGGCGGCGAGGAAGTACGTCTCCGGGTCGCGGAAGTCGGCGTAGACGCGGCCCTGGAGGAGCGGCGGGAGCGCCGTCTCCGGCTCCCCGTCCAGGACGGCGGGGAGCACGGAGAGCTTGTCGCTCTCGGAGCCGGTCATCCGGCGCCCGATGAGGTCACCTTCGGCGGCCACCACGAACCTCAGGCGAACCCCGTCGGAGCCACAGCAGGCAAGGACGTCCTGGTGGGGACTGAACGCCACAGCTGACCCCACGCCGCTGGGGGTACCCAGTCGTCGAGGGCGCTTGCTGACGGCTTTCAGATCCCACAGTTGGAGTCCGTCGTCCATACCCAGGGTGGCGAGAATGCGATCGTGACGATCGATGCGCGCTTCTCGGACACCATCTTCGTGTGCGGCGACTCGCCGAGGATGATCCCGGGACTCGTCGTCCCAGACGTAGACGTTGCCGCTCGCTGACACTGCTGACAGCAGCGTCCCGTCGGGTGACCAGGTCACGTCGCGAACGGATTCGGGGGCGCGGAGCGTGCGCGCGAGCGTGAAGCCCGGCCCGAGCTCCCCAGGCGAAGGAGTCGCCGTCGCGGACACGGTCGTGAACCCTCCGCCCGTGAGTGTCAGCGTATGCACCCACGGTAGTGCTCTTCGCCCACGCGGGTGACCGCGTTGCCCCTGATGCTGGAGGTCAGGCGCGGATCGTGATCTGGGTGCCCGGCGGCACGAACGTGCCTGGTGGCGGCTGAACGTCGGACACGAGGTCGTCGAAGTCACCGTCGCCCTCGCGCCGGACGTCGAAGCCCTGGTTGCGCAGGTTGGTCTCCGCCTGGTCGACCTGCTGGCCGCGGACCTCCGGCACCTGGACCTGCCCGTTCCCGTTGCCGTTCCCGTTGCCGTTCCCGTTCCCGTTGTTGCCGCCGAAGAAGTCCTTCACGACGGTCAGGCGCACCTTCTCGCCCTTGGCGACCTTGGTGGTCGGCACCGGGTCCTGGCCGGTCACGGTGCGGGGCAAAGGGCCGCCGAACTGGAAGTCGACCTCGGTGAGCTCGACGTCCAGCCCGCGCTCCCGGAGCTGCCGCTCGGCGTCGTCCCGCGACGCGCCGACCACGTTGGGCACCTCGACCAGCTCGACGCCCTTGCTGACGACGATGTCGACCGTGCGGCCCGGCGGCACCAGCGTCTCGGCCCGCGGCTGCGTCGAGATGATCTGGCCCTTCTGGATGTCGTCGCTGAACCTCGACTCGCGCTTGCCGAGCTTGAGGCCCAGCTCGCGGAGCTGGCGCTCGGCGTCCTCGGGCGTCGTGCCCTGCAGCGACGGCACCGCCACCTGCTCGGGGCCCTTGGAGACGAGCAGCACGACCGTGCCGTCCTTCGCGATGCTCTCGCCGGACGGCGGCTCGGTGCCGACCACCTGGCCCTTGGCGACCGTGTCGTCGAAGACCTCCCGCGGCGTGCCGCGCAGGCCGTCCGCCGCGAGCAGCCGCTGGGCGTCCGCGACGCGCTGGCCGGTGAGGCCGCCGGGGACCGTGGTCTTGGCCCCCGGACCGGCCGCGAACCACCAGCCGAGCGTGACCAGCAGGAGCGCGACGGTGACGACGCCGGCGATGATCGCCGCGCGCTGGCGGCGGCGGTCGCCGCCCATGAAGCCCTCGTGGAGGACGCCGTCGTCCTCGTGCACCCGCAGCCGGGGGACGAGCTGCGGGACGGCGGCGGACGCACGCCGGGGGATGTTCAGCGCCCGCGTCTGCTGCTGCGGCGCGGGTGCGGACGGCACGACCGCCGTGGCGGCCGCCGGCGGCGCGACGGCGCGGACGTCGAGCACGTCGTCCGGCAGCGACTGCTGCAGCTCGCGCAGCTCGGCGAGCATGCGCTCGCCGTCGGACGGGCGCAGGTCCGGGTCGTGCGCGGTGGCGGCGAGCACGAGCTCGTCGAGCGCGTTCGGCAGGCCCGGGACGACGGCGGACGGCGCGGGCACCCGCTCGTGGACATGCCGGTAGGCGAGGCGCACAGGGTCCGGGTCCGCGTACGGCGGGCGGCCGGTGAGGGCCTCGAACAGCATGACGCCGGCGGCGTAGACGTCGGCGCGCGCGTCGGCCACGCCGCGGCTGACGAGCTCGGGCGCGAGGTAGGCGGCGGTGCCGAGCAGCCGCGCGTCGGGGCCGCCGCCGGTGACCGGCACGGCCGCGGCGCGGGCGAGCCCGAAGTCCGCGACCTTGATCCGGCCGTCGTCGGTGAGGACGACGTTCTCGGGCTTGACGTCCCGGTGCACGATGCCGGCCCGGTGCGCGGCGGCCAGCGCCTCGAGCACGGGCTCCATGACGGAGAACGTCTCGCGCAGGGTGAAGGCGGCGCGCTGCTGGAGCACGTCGCGCATCGTGCGGCCGGGCAGGTACTCCATCGCCAGGTACAGCCACGGGCCGTCGGCCCCCTGGTCGAAGACCTGCACCACGTGCGGGCTGGTCAGCCGCGCGGCGGCGCGCGCCTCGCGGACCAGCCGGGAGACGAACTCGGGGTCGCCGGCGAGGTCGTCGCGCATCACCTTGAGAGCGACGTCGCGCTCCAGGCGGCGGTCCAGGGCCAGGTACACGGTCGCCATGCCGCCGCGCGCGATCAGCGACTCCACGTGGTACCGGCCGTCGACCACGCGGCCGACGAGCGCGTCCTGCAGGGTCGTGTCCACGCGCAGAGTCTACGGTCGGCGCACCCCGCGACGGGATGTCGAGTTTTCATCACGGTTCGTGACGAGCCGTAGCGAACAGGAGCATCGCTGCGTCGACACTGCATCGATGCCGGCCCGGCAGGCACGGTGTGTCGCACGCGTCGACGGGCCCTGATACCCCTGAGCGGCGCGTTCTCCGTGGTGACCGCGTCCCCGACGTGCATGATCACGGTGAGGTGGTGCGGCCGCCGGGCGAGCCCGAGGTCGGCCGGGATCGACCTGCTGGGCGAGTCGCTCGTGCCGGTGACGGTGACGCTGAACCCCGGCGGCGCGTAGACCACCGCGACCCGGGACGCGACCCCATCCGGCGGCGTCGCGGGGGAGCGGCACGAGGGCCGGCGTGAAGCCCCGTAGCCTCGCGACCTCGTGGGTGTGGTGCGGCGCGTCGCCGGCCGGCTGCTGGCGTCCGTGCGCGCCAGGTCCGGGCTGCTGGCCCGACGCGGGCACGGCGCCGCACCCGGCCCGGGGCCTGGTCGAGGCGACGGCGTCGGCACTGGTGTACGGCGGGACGACCGAACGGCCGATCGAGCGGCCGACCGAACGGCCGACCGAACGGCCGATCGAGCGGCCGATCGAGCGGCCGATCGAGCGGCCGATCGAGCGGCCGATCGAGCGGGCGATCAGCGGTAGCGCGCCTTCAGCGCCTGGACGGTGGCCACGTAGCGGCGCGTGTCCGGGTACATCCCGTTGCGCTGCACGCCGGCGAGGCCCTGGTAGTAGCCGGCGATCGCGATGCGCTCGTCGGGGGCGCGGTCGACCAGCGCGCGCAGCAGGACCACGCCGGCGGTGACGTTGTCCTCGGCGTCCATCAGGTCCAGCGGCCGGCCGGCGAGCTGCGACGCCCAGCGGCCGGACGACGGGATCACCTGCATGATGCCGATCGCGTTCGCGATCGACACCTGCCGCTGGTCGAAGCCCGACTCCATGGTGGCGACGGCGAGCGCCAGCGCCGGCTCGACGCCGTAGTGGCGTGCGGTGTGGCGGACGAGCTCCCGGGCGGCGGCCCGGCTGGGCACCCGCCGCGTGCCGAGCGCGGCCCGGTTCGTGTTCGCGGCGGTGGTGACGGCGCCGGAGTACCGGCGGAACGGCACGTTCCGCGGCGGTTTCGCCGCCCGCCCGGCGGGCCGGACCGACGGGCGCGCGCCGGCGCCCGGCACGAGCAGCCGGCGGCCGGGATGGATCGTCGTCGTCGACCGCAGGTGGTTGCGGCGCAGGACCGAGCCGACGCTGACGCCGTACCGGCGGGCGATCGTCGTCACGGTCTCGCCGGACCGGACGACGTGGGCGCGCGTCCGGTCGGTGACGGCGGGCCGCGAGCGGCGCGGCGTGGCGCCGGGCAGGACGAGCTTCCGGCCGGGGCGGATCGTGCCGCTCGCGTCCAGGCCGTTCGCGCGCAGCACGGCGGTCAGCGGGACGCGGTACCGGCGTGCCACGTCCCAGGCCGTGTCGCCGGGGCGGACGACGTGCACGACCTTCCGCGCCTTCGCCGTCCGCCGGGCGGTCGCCGCGCCCGAGCGGACCGGCGCGAGGTGCCGGACGGCGTCGCGCGGCAGGCGCAGCTCCTGGCCGGGGTGGATGAGCGCGGAGGCGCGCAGCCCGTTCGCCTCGAGGACGGCGCGGACCGACGTCCCGGAGCGTCGCGCGATGTCCCAGACGGTGTCGCCGGGACGCACGCGGTAGGTGAGCCCCGTGGCCCGGCCGCCGGACCGAGCCGACCCCGCCCCCGCGCGCGGCACCGCGAGGCTGCGGCCGGCGACGATCCGGTCGGGGTCCGCCAGGTGGTTGGCGCGGGCCAGGGTGCCGACGGTCGTTCCGTAGCGGTGGGCGAGCCCCGACAGGGTGTCGCCGGGGCGGACGTCGTGCGACGTCCAGCCCTGGCCGGAGGCGACGACCACGGCGAGTGCCAGGGCATGTCTCCGGAGCCCGCGGGCTTCGGAGACATGCCCTCCAGGCACTCCGGCGGCGCGTGCCGTCTCGTGGATACGCTGGGGGGATTCGTCCGATGCGCTCACGCGGTCCGTCCCTTTCGGCTGGCGGGTGGGCCTGCACAAGGTGTCGGAGGCGCGGCGGCGCCGCTGAAGCCCCTCGGCCACGACTGACGAGGGACCTGACGAGGGACCTGACGAGAGAGGAGCGCCGGGAGTGGAGGACGACCTCGACCGGCTCGTGACGAGCTGGCTGCCGCTGCCGGACGTCGCCGCGGTCCTCGGCCTGGACGTCGGCCGCGTGCGCCGGCTGCTGCAGGACCGGGTGCTCGTAGCGGTCCGCCGGGGGGAGCCCGGCGTCCTCTGCGTGCCCGAGGAACTGGTGAGCGGCGGCGTCCCGCTGCCGGACCTCAAGGGCACGCTGACCCTGCTGTCCGACTCCGGCTACTCCGACGAGGAGTCGCTGCGCTGGCTGTTCACCCCGGACGACACGCTGCCGGGGACGCCGGTGGCGAACCTTCGCTCGGGCCGGAAGACCGAGGTCCGCCGGCGCGCCCAGGCGCTGGCCTTCTGACCCGGCCCGCTCTCGTCTCCTGTGCGCACGGGGCGTCCCCGTGCGCAGCTATCGATCGCAGGGACGCCCCGTGCGCAAAAAAGGCCAGGGGGAGCGGCGGTCAGGCGGGGGTTGCCGAGCGCTCCCGGCGGCTTGCGCGCCTTGCGGCCCTCGCGCGGCGCGCCGCCGGCGCCGCGACGGCGAGCCGCCGCGACAGCGGCACGCTGACCCGCCGGGTCAGCACCTGGTAGCCGGCGCGCTCGACGGCGTCGAGGATCTCCGCGTACAGGATGAACGCCGTCCGCACGCAGTCGCGGCTCGTCGGGTGCAGCATGTCGATCCCGGGCTCCGCGAACGCGTACAGCGCCCGGGTGCGCTCGATCTCGAACCGCAGCAGCTCGCGGATCAGCGGCGTCACGGTCCCGCGCTGCAGCGCGGCCCGCGTGACGCCGAACGTGTCGAGGTCCTCCTGCGGCAGGTAGACGCGGCCGCGCTTGAGGTCCTCGCCGACGTCCCGGATGAAGTTCGACATCTGGAACGCCTCGCCCAGCGCCCGCGCCCGCGCGCCGGCCTCCGGCGTCAGCGGCTCGAGGATCGGCAGCATCTGCAGCCCGATGACGGCGGCCGAGCCGTACATGTACTGCTCGAGATCCGCGTACGTCGCGTAGCCCGTGACCGTGATGTCCAGTTGCATGGACTCCAGGAACGCCTCGACGTGCTGCCGCGGGATCGACCACCGCCGCATCGTGTGGAGCATCGCGGTCGCGATCGGGTCGTGGATCCTGTCCTCGGCGGTGCCGCCGTTCCCGAGCGTCTCGAGGAACTCGCCGCCCCAGCGCAGCAGCGCGTCGGGGTCCGGGTCGGTGAGCGAGTCGACGTACTCGTCGGCGTGGCGCGCGAAGCCGTACAGCGCCCACACGTAGGGCCGCTTCTCGGGCGGCAGCAGCCGAGAGGCGAGGTAGTACGTCCTCCCGTGCGTGGCGTGCAGCTTGCGGCAGGTCTCGTAGGCGGCCCGGAGGTCGGGATCGGTGATCCCGGCTGCGTCCAGGTCTCGGTCACTCACCCTGTGCATCCTGCCGTATCGGCTCGCGCGCCGGGCAGGGTCAGCCGCGAACCATTCGCCCGCTTTCCCCCCGTGACCGCCACGCCGAGACCCACGCGGCCACGTCGCCCCGCCGGAGCGCGACCGCGAGCAGGTCCGGGAACGCGTCGGGGGTGCAGGCGAACGCCGGGACGCCGAGCGCCGCGACGGCGGCCGCGTTCTCCCGGTCGAACGCCGGCGCGCCGTCGTCCGACAGCGCCAGCAGGACGACGACCTGCACCCCGGACGCGAGCAGGTGCGCCACCCGCTTGAGCAGCTCCTCGCGCGCGCCGCCCTCGTGGAGGTCGGAGATCAGCACGAACAGCGTGTCGCCGGGCCGCTCGATCAGCGTCTGCGCGTAGGCCACCGCCCGGTTGATGTCGGTGCCGCCGCCGAGCTGCACGCCGAACAGCAGGTCGACGGGATCCGACAGCCGGTCGGTCAGGTCGACGACGACCGTGTCGAACACCACCAGCGACGTCCGCAGCGACCGCATCGACGCCAGCACCGCCGCGAACACCGACGCGTGGACGACGCTGTCCGCCATCGACCCGGACTGGTCGACGGCGAGGACGACGTCCCGCTGCACCGCCTGGCGCCGCCGGCCGTAGCCGACCAGCCGCTCCGGCACGACGGTCCGGTGCTCCGGCTGGTAGCGGGACAGGTTCGCGAGCAGGGTCCGGTTCCAGTCGACGTCGCGCGGCGCCGGCCGCCGGCTGCGCGCGGAGCGGTCGAGCGCGCCGGCCACCGACGACCGCGTCCGCTCCGCGATCCGCTCCTCCACCTGCGCCACGACCTGCGCGACGACGCGGCGCGCGGTCGCCTTCGACGCCTCCGGCATCACGCCGCCCAGGCTGAGCAGCGTGCCGACCAGGTGCACGTCGGGCTCGACCGCGGACAGCAGCTCCGGCTCGAGCAGCAGGTGCCTGAGGTCGAGCCGCTCGACGGCGTCCCGCTGCATGACCTGGACCACGCTCGACGGGAAGTACCGACGGATGTCGCCCAGCCACCGCGCGACGCCCGGCGCGGACGCGCCCAGCCCGCCGGTGCGCCGCGCCGGCCCCTCGCCCGGCGCCGGCTTGTCCGACGGAGGCCGCTCGGCGTCGTACAGGGCGCCCAGCGCGCCGTCGACGGCCGCGTCGTCCCCGCCGGGTGCGAGGTCGGTCCCCAGCGCCGCCTGCGCCGGCTCGCCCAGCAGCAGCCGCCAGCGGCGCAGCCGCTCCTCCTCGCCCACCGGCCGCCCGCTCACGCCGGCCGCCCGCTCACGCCGGCCGCCCGCTCACGCCGCCCCCCGCTCACGCCGGCCCACCGCGACCGTGCAGGAGGGCCGCGACGGCGTGCATCGCCGGGAGGGCGCGGGCGGCGTCCAGCGCTTCCTCGGGGGCGTTCGAGGTGTCGCCCGCCGCGGCCGCCGGGCCGCGCACGGGACGCCGCACGGCCTCGCCGATGCCGCGCCGCTCGCCGGCGGCGAAGCCGCCGAACGTCCGCCGCACCAGCGGCAGCACGCGCAGGAAGTCCTCGGGCCCGAGCCCGGCGACCCATGCGTCGAGCAGATCGAGCAGCTCGGTGTCGTGGACCAGCAGCAGCCCGCCGCCGGCGAGGAACCCGTCGACCCACGCCGCGGTCGCGGGCGGGTCCGTGCCGGCCGACAGCGCCCGGCTGAGCCGCCGCGCGACGTCGTCCGGCGGCAGCCGGTCCGCGTCGCGCAGCAGCCGGACGGCCCGGCCGAGGATGCGTCCGTGGACGTCGGCGCGGTCGGCGAGCTCGGCGAGCGTCGCCAGCCACCGGCCCCGCACGTCCGCGTCGTCCCGCAGCGCGACGGCGGCGTGCACGGTGTCGATGCCGTGCAGCAGCGTCTCGGCCGCGTCCTCGCCGAGGCCGCCGGCCGCCGCGGGCAGCCCGGTGCACACCCGCGCGGCCATCGCGTCGACGACTCCGGTGAGCGCCGCCG
>Ga0081539_10006127_pt1 | contig 11721 bp, 8 predicted proteins | sample TabmetS4T2R2_FD_71023 | JGI IMG/M metagenome (GOLD analysis project Ga0081539, IMG submission 71023) | Tabebuia heterophylla rhizosphere microbial communities from the University of Puerto Rico - S4T2R2 | ecosystem: Host-associated > Plants > Roots > Rhizosphere ...
TCGAGGCCCGTCATACCGACGACGATCACGCGGCCTTTCAAACGGGAGATCTTCGCGGCGAGCTCGATCGGCTGGTTCGCGTCTGTCGCCGCCGTGATCAGCACTGCGTCAGCGCCTCGTCCCCGCGTGAAAGCCGAAATCTCCTTTTCGACTGCCTCGTTCGAAAGCGCGACCCGATCTGCTCCTAATTCCAGCGCCAACCGCAAGCGGCTCTCATCCAGATCCACGCCAAACACTCTGCAACCATTTGCCTTCAACAATTGCACCGTGAGTTGCCCTACCAAACCCAACCCAATCACGACCACCGATTCACCGAGCGTCGGTTCAGCCAGCCGTACGCCTTGCAACGCGATCGCGCCGAGGGTTCCGTAAGCGCCCGCTTCGAAGCTCACCTGTTCCGGCAGGTGCACGCAAAGGTTTTTCGGCACCGAAAGCACCTCAGCGTGCGACGCGAAACCCACGCCCGCACAAGCGACGCGATCGCCGGCCTGAAACTCACTCACGTCTTCCGCCACGGCCGTCACAATGCCGGCGGCGCTGTAGCCCATCGCCTGCGACGCCGCCATCTTGTCGCGCACCGCGGCGACCGTGTTGAGCAAACCCTCGCTCTTCACTTTCGCGACCACCGCCTTCACGAGATCGGGCCGCTCGCGCGCTTCCTGGACCAATCCTTTACTGACCAGTTCAACGGCCGCGCGCTCCGTTCCGGCGCTAATCAACGAAGCAACCGTTCGCACCAGCACCCGGCCCCGCTGCAACGACGGCACCGGCACCTCGCCAACAAACGGCCGTCCAGTTTTCCTGTTCTGCAAAACCTGCTTCATTAAAATCCGTGTTTATCTGTGTTCTTTCGCGGCCAAAACTCTCTCGATGAGATCCCCTACAAAGTTGGCTCGCGCATCCCAAGTTCCCGCAGCCACAGCCGCCTGTCTTTTCCTTCTCAGTTCAGGATCACTTTCGCGCAACGCCTCCTCCACCAACCGCAAGAACTCCTCACGACTACGCGCGATTCGCAACACGTCACTCATCGACTCATACTCGGGCAGCGGCGCAATCACCACCGGCTTTCCCGTCGCCAGGTACTCCCGCACCTTGATCGCCGAACCATAGCTCGTAAAAGACTGCTCAGTTTCCCACGGCAACACGCAAACGTCGAATCCCGCCGCATAATTCGGCAAACGCTCGTAAGCCACCGGCGGCAGAAAATGCGTGTTCGGCAAGTCCTCGATTTCGAGCCCGCGCGACTTGTTGCCGATGAAGATCCACTGCCATTCCGGACGTTCCCGCGCGGCGCGTATGATCAGCTCCTGATCGACCAGCCACGGCTCAATCGCGCCGAAGTAGCCGAGCCGCGGACGCGGAATCTTAGCAACTTCCGGCGCCACCGGCAGCGTTTCGTAAGCCACGCGACGCCAGTGATCGTAATCGACGCCCTGTTCGAGCAGGTACGAACGTTCACACCCGCGCGTGGCTTCGTTGAAAAGCTTACGCCCGGAGTAGAACACGAGATCGGCGGCGTCGATCGCCCGTTCGTGAAGAGCACGAATCAACGCCGGATCGGTCGCATGGTCCATCGTGTTTGCATCATACTTATCGGAGACCTGGTAGACCACCGCTGCCTCGTCAAACGCGCCGATCATCTCGGCGGCCGTGGGAATCGCGATCCACAGAATCGGTTTACTGAATCCACGGCTGCGCGCGAGTCTGTTAAGCTGCGCGCTGATTACTCGGCGGTTGAAGGTCCGAGCGGCGGCGCTGCCGAAGAAAGGTAAACTCGGCGGCGAGACAACCGTGATACCCTCAGCCGTTTCGCGCGCGAGCTTGGAGTAGCTGCCGAGCTTCCGCTTGATTCGCGGTAACAAATCGCGGTGGGCCAGGTTCGGCAGGCCCATCGAGATCGAGTTGACGAAGATCACCTTGTTTCCGGCGCGCGCAAACTTGCGCATCAGGTGGGCCTTGGAATGAGGATGGTGGTACCACCAGTCTTCCCCACCGAAGCAGATTATTGACTGATTGAGCAGCATGCGGAAACTGCGAGTAGTTTACTCTAATCCGTGGATTCTCGGACTTGCCGTCGCCGCCATCTACCTGTTCTTTCCCACAAAGGTTTATTACTGGGACGGCATCGTGTTCGCGCAGGCGATTGAAGACGCGGGCAACGCGTCAACGACGCCCATTATTTCCCTGGTTCATCCCAACCATCTCCTCTACAACGTCGTTGGTTACTTTTTTTATCGACTGCTGCGCGGCATCGGCTTTCACATCCGCGCGCTCACCGTGCTTCAGATCTTGAACAGTGTACTCAGCGCCGGTGGTGCAACACTCCTGTTTTTGATCGTGCGCGACACGCTCCGGTCAACTTACTTCGCTGTGTGTCTTACGCTGCTGTTTGCGTTTTCAGCGACGTGGTGGAAGTTTTCAACGGACGCGAATGCTTACATCCCGAGCGTGTTCTTTCTGCTCGTGACGTTTTATCTGGTGCTGCCGGATCGAAAGCCGCGGCCGCTGCTGGTCGCGTTGAGTTTCTTTGCCGCGATGTGTTTTCACCAACTGGCAGTCGTGGCCTATCCGGTGTTTGCGCTCGGCGTTTACTTGCAGGACGGCGCGATCGCAATCAGGCGGCGCCTGCGAAATGCGATCGTGTTTACGGTCGCATCGGTTGTACTGATCGTGATCGCCTACGGGTTGGCTTTTTACTTCGCGAGCGGCGGGTTTGCCGTCGGACGTTTTTTGCGGTGGACGGCTTCGTACTCACCGGATGCTGACACGCGTTTTAACGTGTGGTCTAACTTCGTGTACTCGTTGCGCGGCCAGGTGCGGCTGTTCTTCGGTGGGCGACTCAACCTGCTGCACGGTTTGCTGAATCCAGGCGTGGTGCTGTTGCTCGCGCTGTTTGCGATCGCCGTGCTGTTGTTTGTCTTTGCCGTCGTGGTGAATTTAACGACGCTCAAGCGGCGGTTGCGCGGTCTGCAATTCGCGCCACGGCAAAAGACGGTGCTGCTGCTGGCATTCTTGTGGGCCGTAGTCTATCTCGTATTTCTGTTTTTCTGGCTGCCGCAGAACACGTTTTACCGGCTGACTTATCTGCCGGCGTTGATTCTGCTGCTGGGGCTGGCGCTGTCTGCGTTTCCGCAAGCTGGTTACCGGCGCACTTTTGCTACCGCACTCTTCGTTGCCGCTCTAGGTCTCGCTAACTTTCTGTTTCTGATCTACCCGTTCTCACACGCCGAGAAGTATCCGCCGCTCGCGTTTGCTTTGCAGATGAAACGTGAGTGGCCGCGCGGCACGACGATCTTTTACGGCTCACAGAATTCTGACGAAGCGCTCGTGCGCTACTTCAACCCCGGGACAGAGTGGCGACTCTTATCGCCGGCTGAACTTCCGGTGGATACCGGCGCATGGCTGGAAACCAGCGCCATCGATCGCCTCTCAGCAACACCGGAAGGCACTCAGTGGCTCCAGTCACACACTCGCCCCGGAACCTTGCGCGAACTCAACAACGGCGCCTATCGCATCCGCTTCGTTCAGGTCAATCCTTGATCCGATCCGTGTTTTCCGTGTGTATCTGTGGCAGGCTTCCGGGCAACACACAAACCCGAGACACCAAAGGGCAGATTCGCGTACCGCAAGATCATTCGCTCAGCCCCAAGCAAGCTACCGAGTAGTCCATTGAAAGCAGAAACGTTGATGTTGTTTTCCGTCTCGGCCTTTACGCCCGTCAAGCGCATCAGTTTGCGAATCATCAGAATCGGCAGGAAGAACGTGATGTTGGCGTAAGTCGAACGCTCGACTGTGAAGCCCGCCTGCTCCAGCACCCGCCGCAACTCCGGCAACCGATAACGCCGTCGATGATGGCTGACGTCGTCCTGCAAGCCCCACAGAAACATAAACGTCGGCACAAACAGCAACGCGTGACCGCCGGGACGAAGCACCCGATACATCTCGCGCAAGCCGGCGAGATCGTCGTCCATGTGTTCCACCACGTCGAAAGCGGTGACGAGGTCGAACGTGTCGTCGTCGTAAGGCAACGCTTCGCCCGCGCCCTGCCGCACGCGGTCCAAGCCGCGTTCGCGACAAAACGCCAGCGCGTCTTCCGAAATATCGACGCCCTCAGCGTCACCGTACTGCGAAAGCATCAACAGGTTCGCGCCCGTGCCGCAACCCACGTCGAGGAGGCGCGGCCGGCGATCGGTGACGCGGCTACAAATGTCGGCAACAAAAGAAGCGAGGATGCGGCGACGGCCGACGTGCCACCAGTGCGACTGCTCTACCTCGAACAGGATCGGGTAAGTGTGCTGCATCATCTCGCGCGGCAGCGCGCCAGGGATCGTGTTCGTTTCTGCAGGCGTCATTTCCGAAAGGCGCATCCCGCGAAAACAGTCAGCAGACCATGCATCGGCAGCACGTAACGCAGCTCCGTATGCGCTACGGTTCCCGGCACGAGATAGTAAAGTACGGTCACCAGCAAAATACAACTCACTCGCCAGTCGCGCCGCATCGCGAGCCAGATGCCAAACGCAGCCAACAGCAGAAACAGGTAACGCACGACGCTCTGAATCATCCCGAGCGCGGTCACCGCCAGCGCGACGACGCCTCCTTGCCATGCGGGCGGCAAACACTTCGCGCTCGTCACGTTGATGCCGCTCGTGCCTGAGTAGGGCGCGGGCTCGCCCGCGACTTTCAGCATGCCCCACATTCTTCCGAGCATCACGCCCGCGTACCAGATCGGATGCTGTTTGATAAACGCCAGTGACTCGCGCGTCCGTTTGCGATCGCGCCGGATGCCGTCGGGAAATTGCAACCCGACATCGGCAGTGGCGGGCAGTCCCATTTTTGCGCGTTCGCGCTCGACCAGCTTGTCATCTCCAAAAACAAATCCGTGCTGCCTGCCGAGTTCGGTCTCGCCAAGTCCTTCCCAAAGATTTACGCCGATCGTGCCGCCAGTGGGTGTGAAGTCGGGAAAGACGACGTAGTTGCGCACGACGATCGGCACGATCACGATGACAGTTCCCACCAGGACCATTCCCGCCAGCACCCACCGCTGTCGCCACGCGGCACGGGTGAACACTGCGAGCGCAAACGCCCAACCAACGCAGAGGTACAGCGGATTCACGCGAAACCAGCACGCGATTCCTAGTAACACTCCCGCGGCCAACGCGAACCACACATTAACGCGCTGCGCCGCGAGCACCAACAACCAACAGCCGCCGAGCACGAACCATGTCGTTGGGGCGTCCGCCGAAGGATAAGCACCGTACAACGCGAACAGCGGCGAGAGTGCAAACAGAAAGCTCGCGACCGCGGCGGCGCGCCAGCCAAACGCCGTCCACGCAATCCCCGTTACGAGCACGAGCGACACCACCAGGTCGATCAGCCATTGCACCCTTTGCACCGCGTACGCCGATTCGTTGCCGCTCAGTTTGTAAATCAGTGCGACGCACGCGGGAAACGCCGGCGGATACTGCGCGAGATCGGTGCGGGCCGGATCGTCAATCCAAAACAGCCGCTGCCGGCCATCGAGTATGTCGCGCGCCTGGCGGTCAAACTTCGCGTACGAACCGACCTGAAACCAGCCCGGCTCGTGCAGGTGCGCCCGCATGAATTGAAGCGTGAGGAAGCGGACACAAAACGTAAGCAGGAATGCGCCGAGCAACACGAGCAGTCGGTTCCGACTAAGAAAGCCCATCCGTGTTTATCCGTGTCATCTGTGGCTTACTTTCTCGCCGTGATTACAACGTTCCAGCCTACTTTGGTGCTCAGTTTCGCGAAGCTTTTTTCGGAGATGAGCGACGATAAGAACCTGAGCTCTGCGCGGGTCAATTGCTCGACATCGACCGTCACGTCGCGAAAATGGCTGAACAACGCTCGCGCCTGTTTCCGGCTGTAGACTTTCACGAGCGGCCGGGCATCGTGGTTGCTGATTTCGATCACGCGGCTCATGATCTCTTCCGCCGATCGACCGCGTACAAACTCACCGCCGAGCAAGCCGCGCCGCAGGATGATTTCCAACCAGTAGTTCAGCGAGTTGCGGTGGTAAAGCATCACCTTGGCCGTACCGCCGGGCCGCAGCACGCGATGCACTTCGCGAATCGCGCCGGCGGTGTCGGGCGTGTGGTGCAGGACGCCGTTTGAATAAACGACGTCGAAAGTTTCAGCGGCAAACGGCAGGTGTTCCCCGTCGGCAATCATGAACGTGCCGCGCGTGTCGTAAAGCGCGAAGCGATGCCGCGTGATCTCGACCGAACGCGGCGTCAGATCGATCCCGGTGCAGCGTGCGCCGCCACGCGCAAACTGCAACAGGTCCGTGCCCATGCCGCAGCCGATTTCGAGCAGGCGCGCGCCGCGAAACTGGTCGAAGCCCATCAGGCGCGGCATCCAGGGCGCGTACTGAGTGTAGCGATGCCGCTCGATCCGGTCGAAGAATTCCCGCGTGCCGAGCTCGTGCTCGCGATCGTACTCAGCGCCGCAGGGATCCTGCGCCCACTGCTCGCGCGCGCGAACTTTTTCTTCAGCCAGCGTCGTCATTGTTCACTCAGCCATGAATCGTAAGCGTCGAGCACCCGGCGCGCGTTGTGCGTCCACGTGTGCTTTCTTACCGCGACATTACGGGCGTTTACGCCAAGACGGGCGCGTAATTCGCGTGAATTCAACAGCCGTACGATTGCGTCCGCTATTTCATCCCTGCTTCCAGGCTGCACGAGTAGCGCCGTCTCGTGATCACTCAACACTTCACCAATCTGCCCGAGCCGGCTGGCAACAATCGCCTTGCCCATCGCCATGTACTCGAAAATCTTCGTCGGCGAACCAAAGAAGTCGCTGCCATCCGCAAGCGGCACGTGCGGCGCGATGAGAATATCGCAGGCATCGAGCAGCGCCGGCACTCGCTCGTGCGCCACCGCACCCGTGAAGATCACTCGCCCGCGCTCGCGTTCAGCCGCTAACAAGCGCTCGACTTCGCCGTGCAAGCTGCCGCTACCCACAAACAAAAACCGCACCGGCAAACTTTCCGGCAACGACTTGATCGCGTGCGCCAGTTCAACGACCCCATGCCACGGTCCAAACGTCCCGACAAACCCGGCCAACAAATCCGTCTCTTTTATCCCGAGATCACGCCGCACCGCGGCGCCCCCGATCCCCGACCGAAACAACTCAACATCAACCGCATTCGGATTGAGAACGATCTTCTCGCGCGCCACACCGCGCGCTTCGAGGTTCCGCTGCTCAACCTCGGACACGACAAAAATACGCGCCGCGGCTTCCAGGTTCAATCGTTCATACCGCTCCAGCAACCGCAAACTTCCCACGCGGTCCCAGTGCTTCCCGACCCAAACTTCCGAGCCGTTGTATTCGAGAAACAGCGGCCGGCCCGTGCGCACCGACGCGGCCACGCCGGCCCAACTGAAACGCGCGTAGCGTTGATAAATGAAATCGGGATTCGCCTCGTGAATCAAAGGAACCGCCGCGCGGGTGAACACGAGGTTGTTGTGAATGTCGAACAACGCGCGCGTGGCGCCGATCGTTTCCGGAGGAATAACGGTGAACGCGTCGTCAGCGGCGTCGATGCCGGCGATCGCATCGTTGCTGATGATGTCGACTTCGACGCCGAGTTGGCGCAGTGCGTCGACGACGCCTTTGATGTGACTCGCAGCGCCGCCCGCCTGCGTGCCCGGACCGGGCGTCGCGCGCAGGTAGATGACTCGCGGCGAGGCTGCATCGTGGACGCGTTTGCGCACGCGTGCGTCCATCGTCTTCACCGCGCGTTCCAGACGGCGCAACTCACGCCGTGACTCGGCGAAATCAGCAGCGCCGCTGAACGTTTCGTGGCCTAACATCAACGGCGTGCGGGCCAACAGTTCACCGCGGCTCCTGCGAATCACGCCGCCGTGACTGTCAACCAGCGCGACTTCGCGCGCGCCGGCAAGCGCCCCGAACATCATGAACAACTCCTGCCCGCGCTGCCAGGCGAGTCGCTCTGTGGCGATCGCAAAAATCTCCGGCTGATGCGCGCGCAAAGTTGCCAGGCGTTTCAGCAAGCCGGCGGTTTCGAATTCGCCGCGCGAGATCGTTTCGATGGTTGCTTGCGGATAGAGTTGGGCCAGCTTGGCGTGAGAACGCGCGACGTCGCCGCTGAGCGCGAGCAGCACGAGTTTCATCCACGCAAACTCCCGCGCACAAAGACCTCGGCAAACGAACGCTCGGTGCTGGAGCGAAAGTGCCAGGCGACCAGGCAGAAGATCAGTGCGTAACTGAGAGTTGACGCGATGGCCGCGCCCTGCGCGCCGAGACGCGGGACGAGGGTAAACACCAGCACGAGATTTACGAGCAGCGTGACGAGCCAGTAAATCGGAATTCGACGCGGCAGCCCGAGCGCGTTGAAGTGCTGGACCAGCACCGACTCGAGACCGACCAAATAAACGCCCGGCAACAGAATCAGCAACAGCGCAGTGACGCCGGAAAACGCCGGACCGTAGACCCACGGCAAGACAAAGCTCACGGGCACGGTCGCGAGGCAGCAGAGAAACATGATGACGGTGGTCTGTCGAGTGATGGCGGAAGTCGTCTCGCCGCGCGGATCTTGTTCGGCGGTCACGCGCGGGAACAGGAGTGTCGCGATCACGCCCGGCAGCAACATCAGCAACAGGCTGAACTGCGTGGCGACGCTGTAGACGCCCGCTTCAGCCGGCCCGCGAAAATAATTTACGACGAACAAGTCAGCGCGAAAGATGATCGCGCCCGCGAGAATCGAGATGTGAAACTTGAGTCCGTACGCGATCATGCGTCGCAGCAGCGCCGCATCGGCGCGCCACGGCGAACCGAAAACCCTTTTTCCTGACGCGACCAGCAGCGCCGCGACCACGACGCCGACCAGAATGGTTGTGAGCGTGTTCAACTTTACGAGCGCATCAAGGCGCTCCCGCAGAAGCACCAGCACAACGGCCGCGTTGATCAGCACAAACGACTGACCTAAGAGATCCAGCAGGTTGAACTCTCGTATTTTGCCCACCGCCAGCAGAATGTTGAGGCCGATCAGCGTGAGCAACTGGAACGGGATTGAAACCGATGCGATACGGATCAGGTCAGGGGGAACGAAGCCGAACCAGGCCGGGCGAAAGGAAGCGAGAATGCTGAGCACGATTGCGAGCAGTGAACCGACCACGAACGCGAAGAGCAGTGAGTTGACGGCAGCGGCGCGGAAGTGCGCCTGGTCTTTCGCGATGAAATACGTGTTCGAGGATGGCAAGCCGAAACTTCCGAGTTGCACGATCGTCGTCACCGCCACGTTGATTACCGCCAGCTCGCCGACGCCCTGCGCGCCCAGCCAGCGCGCCACGATCACGCCGGCGACGACGCTGTTGACGATCATCAGCAGACGTGTCGCGAGCGTCCACGCGACGTGACGCGAAAAGGAAGCCTGCGGCAATGGCGCTCGTTCAGCGCGAGTCAACGTTTGTCTATCCACCGCTCATACCAGAGGCTCAGGTTCAGCAGCGCCCACAAGTGAAAACCCCAATCCTGTTTCCGGCTGCGATGCTCCTCCAACATCCGCGCCACAAACCCGTAATCCAAAAGATCTCTCTTCCTTAGCGTCGAATTGATAAGGTGCTCATCAAACCATCCGCCTAAACCCTCTCGAAACCACTCGCGCACCGGCGCGCCAAAACCACGCTTCGGCTCGTACAGCAGATCGTGCGGCAGGATATTCTCCAACGCGCGCTTCAGAATGTGCTTGCCAGTCGTCCCCTCGACCTTCAACGAACGCGGCACACCCAGCGCGTACTCCACCAGATGATGATCCAAAAACGGCACGCGCGCCTCGACGCTCGTCGCCATCGTGATCTTGTCGACGCGCATCAGCAGCAGTTCGGGCAGGCGCAACTTCAATTCGAGATAAGTCAAACGAGAGAGAAAATCCGACTCGGGTCGCTCCTGCTCGATGCGCTGCAAATACGGCTCAACCGCGCGCAGCGACGATAGCCCATTCATTCGCGCACGCAGCGACTGCGACAACACGCGCGGCTTGAACGTCTCGTCGTAAACCACCACGCCGCCCCAAAACAACGGCTCGTCAGCGCCGAGCCGGCGAATCAACTCGATCGCCGCACGCTTGCGGCCCGTCGCCTCCAGCGCCGGTCGAGATAAGCTCGACATCGCCCGTCGCAACCCAAGCGGCAACGCCTCCGCGCGGCGCCAGAAATTTTCGTAGATCCGCAGGTGCCGCACGTAGTTGTCGTAGCCGCTGAAAATCTCGTCGGAGCCCTCGCCGACCTGCACCACGATCGTTCCCGAATCGCGCGCCAACTGCGACACGTAATACAACGGCACGCACACCGGGTCCGCAATCGGCTCGTCCTGGTGAAACACGAGCCGCGGCAAAAACTCCTGCATCTCTTTTTCCGAGATGATCACCTCATGATGGTTTGTGCCGAACTGGTTCGCGATGCGCCGTGCTGATTGCAGCTCGTTGAGATACTCCGCGTCGGCGAAGCCGACCGTGAACGTTTCCACGGGCCGCGACATCAGCTCCGACATCAACGCCACGTTTGCCGAAGAGTCGACGCCGCCGGAAAGAAAAACGCCAAAAGGCACGTCAGACATCATGCGCTTGCGAATCGAATCGCGGAGCAGGCGCAGGATCTCCGCGCGGTGTTCGCTCTCGTCGCGAACGATCGGCTTTGCCGGCGGCAGTGCGTCCCAGTACTGCTGCACGTTGAGCGCGCCGTCGCGTTTGAGCGTCAGCACATGGCCTGCGGGAAGTTTTTGTATGTCGCGAAAGAGCGTCGTTGGCGCGGGTGTGGTGAGAAAAGTTAAGTAGTGATAGAGCGACTGCTCGTCGATGTCCGGCGTCACGGCCGGATGTTGCAGGATCGCCTTGATCTCGGAAGCGAAGATGAACCGGCCGTCGCGATGATAGAAGTAGAGCGGCTTGACGCCGATGCGATCGCGCACGAGCACGAGCTGTTGTTTGGCGGCGTCCCAGATGGCGATGGCGTAATCGCCCTCGAGGTCGTGAATGAAATCGAGGCCGCGTTCTTCGTAAAGGTGCAGGATCGTTTCGGAGTCGGTACGCGAGGCGTACCGGTGGCCGCGCGCTTCGAGGCCGGCGCGTAGTTCGGCGTGGTTGTAGATCTCGCCGTTGAAGACGAGCCAGTTGCGTTCGTCGCAGCCGTGCATCGGCTGATGACCAGCAGCCGAGAGGTCGATGATGGAAAGCCGGCGAAAGCCGAAGCCGCCGCGGTTATCGTCGAAGAGCAGCTCGCCGGAGTCGTCCGGACCGCGATGCGTCATCTCATCGCGCATGCGCGCGATGAGCGAAGTGTCGATGGTCCCTTCGCCCGCGCCGTACTCCCAAACTCCGCAGATGCCGCACATCTATTTCGTCGGAAAAATCTTCCAGCTCAGTTTGTCTACGCGGCCGGACACGCGCCAGCATGCCGAGACGGAATCGACTTTCTCACCGTAATCCCGCGACACGTGCTGATTGACGAGCGCCGGCGCCTGATCGAGCGTCAACGACTGCACGATCAATCCCACCTCCCGCTTTTCATCCCTGGCTTCGATCTCCGTTCGTCGAACGTCAAACTGCAAACCGTCGTCAAAATGAAAGAAGACCTCAAACTCGTGCTCTCCCTCACCCACAAACTCATCTTCTATTAACCACGAACACTCCTGCTTATTAAATGTAACCGTACGGCAGTGGGTAACCGAAGCGGGCAATCGCCG
>Ga0081539_10006128_pt1 | contig 11720 bp, 12 predicted proteins | sample TabmetS4T2R2_FD_71023 | JGI IMG/M metagenome (GOLD analysis project Ga0081539, IMG submission 71023) | Tabebuia heterophylla rhizosphere microbial communities from the University of Puerto Rico - S4T2R2 | ecosystem: Host-associated > Plants > Roots > Rhizosphere ...
GGCGAGAGGTACGAGTCGAGGTGGAAGCTGGTGAGCGCCGTCTCGCTGCCCCAGTTCACGCCGTCGGTGGTGACAATCGCCTTCGTCCCTAAGCTCGGATAGTAGGTCACCACCACCACGAAATTCTGGGTGCTGCGCTCGGTCTCGATCACCCGCTGCCCGTCATACGCCCCAACCGTGCTGGCGAAGGTGTGCTGCACGGTGTAGGCAGGCGACGCGCCGAAAATGTCCGCCAGCCGCCCGATCTGGTGAGTCGTCACCAGCCAGCCGTTGACCTGCGCCCCTGTGCCCAGGTACAGCGGGCTGAACGGGTCGGGCACGAAATCTTGCAGCGTGCCGGTCATGCCGGGGATGGCGTAGCGCGTCCATTTCGGCTTCACTGCGCTGAAATTCCGCGTGATATAGACGTAGCCATCGTCGTTGGGCGCGGCAATCGTGCCCGTCCCCGGCGAAAGCAGCGCCGGACGCACCCGCCGTCCTCGTGTGGAGCGCGGCGCTGGCGGTGGAGCCGTGACCTTGCCCGGCACGTCCAGCGTGATGCCGCTTTCGCCTGAAGTCACCGCTTCCAGCGTCCAGGTGACGATTTTCGGCGGCTTGCCCCGCTCATTGGAGTGGTCGACGCTCACCCGCGTCAGCAGGAAGCGCGCGTCGTTCAGGCTTAAGCCGCGCACGTTCGCGCCTGCGCCTGTGATGGTGATGGGTTCGTTCCAGGCGGGTTCCACCGCGTCCAGGTTGCCGAGCAGCCGCAGCGTGACACTTTTGCGCGGGTTGTTCAGCCAGGCGAGATGCCGCCCGGTCAGCGCGTTGAGTTGATCCTGCGAACTGACAAACTGGAACGGCGCGCTTGCTCGCCCGACGCCAGCATCCGCATAGGCTTTACTGGCGAGTGATACGGTCACGCCGCTGTAGAACGACCCGGTGGCTTCAACCACGCCGACGGGGACACTTTTTTCCTCCGGCACGACCAAGCCCTGCGCGTCAGTCCAGTCGGCGTTGCTCAGCGTGATCACAGGTGTAAACGCGGCTTGTTCCATCGCGCTATAGTAGCTGTGGTGCTTCCGCAACCAGATGCCGCCGAGTGTGTCGCAGCCTGCCACGCCGGAATAGCCGCGCACCAGCTCGGTTATTTGCCCCCACAGTGACCGCTTGCTCAGGTTGATGGTCTGCGCCTCGTCGTCTTCCACCGAGGTGTAAAAGTTCACCAGCGAGAGGGCGTTGCTGTATTCGCGCAGAGCGTAATGTGCCGCTCGGTCAAGCGTGAGGTGCTGCATCTCGTGCCACTGTGCGGGCGTCCTGCCCGGATCGATCAGCGTTTGCGCGAAGCCCCCCATGCGGTCAAGCCAGCCTGCCGCGCCCGCCACCTCCAGCGAGTAACGGCTGCGGTGGAGCTTGAACAGGGTTGCGTCGCGGGTTGCCCAGCCCAGAAACTGCCCACGATACGCAGCTGGCGCAGAGTCGTCGCCAAACTCGGCATCCTCCCAGTAGCAAATCGCGCTGCCTTCGGGGATGATGCCTGAATCTGCCGCGCCGAACACTTCAAAGCGCATCTCGCGCCCGCCGCCCAGCCGGGTTTCGTCGCGCGTGACCGTGAACGCCGTGATCGGCATGTGATCCGGGTTATGCACCCAGATCGGCAGGCGGATCAGCGAGGAAGCGCCGTTGGCGTCAGTCACGGTCAGCGTCACATAGCGGAAGCCGACTGGAAAGCGCACGGTGATCTGCACGCTGCTCAAGGTGCCGCTGACCAGCGCCCCATCGGCGATGTTCCACGCCCACGCGGTCAGCGCCACGCCCGGCGCAAGCGTGATGCTGTTGACGCCGCTTAGGGTGATCGTGCGATAGATTTGCCCCGCATCGACCATACCCGCCAGCTTGGGCAGGGTGTAGCCACCCGCCGTGATGTTGGCTTTGGGCGGGATGGCGCTGTTCTGGTTGGTGTACACGAGATCGTAATCGTGGTACTCGGTGAAACTGGTCGGGTAGGCGGCATCCACCAGGCTCTCGAAGCGGCGCGGCTTGACCTGCCAGGGACGGAACTCGCGCCGCACGGTGAGATAGTGCCCGGCGGTAATCGGCAGGGCGCTTTCGCCGATCAATACTTGCGCCGCGTTTGCCGAGCGGACGCGCACCTTGCCCACGTCCGCGCTGCCCGCCGTCGTGCCGATGTCGAGCGTCATCCCGCTGGCGACAGCGGTGTGTGCGCCAGTCGTGACGCTGGTGTAGGGGATGGCGATCACATTGTTGCTCACCGCGTCCCGCTGGATGGTGCCGCCGCCGACCTGCGCGGCAAACACCGCCTCGCGCGGGGCGATGCTGAGGTAGCGCCGCACGGTCTGCGGGAACTGGCGCAGCACGGCTGCGTCTGGATTGGAAATGGCTGGCATGAGTGACTCCGTAAAATGGGAAACAAAAAAGCGACTTTCGTCGCCTTTTTGATATGCATTTCTTCCTTCGATACGTACTTGTTACTCTACTTTGACTGTCGCAAAGACGTGACTATCCGCTTCCCAGTCCGTTTTTTCAACGGAGGGATACTCTTTTGACAGAGTATTCGGAATTGAAACAGGCTTTCCACTTGTCGTATGGCTGGTTGCATACGGCGCTGGAACAGTAACCCCATCCTCTAAATACCCTAGTATGTACTCATACGTTACTTCTTCTAGCTCTGCAACTGCTTCTTCAAGCGTATCGCCTTGTGCATTGCAGCCCGGTAATTCGATGTAGCTGAGGAAAAAGACATATTTCCCATCTTCGACCTCTTCGCGCGAAATGACAATATGATAAGGTTGAGAAGCAAGTCTTTTGGCTTGCTCTTCCAAAGTTTCGCTCATTTCTCATCCTTCTTACTCTCTAGCAATAAGAGTCGTTGAGCTTCATCGATTAATTTTACCGCACTTCTGACATACCCTGGCGCAAAAGATGTGTGATTTGGCAACGTACCGCGTAATTGCGGATACTTCCGGTGTCGCGCGAACTCGTGTTTAGTGCCGCGAACGATTTCAAAGTCATAAGCTTCGTATAAACGTTCTAAATCACTTTTTGACCAGTTAGCTGCGGTTGTTCGAGCGCGTTCTAATAGCTTCTTATCTTTTTCAGCCACGAAGCACCGCGCTTAAGACGAAGGTGAAATTAAGTTAGCTTCCAACGAATAGGTTGCTTTCTCATCATCATTGATGAGCAGTGAGAATTGATAACGCCCTGCTTTCTCGAAGATAACATTCACAAATGAAGCTACAAAATTTATGGTTGCAGGTTTTCCATCCTGCGAAGATGGGACTTCGCCTTCAGTAGTGAAGTTAATCACCTCATGAATTGCATCTTCATCGAGCAGTTTCACGTTTATCTTAAATTTACGTCCGTATTCTGCTGGGCTAGCAGTGAGTTGAGCAACCAGATACATTTGTGGATGAATAGTAGGGAAATTCACCGAATTTATTTGTGTGAAAATCCCCATCACATTCAGCTTATTCTCAGAAGTGGTATTGGCATAATCAGCGACGAGTAACAGCGTTGCGTTCAATTTGATCCTTTCATAGAAGGAGCTTTGTACTCATCATAATTATACCTAATACAACATAATTTATATCCCCACCAAATCCCGGAACTCCAGCCACACGTCGTTCCAGCCGTCCGCTTCCCAGCCCCGCGCCGGGTCGGGCAGCACCAGCGTCGCGTTGAAGTTGGCAAAAGCGTTCGCGCTCTTGTCCAGCGTGCGGATTGTCACCGGCGAAGTCTTCGCCATGCCTGCCGAGCCGAAGTTCGCACGCAGGTACGCCATTTCGTCGCGCGTCAGCCGGAACAAGCGCCATCCCGCCCATGCCCGCCCGACCGGAACCAACTGCCGATCCCCCGACCAGAGCCATGCTTCGGTGTCGTGCCACTCAGTCACCACGCCGTCGGCGTATGCCGCAAACAGCGGCACATCCAGCAGCGCCAGTTCGGTTAAGCCCGCCACGTTGTCGTGTCCGTTGGCGATTTTGTACTCGCTCATCGGCGCACATCGCCTCGCGTTGCATCGCGCTGCTGCTCGGTCACATTTTCAATCGCGCGGATCAGCTTCTCGATCAGCCGCTCCTCGATCAGCGCGATAAAGGCTTCGACTTCTTCGTCGGTGATGTCGTCCACGAGTTCCTGTACAAGCGCCTGTTGTTCGTCTTCCATGCTGTTCTCCTATGCAGTACGATTAATTGTCATGCGAATATCTGAAACATTTCATTTACGTTTTGCAGTTGTTACAACCGTAGGTCGAAATCGACTCGCACCAGCACCGCGTTGTTCAGCTTCGGGTCGCGCAAATGCTCCACGCCGCCTGCCCAGCGCAGGGAACCCGCGCCATCGATCCACTGCCTGTCCAGCAGCGCCACCATTCGGTCGCGCGCCGTCAAAATTGTGCCATAGCCGCTGTCGCCATCGTCGTACAGGTAAATTTCCAACGCCTGTGTTGCCCCGCCGGTCTCATCGCGGATCGCCTCCGTTTGCCGCGCCGCGCCCGCCTTGAGCACCGCACACGCTTGCAGAAACCCCGCCGCGTCGTAAGCGTCCGGCGTGCTGCTCCGGCTGATTCCGCTGCGCCCGGTTTGCTCGTAGGTGTACAGCCCGCCGACCAGCAGCGCCATCAGCACCGCGTCGTCCGCCAGAAAATCTTGCAGTATTGATATAAATGTCATTCATACTCCTTTTTTCACAGCTTCTTTGCGTATTTTAACTTTCGACTTTTAACTTTTAACTATGTTCTGGCTTCGCAGAACGCCTGCACTTCCCCCGGCAGCGCAATCACGCCGATTACCTCGTACTCGGTTTCTCCGACGACGAAGCGATCCGCACGCTGAATATCGGTATCGGCTACCGTCGGGTGATTCCGCACGCCGAATACCACCGCGCGCTGCACTCCTGGCAGGATGTTCAAGCCGCGCCGCACGTCCAAATCCTCCCGGGCGCTGCTGCCCAGCTCGATGCGGACGGTCTGTGCATCCAGCAAATCATTTCCGCGCCGGATGGTGATCCCGACGCCGCGCTCGGTGATGTGCTGCCACGCGGCTTCCGCCCGCGCGGATGTATCGTCGCGCCACGCGGCGAAATCAGGCATGGGGATATTCCTCAACCCGCGTCGGCTTGCGGCGGAGCTTGCCCCATTGAATCCCTGCGCCCAGCGCCGCCTGAAGCGTGCTGACGTAAATTCCGCGCAACCGCAGCAGATGATCGAACCACTGTGAGGCGCTTTCGCTGCTGGCATTGTGGCGGTTGTCTACGCGCTTGGCTGCGCCGCTCAGTAGCTGTTGGATGGCGACGATGCGTGCGCCCGCCTCGAGCGCGTAGGTGTTTTCGCCGTATTCGGCTTCCGCCCGCGCAAACGCATCATCGATTTCGGCATCGGTCAGCGCGTTTTCGTCGGCGTCCAGATCCGCGCGCAGCCGTTCCCGTTGAAGTTCGGTTGGCATGGTGTTTTCTCCTTGTTTAGATTGGCAATATTAAAGGGCGCAGCACGCTGCGCCCCTACAGCAGATCGGGTTGATGAGCTAGGGCATGGCAGCGCCATGCCCCTACAATTCCCTCTGCGTCTTTCGTTTTGACTTTGCGCCTTTGCGTTAAATCTTTTGCTTTTGCTAACTGCTAATGGCTAAAAGCTAATCGCCATTTCGCCTAGCTCGTCGGCAGCGTCACCTCTTCCGTGCTGGCGAGCGGATTTGCGTATACGCCGAAGTAGGCGTCCAGCACCGCGTTTTCGAGGATGAACCGCGAAATATCGCCATCCGCCGAGGTGGTTTGCAGCGGCTGCTTCTCGTAGCTCTGGTGATCCTGCTCCTTGAAACCCAGGTTGATCAGGTAGGCTTTGCCCGGCGTGACGCCGCTGTACGAGACGGTCTTCTTGCCGCGCACCCCGCTCCAGCCGTCGTAGGCGATGATGTGCTGGATGCGCCCGATGGCGCTCGACTGGATCGCCAGCCCCTCCTGCGGCACGCGCATGAGCGCCCGCTCCATCGTGAACAGGTTGGCGCTGCTGACTAGCACGGCATACGGTCCACGACGCGGGTTGGCGGTATCAGTGCTGGCGGCGGTCACGGCGTCCTCAATCGTCCGCAGGTATTTCTCCGCCAGCGTGCTGCCCACCGCCGATGCCGCCGGCTGGTTCGCCGCACCGTAAGTCGCAGTCAGGAACGGCGAGAGGTGGATGTGATTCTTGAGCGCGTTAAACGCCGCACCTGCCTGCCGCTCGATGATCGGCAAATTCCACAGCTCGTTGTACACGACCAGGTCTTTGGAGTACTCCAAGCCCACCGCGTAGTGCTTGATCGGCACGGTGAAGTTGCTCTGTCCGACGGTGATGAACTTAACCTCGCCGCCGTCGGTCACTTCATCGAAGATTACGCCTGCGGGACCCAGCTTGTAGATCGAGACGTTGCGCGGCAGCGACGGGTCGCTGACCTCGTTATAGATCGGCGTATACAGCAGCGGCTCGCTCTCGCGCCCGGCATCGACCTCGTACCGCTGGCGCTCGAACCATTGCGCCGAAAAATCGCCCGTGCCTGCGAACTCGACGACGGTGCGTCCGGCGCTCTGCTCGACGAAGCGCAGATGCTCCATCAGCCGGAAGCCGGGCTTGCTCTTGGCGGTGGGTTTTGCACTTGCGAGTGCTTCTTTGGTGAGAATGTTGATCATGTGAATTCCTTTTAGCTATTAGTAATTAGCCGTTAGCGTTTAGCCAAAAGCTGATTGCTGGCTCGTTAAAATATGTGTGTTGTCATGTCGCCGGATGGTCATGGCTTGCACAGCAAGCACGCATCCGGCTATGAATTAAAAAGCCGTCTGAACGAAGTCACCGAAGGTAAGACGGCTCGGACGACAAGGGCACGACATGTCGTGCCCCTACTTGGCGATCTTGGCGACCTTGGCGGTTAAATTTTTCGTTTTTAGCTAATCACTAAAAGCTAACCGCTAATTGCTTCTTGCTACCCGCCAATCAATATCCCCGTGACGACGTTATTGCCGTCCTTCGCCGCCGTCGCCTTGAACAGTGCCACGCGGTTCGCGCCCGTCGCGGTATAGTAAGCGGTATCGTCCGGGATGTGCCCGGTGAGGTCAGTCACGTCCACGTAGACGGTTGCGCCCTTGCTCACCGCCAAGCCGGATGGCACGGTGAACTGGTACTCGCGCCGATCCACCGAGAGGGTGATCACCTCTGTGTTCACGCCGTCCTGGTTGGCGATGCCCAGCCAGCCCTCCACGTACACCACCTGATTTTTCTCGACGGTTGAACTGAGCGTCACCGCCACCGACTTGCCATCACTTTCGAGGTAGGTATTCTGTCCAGCCATTTGTGTTTGTCTCCTTGATACATAGATAAAGCGGTTAGGTGCTTGCTGTGCAAGCCTTAGCGATTAGCGGTTAGCCAAACGCTTTTGCCCTTGTTTTTGCTAACCGCTAGCTGCTAAAAGCTAAAGAAGCCGCTTGATTCGCCTTCCCGCCGAATTGGTCGCCGCTGCGCCGGACCCGCCTCCCGCACGAGCGCCTCGCGCAGGAACGCTTGCACACCTTCGTTGGTGACGACTGCCGCCACCGCATCGCCGATTTCGACCAGCGTTTCCGGCTTGCGCGCCCGCACCAGCTCCTCGACCAGCCCCGACGCCGACGGCACGCGCACCACCCGCTCGACTGCCGCTGTAATTGCTGCGTCGAGCAGTTCGCCGCGCTCGTCCATCAGCCGCCGCACCTGCGCGACCACATCGCCCGCGCCGAGCATTTCGCGGAGGGCGGCTAGGTCTGCGCCTTCTGCTGGATCGATTGCAGATGAGGGCGCAGCACGCTGTGCCCCTACCTCTTCTTGTTCTTGGCGTGCTTGGCGACTTGGCGGTTCAGATTGTTCTTTCATCTCCTTCGAGATGTGCGCCTTTGCTGCCGTCATCGGTACGCCGACCCGCGCCGGATCAGCCAGATCGACGGTCACCAGTTCCAGCGCCTTCACCTCGTCACCGTCCATTTGCGCCCACGCTACCAGCGACGTGCCGACGCGGGCATTGGTCGCCTTCGCCAGCCGGTAGTAGTCGCGCGCCTGCTCGGTGAGCGGCAGCCCTTTGCCCCAGGCGATGCCCTCGGCATCGATCACCGCCGCCAGCCAGCGGATCGCGGGTGGGTCGTAGCGGGTACTGGCTTCATCGGCGGCGACGTGCCCCCACATGCCTTCGGGGCGCTGGCTGTTGATTTGCGCGACCATCTGCTCCACCGCCGCGCGGCTGTAACGGCGCTGGTTGCGTGACTTCGCTCCCACCTGACCGAGCGGCAGCGTGACGAAGAATGCATCGTCTCCCAATGCCGCCCGATCAATATCTCCCGGCAGCGGGATGTCCGGGTATGCCCCGCGCATTTCGCTGAGACAGGTCAGGGTTAAGCGCAGCCGATCCGCGACCGGCTCCGCGTGTTCGTTGAGTTGTAAATTGGGCATGAAATCTCCTATAGCATTTAGCTATTAGCTGTTAGCGATTAGCTGTTAGCGATTAGCAAAACAAAATGGTTCGGGTGATGCCGCCAGACGCTCAAAGCATCCGGCTACCGAAATCAAAAAGCCGTCTAAAGACGGCTCTTTTACTGAATATTTGCTTGGCGCAGGCAAACTTGTTTGCACGGCGTCTTGGCGGTTAACTGCTCCTAGCTTTTAGCTAAAAGCTAATTGCTAATCGCTAGTATCTTCTTCGCCTCCTCGTCGCTCAGCACACCCGCGCCGTGCGCCCACGAGACCGTATCCAGCTGCAGCCGCTTGTCCTCGTCGGTCAGCGGCATCCAGTGGATGTGGAGCGAAGTCCCCGCGTCGATGCGCCAGTCGGTCAGCGCCATGTACGCCAGCACCACCCGCGCCAGGTCGTGCAGCCAGCCCCCCGCCAAGCCGCGCTTCTTCTCAATCCACTGGATGAACGGCTGCATCTGCGTCTCGGCGCTGGCGCGGCTGCTGGGGATCGACGCGCCCCACACCGCTTCGGGAATCTCGCTATGCTGCAAGACCAGGTAAAACAGGATGCCGAGCAGCGTTTGCGTGTCGCCGCTGAACGACCCCGGCGCGGCATAGCGGAACTGCGCCTCGCCGCCCAGTGTGAGCAGTTGATCCGGGTCAAAGTCGATCACGTCCACCGTCTCGTTCGTGCCGTCCGGCAGGGTTTGGGTTTCGCGCCGCCCGAACTGCTCCCAGAATTTCCGCACCTGCTCGGCAGTGCCCATCCGCTCGATCACCGGCGTCGGGCGTCCCTGCCGGATGTTGCCGCGTATCGCCGCGTCGATCAGGTCGCCATAGCGTTGCAGCGCCGGGATCAGCGCGTCGCCTTCGGGTCTGCCGTAAAACTCGTCCGAGCCGGTGCGGTTGGCGACGTGGATCACGGGCAGCCGCCCCAGCAGATTCGCGTATTTCTCGGTTTTGATACTGACCCCGCCTCGTAGAGTGCGCCGCGTGCGGTGGGTGAGCGTGTACTCATCTACAGTGGTGATTGTTCCCGCCGCTTGTCCTGAATCTTTTGACTCAGCACTCAGCACTCGGTACTCAGCACTTTCTGTGATGCGCCAGCCCGCCACATCGCCCTCCGCGTCCAATAGCGGCTCGACCACGTGCGGCGGCACCACCGTCAGCGACAAATCCGCATTGACGACCAGGTAACAGTCGCCGAGGTTGAGCGCCTCCTCATACGCCCGCACGATGTCCGGGTGATGCCGCTCCCACCAGGCGTTGAGCGCGCCGCCTGCCATACCACTTCCGGCTTCCCAACTGAGCGATGCGCCGAGCGTCCAGGCGGCGGTTTTGGACGCCAGCGGCTTGAGCAGCAGCCCGCTGATTTCCAAGCCGCGCGCTTTTGCCCGCCGCGCCTTGTCCCAGTAGCGGTAGTCCGCCGTCGTGAAGTCGCGGGTCAGGGCGGTACTGTTGATCTGGCGCAGGCGCACGCGCCTCGGCGCGCCGATGAGTTCGCTGATGCGCTGTTTCAGGGTTGGTGCCATAGAGCCTCCTTAAAGATAGTGCTGAGTAAACGATGTGCCGGAAATAAAAGAGCCGTTCGCGGTGAACGGCTCTCGATAGGTGAAGATGATGATCTTCTTCAATTCTGTGGAGTGATTTGCCAATAAAGTTCTCCTCCCAGATAAGCTGGTGACGCTAATTCCTTTGAGCGCCAAAAGTTAGGATGTTCAGGATTCGTAAAGCGCGACATATCCGTATCATGTGTCCAAGAGTTTCCGTCAGGCAATATTGTATCGACATCAAATTTCGCCCAAACCAAATCGGCATCTTGTAGATTTGCATCAGTTAAGTTTGCGCCTCTTAAGATGGCATGATCCAAGTGAGTTCTTTGCATGTTTGCGAGAGATAAAGTTGCTTTCTCTAAATTAGCGTGTTCCATGCGGACGCCTTGCAAGTTTGCCATAGTTAAATTCGCTTCTTGAAGACTTGCTGTTTCTAAATTTGCCCATCTCATATCTGTATTGATTAGAGACGCTTTACTCAAGTCTGCATGAACTAAGGATGCTTGACGAAGGTCTGCTTCAATTAAACTTGATCCAATTAAAACGGCTGAACCTAAGGTCGCACGACGTAAATTAGCTGATGTTAGAACCGCGTTCTGTAGCTTTGCGCCACGTAAATCAACGTCTTGTAAATTCGCTCTATACAAAACAGCACCTTGCAGGTTAGATGCAAATAAATCAGTTCCCTTTAACAACCCATCTTCACCTACAAGCCACCCTTTACGCCTCAACTGATGTACTGCATCCTTAGCTTTCTCATTGCTAGTGCTCGCGGCGTCATCCACTAACTGGCGTTTGTATTCGTCTTGGCTGCGCTTACGGTTTAACTCGTCGAAAATCAATGCTGTAGCAACGGCGCTCATCACAGCAGTAAACACATTCACGCTAAAAGATTCCCGTGCTGTATCACTGGTGTAAATCGCTACGCCGATGAGTCCGAGTAAAGCAATTAAAACCAAACCTCTGAGTAAGCGGAAGAATAAAGCATGGTTCTTCCATATACTCTTGCTTCTCTCTAGTTCTTCCCAAGACTCTTCTGCCATGTGTTATCGCTCCTGAGTATGACGAAACGATAGCATATTGTGCGGCGGCAGCGCCCCTCAATTTTGCAGGGTGCTTATGCTTGCTTGCCCCGGTAAGCAGGCGACCAGTCCTCATCCGAGCGCCAGAAATCGGGATGCTCAGGGTCGGTGAAGCGCGTCATATCCGTTTCCGGCGTCCAGTACGTTTTGTCCGGGAGATGCGTATCTGTGTTGAAGCTCGCCCCATCGAGCTTTGCCCCCTGTAAATTGGCAGCAAGCAAGCTCGCGCCTTCTAAATTGACGTTGATCAGCAGCGTGTCCTGCAAATCTGCCAACCACAAATCTGCCTTCATGTTGGCACGGCTCAGTTTCGCGCCTCGTAAATCGGTAAAGGATAAATTGGCATCCTCTAAGTTGGCGCGCATCAGGTTCGCGCCGCGCAAATTCGCACCCTCGAAATCCACGCCGCTTAAATCAGCATCCGCCAAACGCCTGCCCCGCAGCGCACCATGATCGCCCCTCAGCCAATCCCGGCGGCTAAGCTGATGCAGTGCGTGCCTGGCGATTGCGTTGACACTACTTGCGGCATCCATTGCAAGCTGCTCCTTCAACGCTGTTTCAGCTTCCTGACTGGCGCGCCGCCGGTTCAGTTCGTCCAAAATCAGCACCGTGACGAGCGTGCTAATGAAGCTGGTGTAGATGTTGACG
>Ga0081539_10006129_pt1 | contig 11716 bp, 10 predicted proteins | sample TabmetS4T2R2_FD_71023 | JGI IMG/M metagenome (GOLD analysis project Ga0081539, IMG submission 71023) | Tabebuia heterophylla rhizosphere microbial communities from the University of Puerto Rico - S4T2R2 | ecosystem: Host-associated > Plants > Roots > Rhizosphere ...
GCCCAGCATCATGATGTTGGTGGCGATGGAGTCCCCTAACAGCGCTTCGGCCGGCGTGGTGAAATCGAAGAAGGACGAATCCTTGCGCAGCTCGGTCTCCAGCACCGAGTTGAGCTTGCGGGTCTGGAAATTGAAGTCGCGGTTGAGGATGAAGTCCGCCGTCGGGATGACGTGGCTGTTGATAATACCCACCGTGCGGGTGGATTCGCACAGCGTCACCATGTCCTTCGAGACCGCCACCACCTCGTCGGCGGCCATCACGAGATCGGCGGTGCCGGTGACGATGCGCGAACAGGTGACGTCGGCGGTGTGCTCGGAAAGGCGGACGTGGCTGAGCACCGCCCCACCCTTTTGTGCGAGGCCCGACATGTCAAGGATCATGCTGGCCTTGCCCTCGATATGCGCGGCCATGCCGAGCAGCGCGCCGATGGTCAGGACTCCGGTACCGCCGACGCCGCCGACGGCGATGTTGTAGGGCCGTTCGAGCGGCGGGAACGACGCCGGCTCCGGCAGGTCGCCGATCTCACCGAGGCTGGCCGGCGCGCGGCGGCGCGGCTTGCCGCCGTCGATGGTGACGAAGGACGGGCAAAAGCCCTTGAGGCAGGAATAGTCCTTGTTGCAGGTCGACTGGTTGATGGTGCGCTTGCGGCCCAGCTCGGTTTCCAGCGGTTCGACCGAGATGCAGTTCGACTGCACCGAGCAATCGCCGCAGCCTTCGCAGACGGCCGGATTGATCATGACGCGGCGCGCCGGATCTTCCATCAGGCCGCGCTTGCGGCGGCGGCGCTTTTCGGCGGCGCAGGTCTGCACGAAGACGATGGCCGAGGTGCCCTTGATCGCGCGGCATTCCTTCATGACGGCGTCAAGCTCGTCGCGATGGCGCGTGATGACGCCGGGCGCGATGTCAGAAGTGGGATAGAGGTGTGGATTCTCCGAGACGAGATAAATATTACGGATGCCTTCGGAATGAAGCTGGAAGGTGATCTGCTGCGGCGACAATTCGCCGTCGACATGCTGGCCGCCGGTCATGGCGGTCGCATCGTTATAGAGGATCTTGTAGGTGATGTTGGCGCCCGAGGCGATCGACTGGCGGATCGCAAGGCTGCCGGAATGGAAATAGGTGCCGTCGCCGAGATTGGCGAAGACGTGCTCTTCCTTGGTGAAGGGTGCGACGCCGACCCACGGCACGCCCTCGCCTCCCATATGGGTGTAGGTCTCGGTGTTGCGGTCCATCCACAGCGCCATGAAATGGCAGCCGATGCCGGCAAAGGCGCGGCTGCCCTCGGGGACCTTGGTCGAGGTGTTGTGCGGACAGCCCGAGCAGAAATACGGCGTGCGGGTGACGGGGGCGACCGCCTGCATCTGTGTCGCCTGTCGGCCATTGAACCAGTCGGCCTTGGCGCGGAGCATCGCGGCGATTTCGGGATTGAGATTAAGTCGAAGCAGCCGTTCGGTCAGCGAGCTCGCCAGCGAAGCGACGCTAAGCTCCGCGGCAAAGGTGAGGAAGCGCTTGTCGTGGTCGTCCATCTTGCCGACGATGCGCGGGCGGACGTCGTCGCGCCAGTTGAACAGCTCCTGCTTGACCTGGTTCTCGACGATCTCGCGGCGCTCCTCGATGATGAAGATCTCCTCGAGGCCGACGGCGAAGTTGCGCACGCCCTCCGGCTCCAGCGGCCAGGGCATGCCGATCTTGTAGAGCCGCAGCCCGATCTTGGCGGCGATCTCCTCGGTGATCCCGAGCTCGCGCAGCGCCTGGCGGATGTCCTCGTAGCTCTTGCCTGACGCCATGATGCCGTAACGGGCATTCGGCGAGTCCATGGTGATGCGGTTGATCTTGTTGGCGCGGGCAAAGGCGATGGCGGCATAGCCCTTGTAGTCCTGCAGCCGCAAATCCTGCTGATAGCGGTCGTCGGGCCAGCGCAGATTGAGCCCGCCCGGCGGCATCTCGAAATCGGAGGGGATGATGAAGGGCTTCATCTCGTCGGTGAGGTCGATCTCGGCCGTGGTTTCCACCGTCTCGGTGATCACCTTCATGCCGACCCAGCAGCCGGAGTAGCGCGACATCGCGATACCCAGAAGGCCCATCTCGATCATTTCGTGGATGCTGGAGGGATAGAGATAAGGCATCAGCGCGGAGATGAAGGCGTGGTCCGACTGATGCGGGACGGTGGAGGATTTTGCGCCGTGGTCGTCGCCGGCAAGGCAGAGCACGCCGCCGTGCTTGGCCGAGCCCGCCGTGTTGGCGTGGCGAAACACGTCGCCGCAGCGGTCGACGCCGGGGCCCTTGCCGTACCAGATGCCGACCACGCCATCATATTTGGCGCCGGGCGAGAGGTTGAGCTGCTGCGAGCCCCAGATCGCGGTGGCCGCGAGGTCCTCGTTCACGCCGGGCTGGAACTTGATGTTGTACTGCTCGAGATGCTTTCGCGCGGCGAACAGCTGCTGGTCGTAGCCGCCGAGCGGCGAGCCGCGGTAGCCGGAGATGAAGCCGGCCGTGTTCAGCCCCATCGCGCGGTCGCGGCGGATCTGCGCCATCGGCAGGCGGACCAGCGCCTGAATACCGGTGAGGAAGATGTGGCCGGTGCCTTGGGTGTATTTCTGATCGAGACTGATCGGACCCTGGTTAATTCCCATTGCAGCCCTCTTTGGCCTTGAGCCTTGATCGCGACGACTGCTTTTTAGCTAGTCATCTCCACTTGTTAGAACCAGTCTATGTCGGATTTTTCTGCGCGCGCAGCATAAATCTCGGCTCCGGAGCCGCGCTTTCAAAGATCGCAACTTCGTGCCGGGAATAACGGCGGGGCATTTCGGTTTGTGTCGTCTGGAAGCCCCGGCGCGAAATGGCATGACGTCCCTCCTCGCTCATCTTTCACGCTATAACGCCCCCGGAGGCCAGATGGTGCAGGGACCCATGCGGACGATTCTCGCCGGCGTATTTTTGTGCACTGCATTCGCCATTTCAGGCGGCCATGCTCAATCCAGGACTGAACCCAAGGCCGAACCGACCACCGAGGACATCGCGCGCGGCAAGGCGCTGACCGTGGCCGGCGACTGTGCAAGCTGCCATACCGCCGATCCAGCGCGGCCGTTTGCCGGGGGAAAGCGGATCGACACGCCGTTCGGCGGCATCTACGCACCCAACCTGACGCCTGACCGCGAGACCGGGCTCGGCGCGTGGAGCGACGACGATTTCTACCGCGCGCTTCGTTTCGGCGTGGCGCGTGACGGCTCGCGCTATTACCCGGCCTTTCCGTACCCGAATTTTTCGAAGCTGACGCGGCAGGACATTTTTGCGATCCGCGCCTATCTCGCGACACTGACGCCGTTGCACAATCCGCCGCGCCCTCCGGAGCTGCGCTGGCCATTCAATTATCGATTTGTGATGCGCGGCTGGAACTGGCTGTTCTTCAAGCCGGGCATCTTGATGCCGGACCAGACCAAGAGCGCCGAGTGGAACAGAGGCCGCTATCTGGTCGAGGGCGTCGCGCATTGCGGCGCCTGCCATACGCCGAAGAACATGTTCGGCGCCGACCGGCGCGGCCAGAGGTTCGGCGGCGGCCTCGTGCAGGGCATGTTCGCGCCGCGGCTCGATGCGGCCGCGCGCGGCGGCCTGAAGAGCTGGAGCGTGGACGACATCGCCGAATATCTGCAGAGCGGCCGTAACGGAAAGAGCCATGCCGGCCAGCTGATGTCGGAGGTTGTGGTCAACTCGACTTCGAAAATGAGCGATGCGGATGTCCGCGCCATCGCAGTGTATCTGAAGGCGCTGCCATCAGGCGCGCCGGAGCCGAAGGTCGCCCCGCCCCCGCAGGCACAGATGGCCGCCGGCGAAAAGCTCTATAACGGGGCCTGCGTCGCCTGCCACGAGGAGGACGGTTCAGGCGCGCCGCGGATCTACCCGCCGCTGCCCGGCAACGCCAATCTGCAATCATCCGATGCGTCGAGCACGCTGCGCGTCATCCTCGACGGCGCCGAGACCGTGACGACGCCGCGCGCGCCGAACAAGGGCTCAATGCCGGCCTATGCGGCGAAGATGACCGACCAGGAGATTGCTGACGTGACCAATTACATCCGCAATGCCTGGGGCAATGCCGCGCCGCTGGTGACGGCGGATCAGGTCGCAAAAGCGCGGCGTAAATGATCGTGTCCTGGACGCGGTGCGGCACGAAGTGACGCGCCGCAGAGCCGGGACCTACCGTGACGCCGATGGACCCCGGATCAGCAGCGCACCGCTACGCGCTGCGCAGCGTCCGGGGAACGAAGTCGCCACTAGCGCTGATCATCCGTAAAAACAAACTTCGGCATTTCCCATTTGTAGCGGATCGCAAGCAGGCGCAGCGTCAAACCAAGCGCAAACGTTAGCGCGGTCCAAAGGTGGTCGTTGAGCTGGAGACCAAAGGCGGTGGCGTAGAACAGCCCCGTGATGACGGAGACGCTGGCGTAGAGCTCAGAGCGAAACAACAGCGGCACGTCGTTGCAAAGAATGTCGCGCAGCACGCCGCCGGCGCATCCGGTGATCATGCCGGCGACGATCACGATCGGCAGCGAGGCGTTCATCTGCCAGGCGACGTCGCAGCCGGCCATGGTGAAGACGACGAGCCCGATCGCATCGAGCACCAGGAACGCCGTGTTGAGCCGGTGCACCTGCCGCGCGATCAAAATGGTGGCGAAAGCCGCAAGCGCGGTCAGCGCGAGATAGACCGGGTTCTCTACCCAGACCAGCGGATAGTGCCCGAGCAACACGTCGCGGATGGTGCCGCCGCCGAGCGCGGTGATGCAGCCGAGCATGCAGACGCCCGCCCAATCCATGCTGCGCTTACCCGCAGCGAGCGCGGCCGTCATCGCCTGCGCCGTCAGCGCCACGTAAGTGAGCAGGTTCAGTATCGTATCGCCGGGCGGCAGGGTCCACATGGCAACCTCACATTCGGAACCGGAGGGGAATCACAGGTTCCAACATTACGGGGTTGCAACTTTGGCGCGGAACATCCGCGCGCGCCAATACTTAGCTTTGGGATGCTAACGGAGGAACCCATTCATGGCATACCAACCCAACCCGAACGATCCCTACCGTACCGGCCTGAGTGATGAAGAAATCCGCCGTCAGGCCCAGCTCAACAGTCTCGATAATGAGTTGCAGCCCGATCCCGCGCTCGGCGAGGGGGCGCCCTCCGGCGCGAAGGTCGCGATGTTCGCCGTTGCCATCGCCGTCGTGCTCGGCGCCCTGTTCTATGGCCTCAACAACACGACCGTGAACCAGGCCGGCACCTCGCCGCCGAACCAGACCGCGCAGACCCAGCCTGCCAACCCGGCGGCGCCTCCGGGCATGCGCGACGTAACGCCGCGCGCCAACAGCGAGCCGGGAACGACCACGGGCGCCGCGACCAACCGCCCCACGCCGCCGTCGCCGAACCCGACAGGCACCGAGGTCGATCGCGCCAAGCAGTAAGAGTCAATTTTTGAAGCAAAGAGCAGCGGGCCAAACGGCCCGCTGCTTTTTTTTGCGCGTAAGCTAGTCCCGTCACCCTGAGGTGGCCGCGCGCAGCGTGGCCCTCGAAGGGCGACGGCCCGTGGCCGTGCATCCTTTGAGGCTCGCTGCGCGAGCGCCTCCGGATGACGGATCACAACGTCCTAGTTAAACATCTTGTTGAGCTCGCCGCCGGGATAGCCATTGGCGAACTCGCCAAACGTCCCCCGCTCTGCCATCTCCTTCGACGCCTTCATGAAGCCGGCCCATGCCATCCGCGCCAGCGCGCCGCCGACGCTGATGCGGCGGACGCCGAGATCGGAGGCGTCCTTGAGCGACGGCCCGTCCGCGCCGACCAGGAGGTTGACGGGCTTTGGATGCACCGCCTTCACGACGGCCGATATTTCCTCGGCCGTCGAAATGCCCGGCGCATAAAGACAATCGGCGCCGGCCTCGGCATAGGCGGTCAGCCGGTCGATGACGAGCTTGAGATCCTTCTGGCCGCGCAAGAACGCCTCGCAGCGGCCGGTCAGCAGCACACCGCTATTGTCGGCGTCGATCGCCTGGCGCGCCGCCTTGATGCGCTCGACCGCCAGCGCGCGATCGAACAGCGGCTTGGCGCTATCCCCAGTATAATCCTCGATCGACAGGCCGGCGACGCCGGTCTTCACCGCACGGGCGACATTGACGCCGACCTTCTCGGGCTCATGCGCAAAGCCATCCTCGAAGTCGGCATTGACGGGGATGTCGACGGCGGCAGAGATCGCGGCGAGATGATTGCAGACGTCGTCAACCGTGACGCGGTTATCAGGCTTGCCAAGCGTCCAGGCAAAGCCGGCGCTGGTGGAGGCCAGCGCCTTGAAGCCGAGATGCTGCAGGGCTTTCGCGCTGCCGACATCGAAGGGATTGGGGATGATGAAGCATCCGCTCTCATGCAGTTTCTTGAATGCGGCGCGTTTGTCAGCAGTTGTCAGCATGGGTCACTTCCCTCCGGTGTTCGTTGGCGCCGCGTAGATAAGACTGCAGCGCCTGTTACGCCAGACGTCACGCAACGACCTTGCGCAGGAATGTCCGCTCTTCGGCCAGAATGAACTTGTGCTCCTCGGCGAAATTGAAGTTGGCCATGCCTTCGCTGTCGGCGCGCAGCCGCGCCCGATAGCTTTCATAGGCTGCGAGGCTGTCGAACGAGATCAGCGCAAACGCGATGTTGTTGGTGCCCTCATGCGGCATCCAGTAGCCAAGCAGATCGCCGCCGCATTTCGGGATGATGGTGAGCCACTTCTTCGAATACTGCTCGAACAGCGCGCGCTTGAAGGGGTCGAGCTGGTAGCGGATGAAGACGGTGACGGTCATGATGTTCTCCCATGTTTCCCCGTCATTGCGAGCCAACGGGTCGCGCGAACGCGCGCCCGATGACAGGCTCCGCGAAGCAATCCATGCCTCCACAAGTGGAGAGATGGATTGCTTCGTCGCTCGCGCTCCTCGCAATGACGTTCGTAGCGACAATACCCGCTTGCCTCACCTCAATGCTTCGGCTATCATCGAACTATGAAAGCAGGTCCCGACATTGCCGTGGTCGCTTCGCTAGTCGGCGATCCCGCGCGCGCCAACATGCTGACCGCGCTGATGACCGGCCGCGCGCTGACCGCCAGCGAGCTGGCGCAGCAGGCCGGCATCACGCCGCAGACCGCGAGCTCGCATCTATCCAAGCTCGAGGCCGGCGGGCTGATCGAACCGGAGAAGCAGGGCCGCCACCGCTACTACCGCCTCACCGGCCCCGATGTCGCGCATGTGCTGGAAGGGCTCGCCGGCCTTGCCGAGCGCGCCGGCCACACCCGCGTGCGCACCGGGCCGAAGGAGCCGGCGCTGCGGCGGGCGCGGATCTGCTACGACCATCTCGCGGGCGATCTCGGCGTGCAGATGCTCGACAGCCTGCGGCGGCAGAAACTGGTGCGGCAGACCAAGCAGTCGATCGAGCTGACCGGCGAAGGCAAGCGCTTCATGGCCGAGGCGCTGCAGATCGATACCGATGCGCTGGCGCATCCGCGCCGCCCCGTGTGCAAGGCCTGTCTCGACTGGAGCGAGCGGCGGCACCACCTCGCCGGCACCCTCGGCGCCGCCGTGATGAACCGCTTCACCGAATTGAACTGGGCGGCACGCGATAGCGCACCGGGCAGCCGCGTCGTCAATTTCACCCGCACCGGCGAAAAGCGCTTTGCTGCGCTGTTCGGGAGCGAGCCGGCGTAACGGCCGCGCATGAACTTTTCCGGCGGAAGCAGAGACCAAGGGGGGCCTTTGCGTTTCCGACGAGATTTTCATGAACCGCTTGCTTCAAGCCCTTGCCGCCTCGATGATGATTGCGTGCTACGCCGTGCCCTCCTCGGCGGAGGAGCTGCCCAAATTCAGCGACCACAAGGTGAAGGTCTATGCCGGCAAGCGCGCCAAGCCGCGGCTGGACCATGAATTCTGGCGTGACCGCAGCGAGACCTATCGCGGGGCGATGGAAGACGACAAGATCAACGCCGGCGGGCGTTTCATCGTCGTGATCCTGCCCTGCGGCACCGAATGCCAGGCCCCGACATTCCTCGACGTCCGCACCGGGCGGATCACGCAGCACTTCGTCGTATCCGATTGGGGCAATGTATCCGAAGAGTTCAAGCCCGTGGTCAGCCGCGCCGACAGCCGCCTCATCGTCTTCCGCGGCATGCGCAACGAGGAAGGCATCAATGGGAACCACTACTACCTGATCGACGACAATGGCGCGTTGAAGCACCTGCATACGACCGATACGAAGGGGGATTTCAGCGCCGCGCTGAAGGCCAAGTGAGGCCGGTCCACGGCTGCTTTCCGACCTCATCCTGAGAAGACCGCGAAGCGGGCGTCTCGAAGGATGAGTGGCACCAGCCGGGCCACATGGTTCGAGACGGCGCTATCGCGCCTCCTCACCATGAGGGTCGATAGCTCTCGCCAAAACGTGAAGCCACAGCGCCTTTACGGCGCGCATCCATCACATCAATAAGGCCTCGTCTGAAGTGATGGAGCCTGCGATGCGACGCGTAATCACGGTCTGCCTTTCCCTCGTCCTAGGCGGCCTCTCCGGCGCACACGCGGCCGAACCGGTGGCGCGCGAGCCTTATGGCATCGCGCTCGAGGGATTTGCCTATCCCTATCCCGTGCACCTGCTGCCGCTAGTGAACGACGGCGAAGAGCTGCGGATGGCCTATATGGACATCGCGCCCGCGCAGCCGAACGGGCGCACCGTGGTGCTGCTGCACGGCCGCAATTTTCCATCGAGCTACTGGGCGCCCGTGATCAAGACCTTGAGCGAGGCCGGCTATCGCGTGGTGGTGCCGGACCAGATCGGCTTCGGCAAATCCTCAAAACCACAGGGCGAGCTGCACTTCGATACCCTGGCGCGCAACACGATCGCGCTGCTCGATCATCTGCAGATCGCCAAAGCCGACATCGTGGCGCATTCGCTCGGCAGCATGCTCGGCGTGCGGATCGCGCGCGCCCATCCGGACAGGGTCGCTCATCTGGTGCTGACCGCACCGATCGGCCTGGAGGACTACCGCCTCTACGTGCCGCCGACGCCGACCGAAAAGATTCTGGAGAACGAAGACAAGCTCACGGCCGACGGCTACCGCAAGCAACTCGAGACCAATTATGCATTAAAGCTGCCGCCCGAGCAGGTCACCCCCTTCATCGATGCGCGTTTCAACATCAAGGGCAGTGCCGAATATAAGCGCTGGCTGCGTGCCTTCGTCAGCTCCGCGCAGATGATCTATCGCGAGCCGCTGGCGCACGAGATCCCGCTGCTTACCCAGCCGACATTGTTCGTGATGGGCGCCGACGACCACAACGCACCGGGAAGAGCCAGTGCGCCGGAAGCGCTGCGCGGCAAGATAGGCCAGAACGCCGAGCTCGCCAAAGCGCTTGCCAGCAGCATGGCAAACGGCCGGGCCGAGGTGATCGCGAATACCGGCCACCTGGTGTTTCTGGAGGCGCCGGACAGATACCGGGAGCTGCTGCTCGGATTTTTGGCCGCAGCCCCATGATTGTGGGGCGATGACAAGTCACGACATTCATGTTCCATTCAGACGTTCGTGACTAGGTTCCGACCGTGCCGCCTTGCGGCCAAGAACGGGAGAAAACATGAAGTACCTTTTCGCAGCAGTTTTGGCCCTGGGCACCGTTGCCAGCTTCAGCGCGGCGGAAGCCGCAGGCGGATGCGGTCCCGGCTGGCACCGTGGCCCCTATGGTGGTTGCCAACCCAATCGCCGGGCCGTGATCGTTCGTCCGGCCCCGGTCGTCGTGGCGCCGGCTCCGGTCGTCGTGGTGCGGCCCGGCCGCGTGTGCCCTCCCGGCACCGTGTGGCGCTACGGACGCTGCCGCGTTTACTGATTTCCTTTTCAAGCAACGACAAAAGCCCCGCTCGTGCGGGGCTTTCCTTTCTTATTCCGACAGTCGCAGGCCGGGCGCTACCAATAGTAACGACGACGGCGCCAGTAGCGACGACGCCAGCGACGGCGGCGATGCCAACCCCAGTACCTGCGGCGCCAACGGCGACGGCGCCATCCCCAGTGCCGGCGGCGCCATCCCCAGTGCCGGCGGCGCCAGCCCCAGTGACGACGGCCCCAGCCGCGATGACGGCCGCGGCCCCAGCGCACTTCCTCGGGCGTGAGCTGCTCGACCTCCTCGCCGTTCGTCTCGGCAGGCTGAACATCCTTATCAGTGGGGAGCTTGGCATCATCGGCGAGCGGCGCCGGCATCAGCGGAGCGGCCTGCGCGGTCGCGGCAAGCGCGACGCCACCGGCGGCAAATCCAAAGGCGAGTTTCAGAAAGTGGCGGCGTTCCATCACATCTCCTCCTCCGTCTGCTTTGTGCGAGAGAAGATGAGTTTCGATCCATGTAGATGAACGCGTGCTGAATTACGTGTTCAGCTTTGCCGCGAACGGACTCGATCGAGAATTATTTTCGTGCGCTGTTGCTCGCGGCGGAACATTCGCCGTCGCTGCGGCATTTCCGCATCACGCCTAGCTGCGATACCAAGCAGAACGACCGGTCGGCTCCCGCTTATGCCACAAGCTCCTCAGCCAACACCAACACATCCCGCGAGCGCGCGATGACGTCGGCGATCAGGCGCTTCATCTCCGGTCCTTCGATCGCGCGATCCAGCGCAGCCTTGTCCGAGAACTGGGTACATTATTCTTGTAGGGTGGGCAAAGCGCAGCGTGCCCACCATTTCTTGCACCATTGTTGATGAATGGTGGGCACGCTTCGCTTTGCCCACCCTACTACGGCATTCAACTCACAACTGTCACATGCTCTGTGATATCAAGACCGCGCGCAACGCGTTATCCGAGGTGCCACCCATGCCCACCCGCCATTGCTCCCTGCTTCTGTCCGCGCTCTGCCTGCTGGCGGCGGTCATGCCTGCGGCGGCGGAGGACATTGCCCTGCCCCGCGAGCCGCAGATTGGGCCGCGGCCGTTCTATCTCGTCGACAAGATGAAGGACGGGCCGCTGAAGACACAGCTTGCGCAATGCACCGGGCCATTTCGCAAAACCGACTTTTCCATCGGCCACCGCGGCGCGGCGCTGGAATTTCCGGAGCATACCAGAGAGTCCTATGTGGCGGCGGCGCGGATGGGCGCCGGCATCATCGAATGCGATGTGACGTTCACCAGGGATCGCGAGCTGGTCTGCCGCCACTCGCAATGCGACCTGCACACCACGACCAACATCCTGACGGTGCCGGAGCTTGCCGCCAAGTGCTCGCAGCCCTTCAGCCCGGCCGATCCGGCCACCGGCAAGAAGGCATCGGCAAAATGCTGCACCTCCGACATCACGCTCGCCGAATTCCGCCGGCTCTCGGCCAAGATGGACGGCTTCAATCCCGATGCGAAGACGCCGGAGGAATACCAGAACGGCACGCCGCGCTGGCGCACCGACCTCTATGCCAATTCCGGCACGCTGATGACGCATGACGAGAGCATCGCGCTGATCAAGAGCCTCGGCGCCAAATTCACGCCGGAATTGAAGGCGCCGGAAGTGCCGATGCCGTTCGATGGCGACTACACCCAGGAAAAATATGCGAGCCAGATGTTGGACGCCTACAAGAAGGCCGGCATTCCGGCGAGCGATGTGTTCGCGCAAAGCTTCAATCTCGCCGACGTGCTCTATTGGGTGAAGACCGAGCCGGAGTTTGGCAAGCAGGCGGTCTATCTCGAAGAGCGCTACGAGAAGCAGG
>Ga0081539_10006130_pt1 | contig 11713 bp, 11 predicted proteins | sample TabmetS4T2R2_FD_71023 | JGI IMG/M metagenome (GOLD analysis project Ga0081539, IMG submission 71023) | Tabebuia heterophylla rhizosphere microbial communities from the University of Puerto Rico - S4T2R2 | ecosystem: Host-associated > Plants > Roots > Rhizosphere ...
GAGAAAATTATGATTGTATTATCTTCCCGCCGAATTAACAACTATTTAACGCTACGTAATTTTTATGTTAAATGCCCACAACTGTAAATTGACAGTAGGACGAGTTATTGGAGATGTCTTATCTGTTTGCGGGGTTTCTTGTATGTCAGCAGGAAGATCGTAACAATAAAATGAGCGAGACGCTGGCAAAACCGCGCCTCGCTCCTTTTTGATTCCCGCTCCTAAGATTACTCCACTAGGTCGCTGGGGTTAGCCGTATTCCACATGGCGACTAGCTCATCAGCCGTCTTGCCGATGTTCTCGCGGTTGATGATTCTGCCGGTAAACATGCCGGGGATGTTCAACCCGTATACGAACGCGGTATCCGGACGGTACTGAATGTCCAGCGAGCCATCCAGGGCGATGTTGGGGGCTCATGTGCCCAGACCTTCGACCTTGATCGAACGCCCAGCCCGGGTGATCTCGATGATCTGATCTCGCAATTCCTTGATGCTCTGATCCAGGCTGCCTTCGACGAGACCCGTTGCACGTGAGACCGCGCGGATGAGCTCAGGTTTTTGAACGGTGTTACCCAGTTCGATTCGGGGACGATATGCCCCAATAGCTTTTATTTTTGAAGCCATTTTTGCCTCCTTTCATTAGAATATTTTGTTCCATTCAGGCGCAAGCGAGCGTGGCCTTTGCGTGCAAGACCGCCTTTGGGGACAGCCGGGCTGGATGACCTTACAGGCGGTTTTCACCTGCTGCCAATCGAAATGAAAATATTACATAATGCATTATCTGATTATGCTATTGTATTCTTAGTAGAAACGAAACTGCTGAACTGGAAGCCTGACCTCTTGCCCTGTCCACGCGAGGAAAATTAAAGAATTCATCTAAAATCTGGAAAAATAATTTCCAAGCCGTCAGTATCCTGAAAGTAACCAAATCGCTTTCAGGAGGCACAAAATGGCCCGTTTACAGAATGGGGAACGCGAGGAGAAGGAAAATACATTGCATCGTTTGCTCAGGCGGTTGCGGTTCGGGGTTAGAGAGTCAGAGGTCGCCGAGGAACTAGGCTGGAACAGACGCACTGCCAATAATTATCTACGCAAGCTTCAGAAGGACGAGAAGGCTGAACGGGATGGTCGCTCCTGGTTTGTCAGGTAGACCCTAAAGGTTTTTCTGGTACACCATGTAGAGACGTTACACGAGAAACCCGCTCGAAACGGTCACTTAGTAAGAAACAAAGGAAACCCTTCGGCAGGCTCAGGACAGGCCTTTAGGGTCTTTTCTGGTAGAAAATCCTTTGTAATTTTCCAACTGGACTATAGAATGAAGTAAAGGGATTAATCCATGCCGAGAATCGATGATGAAGACAAACGAAACAGACTTGAACGAATTTATCTTCTGCTGACGCGCAATGCCCGCGGTCTCACCGAAGGTGAGATAGCGGACGAGATCAGACTCGAACGACGCACGGTCAATAATTACCTGCGAGAACTGGAGTTCCAGGGTAAAGCTTTCAAGGATGGCCTGTATTGGTTCCCACTCGTTCTCAAGGAATCGCGCTTACGCTCGTTTGATCTAGCACCAGAAGAAGCGATTACCTTGTATTTAGGTGCACGCCTGTTATCGAAGCAGCAGGACAAGCGCAACGAACCCGCTGAAACTGCACTGTTGAAACTGGCAAGCGTGCTCAAAGCGGATGCGGGTGTGGGGGCAGAGATCGAACAGGCCGCACGCGAACTTGCGCAACGACCCATACAAAAAGAGTATCAACCGATCTTTCGCGACGTAGTGCGAGGATATATTTATCGAAAAAAAGTGGAGGTCACCTATCGCCCGCTCAATTGGGACAAGTCCTTCCAAACGGTCTTCTCTACTTATCTCTTGGAGCCTTCTCCCATTGGTTTCACAACCTACTTGATCGGGCATAGCTCCATCGTAAACAAATGGCGCGCCTATAAGCTGGAACGAATTGAATCTATCCGCTTGACAAAGGATGATTATTCAATCCCACCTGAATTCCCGGGGCTGGATATCTTACGCCATGCCTGGAGCATTGTGATGGGGGAAGAGACCAGTCGAGTCGTTTTGCGTTTCAGCGAGAAAGTAAAAGCCCGCGTGCTCGAAACACGCTGGCATCCGTCACAACAAACACGCGAAGACACAGAAAAGCCAGGTTCTCTGCTATGGGAAGTGCAAGTTGCCGATACGCTCGACCTTATCCCATGGATACGCTCTTGGGGCGCGGACGTGGAAGTGCTGGAGCCAAATGAGTTGCGAAAGGCGATCAGGCGCGAGGCGCAGGCATTGGCAGAGTTATATCAAGTAGTGGAATCACAGACACAGAAGATGACTTACTATGCCCACTCGAGACAGGATAAAGACAAATCAGAATGGCAACTTTTACTGGATCATCTTACGAAGACGGCGGACTTGGCAGAGAAATTTGGTAACGACGCGGGGATTTCGAAATTGGCGCGAGCGGCTGCATTAATGCACGATTTGGGTAAATATTCCAAAGCATTTCAAGCCCGGCTGGATGGATCAAATAAAAAAGTGGATCATGCTACTGCAGGTGCAAGGACTGCCATTGAGTTGTTCAACAAAACGGATCTGGAAAAATGGCTTGCCATCATGCTTGCCTACTGTATCGCCGGCCATCATACAGGACTTCCCAATTATGGAAGCGAAATTGATGTGGAAGGTGACAGCACATTATTGGCTCGCCTTGACCCAGAGAAAAAGAAACTGGAAGATTTTAGCGCATATAAAACAGAAATTGACCTTATGGCATTAGCTGTTAAATCCCGTACCATAAAAACAGTAAGAGAACATCAGGGATTTTCTCTTGCATTTATGACTCGAATGCTGTTCTCCGCATTGGTAGATGCCGATTTTCAAGAAACAGAGTCCTATATGAAAGATGAGGCGAAGCCACGCGGAGAGTACGCGAGCATTGAAGAATTGTGCGGGAAATTTAACGCTGCTTTGCAAAGATACGATAACCCACAAGGCGATATTAACAAAAAGAGGACGGAGACCTTGAAGGTTTGTATCGAAAAAGCCAGTGCAGATCAAGGCTTTTTCACGCTCACCATTCCGACAGGTGGTGGTAAAACTCTGACGTCGATGGCATTTGCATTGAATCATGCAGTCAAACATGGATTGAAGCGGGTGGTTTACGTCATCCCATTCACTAGCATTATTGAGCAAAACGCCGCTGTATTCAAAGATTATTTAGGGGAAGAAAATGTTTTGGAGCATCATTCCAATTTTGATTGGAAAAAGGGAAACAAGACAGATTCTGAATCCGCTGATGACGAGACCAAAGATGCGTTGGATAAATTGAAACTGGCTTCCGAAAATTGGGATATTCCAATTGTCGTTACAACAAACGTGCAGTTCTTCGAGTCTCTGTTTGCCAATAAGTCATCACGTTGCCGGAAGTTGCATAACCTGGCAAAGAGCATCATTATCTTCGATGAAGCTCAGATGCTACCACGTGAATATATGGAGCCTTGTATGCTGGCGGTAAAGGAACTGGTACAAAATTACGGCGCAAGCGCGGTCTTTTGCACAGCAACACAGCCTTCTTTGAATCGCTTTTTGGAGAATGTGACATTCACAGAATTAGCTCCCGACCCGCAAGCCTTGTTTGATTTTTACAAACGAGTGCAGGTGAAAAACATAGGCAAGACACCAGATGCGGAATTGATCAAGAAAATACAAGAGCATCCTCAAGCACTGTGCATCGTCAACACACGCAAACACGCCAAAGGGTTATTTGACCAACTGGAAGAGCATGGACGTTTTCATCTCTCGACCTTGATGTGTCCTGTTCATCGCAAGGATACTTTGCTGCAAATTCGGGATTTGTTGAAGTCAGGTCAGTCATGCCGGGTAATTTCAACTCAAGTGGTGGAAGCCGGCATTGATGTGGATTTCCCGGTTGGCTTTCGTGCTCTGGCTGGATTGGACTCTATTATCCAGGCGGCAGGACGTGTAAACCGTGAAATGAAACGTAATTTGAGTGACGTGTTTGTGTTTGATCCTGAAACACCTTTGATCAAAAGAACGCCTATTTTCGTCAAACAAGGCGCGGCAGTTGCAGAAAGTATTTTGCGAATATATACAAGCCAACCTGACTCACATGCGGCGATAGAAGCATATTTCAACTCTTTATATAACATTCAAGACAAGGATGCTTTTGACGTGAAAAGAATTCTGGCTCTTTTCAATAAAGGCACAGATGAATTGGATTTCGATTTCAAAACAGCCGCAGAGGAGTTCAGGCTGATTGATAACAATACCGTGGCTGTGGTTATTCCGTACAACGAGGAGGCAAAGAAACTTCTTGAACAAGCGCGCTATCACCTATTCCCCTATAAGTTTGCAAGACTGTTGCAAATGTACACAGTCAACATTTATGAGAAGGAATTTGAAAGACTACAAAGCAAAGGAGTGATTGAAACTGTCAATGATACATACGAAATGCTTACTGACATGAAGAATTATTATGATGAGAACACAGGTCTCATTCTTCCGGCAGATGCCGGGGGCGATGCAGTGTTCTTTGATGGATAAACCATCTTTCATATGTCACCCTGAGGACACTTACACCTGGTGCTAGTGTAGGTGTAGCGAAGGGTCTCTTCCACCAAATTGCGAGACTCTTCGGTCGCAATGGCGCCAAAGCGCCACTCCCTCAGAGTGACATGCTCTTAAACCAAAAGGAGGTTCTTCTATGGGATATGGAATTAAAATTCGAGTAAGCGGCGATTATGCCCTGTTCACGCGACCGGAAATGAAGGTGGAACGAGTCAGTTATGACATCATCACACCTTCAGCGGCGCGTGGAATTATTGAGGCAGTATATTGGAAACCTGCTATTCGGTGGGTAATAGACAAAATCCATGTGCTGAAAGAAATCGAGTTCACCAATATTCGGCGCAATGAGGTGAGCGAGAAGATTTCAGAAAGTGAAGCGCGAAGAAGAATGAATGGTTCAAACGAGCCTTTCTATCTTTCTTCCAATGATGCCCGCCAGCAGCGCGCTGCTCTTGTACTGAAAAACGTGGACTATATCATTGAAGCCCACTTTGAACTTGTGCCAGAAAAATGTGGTGACGGGGATACAGAAGAAAAACATTACAACATTATTCTGCGTCGCCTGCGCAAAGGACAACACTATCACGCGCCGTGTCTGGGAACACGAGAGTTTGGTGCAACAGTGGAATTGATCGAAGATAATGAGCCAATTCCACAAAGTGCATTGGGAGACAGAGAATTAGGCTGGATGTTATATGACCTCGACTTTTCAGATGCAAAAGACATCAAGCCACAGTTCTTCAGAGCCTCCTTGAAAAATGGCATGCTGGATTTGACGAATTTGGAGGTGAGGCAATGATCTTACAAGCATTGACCAAATACTACAATATTTTGTCCAATGATCCCGAAAGCAATATTGCACCACCTGGGTATAGCGCCATTGGCATGAGTTTTGCCTTGAATATTTCTGCAAGAGGTGAACTTCTGGATGTTTTTCCACTTTTTGAGCAAATACAACGTGGAAATAAAATAGAAGAGAAACCTCGTCGCATGATTGTCCCTGAACAAGTCAAGCGGGCAGTAAATATATCTTCAAATTATTTATGGGACAACTGTGCTTACGTTCTAGGTCTATCAGCTAAGGGAGCAAAAGATCCGGACTACGCCAGCAAGAGATTTGCAGCATTCCGTCAATGGAACTTAGAGATGCTTGCTAAAAGTATTGACTCCCCATCAGCAAAAGCGATGATGGCATTTCTTGAAAATTACAATCCAGCAAGAGGAAAAGAGCACCCTAAAATTGCCCAATACCTTGAAGCCATCTTAAAAGGCGGAAACTTAGTGTTTATGTTTAACGGTGGTTTCATCCACGAAGACCGGGCTATTCGCCAAGCATGGGAAACATATAAGTCAGGCAGTGAAGCGGTCATTGGTCAATGCCTGCTTACAGGTGACATTGCTCCAATTGCACGATTACACCCTAGCATAAAAGGAGTGCGTGACGCCAACCCCACCGGTGCATCTATTGTAAGTTTCAATGAACGTGCCTATGAATCTTTTAATCGAACCAAGGGACAGGGGCTAAATTCTCCCATAAGTGAAAAAGCTGCATTTGCCTACACTACAGCATTAAACTATCTTCTTTCCACAACCAATGAAAACAAGAAATTTTACATTGGTGATTCGACGGTTGTCTATTGGGCAGAAAGCGAGAAGAAAGGCTATGCCAGAGCCTTTATGGGGCTGTGCGAACCTGAAGAGATTGAAGTTCCCATTGAAGAAGAAAACATGCCTCTGCGGGATAAGAAAGCCGAAAAGAGACTCAAGGAGATTGCCAAAAAGGTCAAACGCGTTCAAGCATTAGATGTGAAGAAACTGCTCGCTGGTCTTGAGGACGAGAACCCGCGCTTTTATGTGCTTGGACTTGCCCCAAATGCGGCGCGCCTTTCTGTGCGCTTCTTTCACAGCGACCCGTTCGACAAAGCCGTTGAAAAGATCATGAGACACTACAAGGACTTGGAAATCATAAAGGAATTTGATGACCAACCCACATATCTGACGATTCAGCATATCGTGAAAGAGACCGTTTCTAAAAAGGCTTCCGATCCCGAAGCGTCACCATTGATGGCCGGCTCGGTATTCCGAGCGGTTCTTGAAAACACGCCCTATCCTGCCGCATTGTATAACGCCATCATCAATCGCATTCGCGCCGATCAGGATGACCAACAGAAAGGTATTCGCAAAATCAATTACGCACGGGCTGCGATCATTAAAGCATATCTGCTCCGTAAATACCGGAATCAACCCCAACATCCAATTCAGGAGGTACTCGCTATGTCGCTCAATGAGCAATCCGCCCATCCAGCCTATGTGCTGGGACGCCTGTTCGCCGTGCTAGAAAAAGTGCAACAGGAGGCAGTCGGTGATGTGAACGCCAGTATTAAAGATCGCTATTTCACATCTGCCTGTGCTTCGCCTGCCAGCGTTTTCCCCATCCTTCTGCGTCTCTCACAACATCACATATCCAAAGCCGAATTTGGCTATGCCAGAGATAACCGCATCGAAGCAATATTGAACAAATTGGATGTGGAAAACAATCCAATTCCTGCCCGCCTTTCGCTTGATGACCAGGGCGTTTTTGTACTTGGTTACTATCACGAGCGAAAAGACCTGTGGACATCCAAAGGCAAGAAAGCCGCAGAACAAACTTCATCTGAAAATCAATAAACTTCAAAACTGAAAGGATATAGACGATGACTACTTCAATCAAAAACCGCTACGAGTTCGTTTTGCTATACGATGTGGAGAATGGCAACCCCAACGGTGACCCCGACGCAGGCAATATGCCGCGCATTGACCCTGAAACGGGCTATGGCATTGTTACCGATGTCTGTCTCAAGCGCAAAGTCCGCAATTATGCAGAATTGGTGAAAGGCGACTCAACAGGATACAGGATTTATGTCAAAGAAGGCACACCCTTGAACACAAACCACAAAGAAGCCTATAGATCCGTTGGGCTGGAGCCAGGCAAAAAGGCAGATGCAACTGGCATTGGAAAAGCTCGCGAGTGGATGTGCGCCAACTTCTTCGATGTCCGCACGTTTGGCGCAGTAATGAGCACGGGTGATAACTGTGGACAGGTACGTGGTCCAATTCAAATCAATTTCTCGCGTAGTATTGATCCAATTGTCCAACAGGAAGTGACGATTACTCGTCAGACTGTGACCCGCGAGGAGGAAGCCGAAAAAGAACGCACCATCGGGCGCAAGCACATCGTTCCTTATGGCTTGTATCGTGCTGAAGGCTATATCTCTGCCAAGCTTGCAAATGATAATGGCAAAGGCACGGGCTTTTCTGAAGAAGACCTTGTACTCTTCTGGGATGCGCTGGTCAATATGTTCGAGCATGATCACTCGGCTGCACGTGGAAAGATGGCAGCACGCAGACTCTTCGTTTTCAAGCATGCTGATGAACTTGGCAATGCGCCGTCTCATAAACTCTTTGACATGGTCAAAGTGGACAAGAATGATGGCGTTATCATTCCACGTAAGTTTAGTGATTATTCTGTGAAGGTAGACGGAAGCGCGCCTGAAGGTGTGGAGTTGATTGAGAAATTGTGATCCGGGCGGGCTGAAACCCTGCCTCAATACCTGGAAGTCGGCTAAAAGCCGACTCAGACACCAGCGCGAAGCGCTTCCATGTGTTGAGCAGGCGGCTTCAGCCCCGCGAACCACCCCAGCAAATTTCCCTTGTCATTAGGAGATTGCTTCGCTTGCGCTCGCAATGACATGAAAGAAATCAGATGATCTCCGAATATACCGCTGACGAACTCTTGCCCCTCTCAGGCATTCAGCACTTTCTGTTTTGCCGAAGGCAGTGGGCGCTCATCCATGTCGAACGACAATGGCAGGAGAACGCGCTCACCGCCGAGGGCAGGATCATGCACCAACGCTCCGATGACCCGTTCTTCACCGAAACGCGGAAGGGAGTCATTACGGCGCGTGCTGTGCCAGTCGCTTCCTACCGGCTGGGGCTTTCGGGCGTATGTGATGTGGTCGAGTTCTCACCTCTTCTCCCCTCTCCCACTGGGAGAGGGGTTGGGGGTGAGGTCGTGAAACTTCCAAATAGAGATGGCTTGTATTTGCCTGCGCCAGTTGAATATAAAAGAGGCAAGGAGAAGCATGATCAGAGCGATGCAGCGCAGCTGTGCGCGCAAGCTATGTGCCTGGAGGAAATGCTATCGACAACCATTTCATTTGGTTATCTGTATTATGGCCAAACCCGTCATCGTGTTGCTATTGAGCTGACCACTGAGCTACGAAATCTTGTCAAAGATATGGCACAGGAAATGCATAATTACTTCAGTAGAGGCTATACCCCACGCGTCAAACCGTTCAAAGGCTGTCGCTCCTGTTCATTGGCGGATGTTTGCCTGCCTGTATTGCAGGGAAAAGTGATTGCCGCATCGAAGTATATTCAACAGCAGGTTGAGAGTGAGTAATGTCATTGCGAGCCCGACAGGGCAATGCAATCTCCCTCTTACGAAAGAATATCTTGTTAACAGGAGATTGCTTCGTCGTCGCTCTGCTCCTCCTCGCAATGACATCAAAGTAATATTATGAAACATCTCGGAAACGTCTTATACATCACCACACCTGATGCCTACCTGACGGTGGATGGTGAAAACATTGTTGTTCTGAAAGGCGACTCGCAGGGGGCCGTGCCAAACTCTTCTACGCGGCTGCCTTTGCACAACCTGGAAAATATTGTCTGTTTTACATGGCAGGGAGCTAGTCCCGCGCTCATGGGTGCGTGCGCCGAGCGAAATATTGGCTTGTGCTTCCTCACGCCGAATGGACGCTTTCAAGCGCGAGTGACGGGTAGAGTGAGAGGCAACGTGCTTTTGAGAAAGAAACAGTATGAGGTTTCAGAACTTGAGTCCAAGAGTCTTCCGATCGCCTCGTCTTTCCTTTTAGGAAAAATTGCCAACAGTCGCAAAGTGCTTGATCGTGCGGTTCGGGATCATTCCATGTTGTTGAATGTCCAGTCTCTGACGGGCGCATCCAATTTCCTCAGGGAAACATTCAAAGCCATTCCTTCCTGTAATTCGATTGGCGATCTGATGGGTTTCGAGGGGAGCGCGGCAAAGATTTACTTTGGTGTGTTTGACCAGTTGATCTTGCAGCAGCGCCAGGATTTCTTCTTCAAAGAACGTTCACGCCGCCCACCATTGGATAATTTGAATTCCCTGCTTTCGTTTCTATATACGCTTTTAGCCAATGAAACAGCTTCCGCATTGGAGACCGTAGGGCTGGACCCATATGTTGGTTTCCTGCATCAGGATCGCCCCGGGCGGCCATCTCTTGCGTTAGATCTTATGGAAGAATTACGCCCGATATTTGCTGACCGGCTGGCGCTTTCGCTGGTCAATCGCAAACAGATCACAGGCAAAGGATTCACGCAGAAGGAAAGCGGTGGCATTCTCATGGACGACGATACACGCAAAGCGGTATTGACCGCATGGCAGGAACGCAAGAAAGAAGAGATCGTGCATCCATACCTCAAAGAGCGCGTACCCTTTGGTTTGATCCCGCATATCCAGGCGATGTTATTAGCTCGCTACCTGCGCGGCGACTTGGACGCTTATCCACCCTTCTTCTGGAGTTAACGTGGGGCGGATTGTCAATCCGCCATACGAAGGTAATTAACATGATGGTATTGATCACCTATGATGTAAGCACCGAAACCGAAACTGGTAAGTCGCGTTTGCGGAGAGTTTCCAAGAAATGCCAGGATTACGGTCAGCGCGTGCAAAACTCAGTATTCGAATGCCTGATTGACCCCGCGCAGTTGAAACAATTGCAGGACAAACTGTTCAAGATCATCGACCCGGAAGTGGACAGTCTCCGTTTCTACTATCTTGGTGATAACTGGAAACACCGGGTTGAACACGTGGGCGCAAAAGCGACTATCGATATCGAGGGCACGATCATCGCATAATTCGCTGCTGAGCTGAGACAAAGTGCAAGCCGAGGTCACAGACGAAGCGCTTTGCGAATCGGAAGTGAACATAAAGTTTCCCTTCGGTTCGCAGGAAATTTTGCACTTTAACAACTGAATAGTACAATCCACATTCGATTTTTTATGGATATCCACAAATAGAATATTGAGGAATGCCCATATCTGGCGGGCAGCTTATTTTTTTTGCCAGATTTTGCTGTCTCTCCCTTCATTGGGAGAGTGGATTGAAATACCGCCTGCACCATTTACATTTGCGGGACGGGCTTGCACAAAAACAGCCGCCTTGAAGGGCGGTTGTCGAAAGGATATTCTATATTACGGTTGGTATAAGGATAACCCTGCAATGAAACGAAAGTCCTTGACATTAATGGTGTACAGGCTCAGGTCATTGCGCAAGGCAGTCGCGGCGATGACTGCATCTGGAAGGCTCAATCTATGACTCAACGCATACGTTTCAAGCAGAGACAAGGCAAGTTCAGACGTTTCCTGATCCATTGGGATTTGCCGCAAACTGGCAAGGTGCTTTTTGATCTTGAGCAATTCGCGGCGATCTCTTGCCCCGAAATACAACTCGCCAACGGTAATGACGCATACCGCAAGTTCAGGCAAGCCGATCTCCTGCAACGCGGAAATGACAACTTCGTTGTTCTTATAAAACTCGATAAGAATGTTGGTATCACATAGGATCATACGCGCGTGGGCCAGGCTTTTTGCCGAATGGAATCCAATGTCACGTTTCGTCCTGCCCAAAGCCCTGCCAATGCAAAGAACTCCTTGGCACTTGCCCTGCTGGGTTTGTCCAAGGATATTTCCCGCGCGGTCACTTCCTCAATAAAATCCAACGCCTTGAGGAACGTGATAAGTGCCTGAGCCTTCTGTTTGTTTTTGACTTGAATAGTAATTTGTTCCATCATGCGCCTCAATTCAAAATCTTTATGAATTCATTATACACTATGACCATTCTCCTCACGTTCACCTATCTTCGCTTCCCACGCGCGGCGAGTCGGAGCGCAGTTGGACGGTCACGCGTGAGGAAATTGCAGCGCGCAATTATGATTTGAAAGCGGTCAATCCGAATGCGAAAGCAGTTGAAGATCTGAGGAAGCCTGAAGAATTACTGGATTTGATCGAGGCGAAAGGGATGGAAATACAAGAA
>Ga0081539_10006131_pt1 | contig 11710 bp, 11 predicted proteins | sample TabmetS4T2R2_FD_71023 | JGI IMG/M metagenome (GOLD analysis project Ga0081539, IMG submission 71023) | Tabebuia heterophylla rhizosphere microbial communities from the University of Puerto Rico - S4T2R2 | ecosystem: Host-associated > Plants > Roots > Rhizosphere ...
CGTTCTGCTGAGCCAGCTCCTGCAGGCGGCGCTTCTCGCCGCGCCGCGCCGGGCGGACGTCGACCTTCGTTCCGCGCAGATCGGAGAGGAACTCCTCGAGCCCCGCCAACGGGCCCGCCTGGGCAGGGACGACGATCTGCGGCGGGATCGCCGGCGCGCTGCCGTAGTACTCGAGGCAGAAGGCCTCGAGCAGGGCGTCGAGGTCCTGGCCTTCGACGTTCTCGAGAAAGAAGCTGTGGCGGTCGGTGAGCCGGCCCCCGCGAAGCGGGAAGACCTGCACGGCCGCCGTGCCGTTGGAAGACGCGATCCCGATCACGTCCACGGTCCCGATCGCGCGCTTGTCGGCCGCCTGCCGCTCGGCAAGATGCCGGACGGAGAAGAGACGGTTCCGCATGCGCGCCGCCTCCTCGAAGTCCTGGCGCTCGGCGGCCGCCTGCATGCGCTCCTCGAGTTGGCGCTGGATCGGCTCCGTCTCGCCCGAGAGGAAGTCGATGACGCCGTCGATGATCTGGCGGTAGTCGTCCTTGGACACGTAGGACACGCACGGAGCCAGGCACCGGTCGATGTGGTAGTCGAGGCACGGGATGCCGGAGTGGCGGCCGGGCTGCGGTCCCTCGCACGGACGAAAGCGGAAGACGCGATTGAGCACGTCGAGGGTCTCACGCACCTTCTTCGCGTTCGCGTACGGGCCGAAGTAGACGACACCGCGCCGGTGCCGCTCACGCGTGAACATCACCCGGGGGAAGTCGTCGTCGACGGTGACCGCGATGTACGGGTAGGACTTGTCGTCCCGCAGCCGCACGTTGAACGGCGGCCGATGCCGCTTGATGAAGTTCTGCTCGAGGTGGAAGGCCTCCGTCTCCGTGCTCGTGACGACGACCTCGATGCGGTCGACGCGGCTCGTGAGCCTGTCGAGTCCCTGCCGCGTGTCGCCTCCCCGGAAGTAAGACCGGACGCGCGGGCGCAGCGACTTCGCCTTGCCCACGTAGAGGACGCTGTCGTTCGAGGCTCGAAAGATGTAGACGCCCGGCTTGGCGGGCAGCGCCTTCAGCTGCGCCTCGATGCGCTCGGAGCGGCTTTCTGTTGCAGTGGTCATGCCGTTTGCAGCCTAGTCACCGTCTCGCTCAAGACGTCTCCTGCCTTGCCGGAGAGCTTGAGCTCCGCGTCGCGGTCGATCGAGGTCGGCCCGTCGTTCACGATCGCGACCTTGCCACCGCCACGCAGCGTCACGAGCGGCAGCTCGGCGACAGGCCAGACCTCGAGCGACGACCCCACGACGAGCAGGAGCCCGGCCTCGCCGGCGAGCTCGTACGCCCGGTCGATGGCCGCCTCCGGAAGCAGCTCGTCGAAGAAGACGACGTCGGGCTTCAGGATCGCGCCGCAGGCAGCGCACCGGGGCGCGCCCGCGCCTTCCTGCAACAGGCCGAGGACGTCGTCGAGCGCGAACCGCGCGGCGCAGGCCGGGCATGTCGACGTGCGGATGGAGCCATGCACCTCGACGACCTCGGCGCTCCCCGCCCGGGAGTGCAGGAGGTCGATGTTCTGAGTGATCACCGCCTGGAGGAGCCCGTGCCGCTCGAGCGCCGCGAGCGCACGATGCGCGGCGTTCGGCTCAGCCCGGGTCAGCATCGAAAAACGCGGCGCGTAGAAGCGCCACACCTTCTCCGGGTCGGCTTCGAAGGCGCTGAGCGTGGCGTACTCGAGCGGATCGAACTCGGCCCACATCCCGGTCGGCGAGCGGAAGTCCGGGATCCCGCTCTCCGTCGAGACGCCGGCGCCCGTGAGCGCGACGCACGGCTGGTTCTCTCGAATCAGTGCCGCGAGCTCGTCGACCATGGCTCGATGCTAGGGATTACTTCGCCGGCCCGGCTCGTTATGGCAGACGTGGCCGAGAACGCTCGACCCGAGTGGTTCGGGACCGCCTACGGTCCGGTCGCCAAGAGCGCCCACTGCCTCGGCGTTCGCAAGCGCGCTCTCGAGGCCATCGTCCAGCTCGCCGTCGAGCTCGCCCGGGAAGGGCGCGAAGGCCGGAAGATCGGCACCCTCTTCGTCATCGGAGACGTGGAGAACGTGCTCGCGCGCTCGCGGCCCCTCCTGCTCGACCCGCTGCACGGCCATCCGGCTGACGTGCTGCGCGCCGAGCTCCCGGACTTCCGCGAGACGGTGAAGGAGCTCGCCCAGCTCGACGGTGCATTCATCGTGGACGACGACGGGACCTTCGTCTCGGCCGGTCGCTTCATCGACGTCGACCTCACTCCCACGAACTTCCTCCCGGGCCTCGGAACGCGGCACGCAGCCGCAGCGTCGGTCACCCGCGAGACGGGCGCCACGGCCGTGGCCGTGTCCCAGAGCTCGGTTGTCCGCGTCTTCTCGCACGGCGAGATCCGCGCCGAGATCATCCCGGAGCTCTTCCTCATGTCGCGTGACGGCCTCTTCACCCGCGAGGCGGAGGTCAGCCAGCTTCCCGAGCTGGGCGTCACGCTCGCCGTCGCCGGCAAAGCCGGTTAGGGCCCGTCCGCTCGCCCGCGTGTGGCGGACGGGCCCGCCCTCCAAGGTAGGGAGGGAGGCGTAACGCGAGCGGCTACGATTGTGCCGTGGCCGCGGAGACCTCGACGCAATACGTCGCGTACACGCTGTACAAGGTCGATCCCGCTTGGCGCAGGCTTCCCGTCGAGGAGCGAGCCGCCGGGAAAGACGCCCTCGCCGAGGTCGTCGGGGCGTGGCAGGAGCGGATGGAGCTCCGCACCTACAGCCTGGTCGGCGTCCGACCCGAGGTCGACTTCATGTTCTGGAAGGTGACCGACCGCTACGACGACCTTCGCGAGCTGGCAGTCGACCTCAACGCGACGCCGATCGCCGGCTACCTCGAGACGCCGTACTCGTACCTCGCCGCGACGAAGCCTTCCCAGTACTTCGAGCAGAAGAGCAAGCGCCCGCGCAGGGTGATCCCCCGTGGCGCGCCCTACCTCGTCGTCTATCCGTTCGTGAAGAAGCGCGAGTGGTACTCGCTGCCGATGGAAGACCGCCGCCGGGCGATGACGGAGCACGCTGCAGTCGGCAGCCGCTTCGTCACGATCACGAACCACACCACGTACTCGTTCGGGATCGACGACCAGGAGTTCATGACCGCGTTCGAGTGCGAGTCGCCGGCGGACTTCCTCCAGCTGATGATGACCCTGCGCGAGACGGAGGCGAGCCGCTACACCGAGCGCGATACGCCGATCTTCGTCGGCACGGCGCAGGAGCTGCCCGAGCTCCTCGACTCGCTGGACGGGGCGGCAGCGCGCATCCAGACGACCTAGCTTTCGCCCACCCCTACCGCTGTCAGGAAGACGAGCACGACGGTCGTCACCGCGAGGATCCCGTGCAGGGTCACGATGCTGACCGGGAACTGCTGCTCAGGCGGCTCGGTCGCTGCCGTGCTCACGTCGGGAGCCGTCCGCAGCTGGCGCCGCTTCACCCAGATGGCGAACATCGTCCAGCCGAGGACGGCGACGATCGCGAGGAGCACGAATGCGATCCACGCGAGCGCGTCCGAGTCGGTCGCCACGTAGATGATCCAGAGCACCAGTCCCGTGGCTGCAAGCCCGAAGTGGCTGAAGATGAGCGGAGGCCGGATACGGGTCCCCTGCTCTCCGCCTTGCCGATGACCGCCGCGGGAAAGCCACTGGGCCAGCAGGACGAAGCCTCCTCCGGCGGTCAGAATCCACGTGATCAGCGCAACCCATTCCATCTGAATCCCCTTTCTCACGGGGTTCTACGTCCCGTGATCGACCGCGGATTCAGTACCCGTAGGTGTGTTCCTGACGCCAGATGCGCCAGAGCGAATATCCGCAGGCGACGAAGACGCCGATGAATCCAAGCGTCTGCAGGCCGCCGTCGGGATACGCCGTCGCGATCGCGACGCCGAGGTTGGCGACCGCCAGGACGACCGCGCCGTAGAAGACGACGCGCGCTCGGGTGCCCCACGTTCCGATCTCGTCCCGACGATCACGCCAAAGCAGATAGAGGAAGAACGCGATCGCGAGGAAGAAGGCGACCTGGGCGATCAGGAGCAGGCTGTTCAGCGCGATCTGGAGATTCAGCAGCGTGATCACGCCTGCGATCACGATGATGATCAGAAAGCCGCGAAGGGTCGGGTTGATCCGGCTCACGATGCCGTGGTGTAGGCGCGAACGGCCAGGGCGGTTGCGAAAAGCGTAGCTCCGACGAACCAGGCAAGCCGGCGCGCGGGGATCGGGGGCGCGTAGAGCCACGGTGACAGCGCTGCCCCCAGCGCGAGGACGCCGTAGAGGTAGTGGAGCTGGTCCGGGGCGCGACGGCCGTCCGAGAGGAGCAAGAGCCCGAGGGCGACTTGCGCGATGAGCAGCGCCTGGCCGGCTGCGAGCACGTGCGCATACACGCGGCCGGGATACCGCTTGCGGAGAAGGTAAATCCCACCCCATCCGCAGGCGAGCAGGTTGACTGCGATCACGAGGACCGCGTTGAGCTCGTGAAGCTCCAGCACCGCGGCCGGAGCTTAGTTCGCTCCGCTAGGACGACGCCCGAGCGACGCGCAGCTTCTGGCCGCCGCCCCACAGGGCAGCGGTCACGACGACGATCGCGCCGACGAGAATGAGGACGGCCTGCGCCGCGACGGCGAACGCGACCGCGTCGCTCGTGCCGATTCCGCTCGCGATGAGGATGGCGGCGCCCGCGCCGGCCTGCGTGGCAGCGCCCGCCGGTGCGATCGGCAGCGCGGCCGATGCGGCGGCCGCGACGAGGAACGCGACCGCAAGCGGGAAGGAGAGCGAGACGCTGAGCGCTCCGAGAAGGAAGAAGAGACCGACCGCTCGCGCGAGCCAGGAGGAGAGGACGTAGACCCAGGACTTCCACGCGTCGCGCGGCGAGATGACGCGTGCGCCGACCCAGCGCGCGACACGGAAGCGGATCAAGCGTCCGCTGGCGGTGATCTTGGGGAGGATCGCGATCAGGATCGCGGCCCCGAGCCCACCCGCCGCGACGACACCCATGGCCGCGCGCACACCGACGGAACCGTCGGAGACCGCCGCGGCCGACGACGCAAGCGGCATCAGCGCCGCCGCGTCGATAAGCCCGAGCATGAAGAGGGAAAAACACACGGTGGGGATGCACTCGACGCCCGAATAGCGCCGGACGACGGCGACCCGGACGACGTCGTCGAACCGACCGGGAAGCGCGGCGCCTCCGACCGTGGCGGCGCCCCCGGCGGCCGCGAGCGCAAGCGGCCGGGGCTTGTCGCTTTCCGCGAACAGCCGGTGCCAGCCCAGCGCCTTGAAAAGGTAGGCGAGGAGGAAGAAGCCCGTCGCGGCGGCCAGGAGGCGAAGGTCAGCGTGCGCGAGCGGCCACCCGGTCTCGGCGAAGTGGCGCGCGGCAAGGACCGCGACGCTGACTGCGATCAGTCCCGAAACGAGATTGACCACGAGCCGGCCGCGCGGACTGCGGCAATACCTGAGAAACCCTCGCACGCTCTTCACCATCGTCTTCCTGCGCGAAGGGCTCAACCCGCAAACGGGTAAGAGTTTGTGACGAAAGTGAGGGAGAAGGATCGCGGACGATTCGACGAGAGCCAGGCGTGACCAGGCTACCCATTCGCCCCGGACGCCACCGCACCTCCCGCGACACCAACCAGCCGACGCGGGTAGTACTTATGTCGGACGAGGCGCTCGCTACGAAAAGGACCATTGGCCGAACGATGACTCTCCGGACGACGAGACGAGACGGATGAAGAGATTGCTAGCCGCAGTCGTGCTCGCCGCACTCGTGCTCGCGGGCGGCGCCCAGGCGAAGGTGAAGCTGGGCGCGGCAATTCGCGGGGGCCACCAAGCGGGTAGCCCCGACCACGGCCTGACAAGGGCAGCCGAGCGTGCTCGGGTGGAGCAGATGATCGGACGCAAGCTCGCGGTGGAGCGCATCTTCGTCCAGGGAGGCGACCCGTTCCCGTCGGACTACGTGCTCGGAACGGCCAGGGACGGCCGCATCCCCATGCTGTCCTTCGCGGCTCCGCGCTCGATGACCTGGAAGCAGGTCGCGAACGGCGCCTGGGACTCTGAGTTCCGCGCCAGCTTCCGCAAGGTCGTCGCCAACTACCCGCTGATGTCGCGTGCGATTCTCATCTACGAGACCGAACCCGATGTCGTGAATCAGCAGCACAAGGGGACACCGAGGGCTTACCGCGCCGCGTATCGCCACGTCCATGCGCTCGCGAAGAAGATCGGGATAACGAATCGCTGGGCGACCGCGATCTCCGGATACACCTGGACGCGCGAGTCGAAGCGCCATCCTGCCGACTGGTATCTCCCCTTCGTGACGTTCGTCGGTGCGGACATCTACGGCTCGGAGGTCATCACCTGCGGTACCAAGTTCTGGTCCGCGTTCCGACTCCGTGCGACTCGCCCGTACCGCTGGATCACGGCCAGGGGCAAGAAGATGATCATCCCGGAGCTCGGCCAGCGCGAGGATGTCGACGACCCCCACGCGAAGCAGCGCTGGATCGAGGGAATGCGCGTGATGTTGAAGACGGTGTTCCCCAAGATCAGGATCATCGCGTGGTCGCACACCGACTTCGGCGGGCCGTGCTCCTACCCCCGCACATGGTGGATCGACACATCCTCCAACGCCCTCTCTGCGTTCCGGGACATGGCGCTCGACCCCTACTTCAACTGAGAGCGGCTGCTGTCCTCTGGGCCCGGCCACCATCCCGCGCAGGAGCACACGCGCTGTGACCGCAAGTTTCCTGTCGGGCAATGCGTCTTAGGAAGCGAAGGAGACGCATTGCTTCACTGGTAACAACCTCCCGCGACGAAGCCGCCCTCTCGGAAGGGAAGAGAGGCAGCCGCTCCGCGGTCTGGTGAGCATGAGTCTCGCGCTCGTCACTTCGTGGTTGCTCCTCTGGGGAGCCGTAGTCGTCTACGGCACTTTCGCCAACTTCCGGGTCCCCTAGGTCGGCGGCGCCGCCGGGGGCCGGGAAGCCCCGAGGGCGTAATGAGTCTGTAAGGCCGGGAAAGAAGCAGGTGCGTGGCCGCGTCTTACCGATTGAGGATCGCTGAAGGGGCCGGCCGGTTGAGGGGAGCCGGGTCGGTCCCTTCCGGCGACCAAACGCCCGGGATGTGAGAGCTCCGTAACCGCTGAGGCCTAGAGCGCGCCGAGCTCTCGCGCACGCTCGATCGCAGCCTGGCGGGACGACACTCGCAGCTTCTGGTAGATCGACTTGGTGTGCGAGTGGATCGTGTTGTACGAGAGGAAGAGGAGGTTGCCAATGTCTCTCTTTGCGAGGCCCTCAGCCAGGTAGCGCAGGACCTCGAGCTCACGTTCGGTGAGATCGCTATCCCCTTCGATCCTCCGGTGAGCAGGCGTCAGCGCTCGGGCGACATCTTCGAGTCGACTGCCGAGCGCCCCGGCGTCAGCGCTGCTTTCGATAATCGCCCGCGCACTCTCCACGAGCCCCCGCGCCTCCGTCGACGTACCGAGGGCGCGGCGAACGGGCGCGAGCACGAGAAGGGCGTCGGCGACATCGAGGTGGCCCCCGCGTGCCCGTAGCCGGACGAGGCCGGACTCGATGAGCTCCGCAGCTTCATCGAGGATCCCCTGACGCGCTCGGGTAGCCCCGAGGCCGACATACGCGAAACCCGCTCCAGGGTGATCTGTCAGTCCATGGGCCTCAATGGAGGCGAGAGCGCCCACCGCCCACGCCTGTGCTTCGTCGACGTCGCCGGCGGCCAGCGCGATTCTCGCGAGGATTGCCTCCGCAGCCGAGACGAGGAGCCATTGCTCCAAGCGACGACCAAGCAGGACCGCTTGCTCGAGCGCCGTCTTCGCGTCCTCGGCGCTGCCGCTGCGATAGTCCGACCAACCCGCCGAAAAGAGCGACACCGGCTGCCACCAAGGGCTGAGAGCGCCCTCAGCCGCCCGCGCTCGCCTCGAGGCTTCCACCACTCCGCCGACATCGTCCCCCGGGAAGCATGCGGCGAAGAGCGCGAGCATCGCCGCGAACGAGCTGCCGTCGGGAAGTACATCATCGTGATCCGCGGCCTCGACACTGCGGAGCGCCTCCTGAGCGTCTTCGCGACGGCCGAGCATCGCCATTGCCCAGGCGCGGACGAGCCCCAGTCGCGGGTCGTGTCGAATCGCCGACGAGGGAAGCGGCTCTAGCCACTTGAGAACAGCCTCCCCCGGTCCGAGGTGCACGAGCGGATCGGCCAGCCATCGCTCGAGGACGAGGTTGGTGGCGCTCTCGACGTCGTCCGCGGCCATTGCCTGGAGGATGGCGGCATCTGTACGGCCGGCCTCGGCGAGCCATGCGCAGGCACGACGATGCAGCTCGACGACGTCGCCCGTCTCACGCTCCGAGAGTCGGCTCCGTAGTGCACCTGCAAAGAGCGGGTGGTAGCGATACCACTCACGATGGTCGTCGAGCGGGATCAAGAAGAGGTTTGCCTGCTCGAGCTGCGAGATCATCTCGGCCGACGCGGTTCGTCCCGTGACTGCGTCGCACAGCGGCGCGCAAAGGCTCTCGAGAATCGACGTTTCGATGAGGAAGTCGCGCTGGTCGGGCTGGAGCATCGAAAGCACGACCTCCGTCAGGTAGTCGACGACGTGCCGGCTCGAGCCCCCGAAACCGTCCACGAATTCGTCGCGATCGCTCGCATTCCGAAGCGACAAGGACGCCAAATAGACGCCGGCGGGCCATCCTTCCGTGCGCCCGTGCAGGACCCCGAGCGTGTTCGGAGCAAGCTCGAGCTGAAGCCCGTCGTTGAGGAAGGTGGCCTCCTCTTCGGCGGTGAAGCAGAGGTCGACGCCGCGAAGCTCCAGCAACTCACCTGCGGCACGCAGCTTCGAGACAGGAAGGGGCGGGTCATGCCGCGTCGAGAGAGCCACCTCGACGTTGCTCGGTTTCCAGTCGAGGAAGAAGGCCAACGAGTCGTGGCAGGCCTCGTTCTCGATCGCGTGGTAGTCGTCCAAAACGATTACCAGCTCGCCTTTGAGCGACTCGAGCTCGTGGACGATGAGCGGCACGAGCGCGTCGAGGACGTCGGCCCGGGAGGATCGAAGCGCGATCTCAGCGGCGCCTCCGAGTCCCCGCTTGGCATGCCGCAGTGCCGAAACGATGCCGGCCCAGAAGATGAACGGGTCGTTATCCGATGCGTCCGCCGTGAGCCAAGCGAACGGTCGCGACTCGAGCTCGCGCCACTGACCCAGGAGCGTCGTCTTCCCGAAACCCGGAGGCGCTGAGATCAAAACGAGCGCTGGACGGGTCTCGAGGAGGCTCTCGGTGAGCCGTGGGCGCGGAAGCGTCTCGGCCGACGGTTGGTAGCCACGGAGCTTCGTCTCGAAGATGAGGCTCGCCCCGAGGCGGCTTCGCTCGAGTGCGCTCGACCCGCTGCTGTCCAGCGATAGTGACATTCGGGCTCCCGGTTGGAGGGGCACCGGGGTAGCGCCTTTGAGGCAGGCGGTGCCCGCGGCTACTCAACCGCACACGCCGGCTTCACACAATGAAGCCCACACGAAACCTGCAGTCATGCGGCCATCCCTGCGGTCTACGTCAATTCACCGATTCTCAGCGAGGAACACGAGTGCCGCCTTGACCCGTCTGCTGACGTCTTCCGCCTCCGTCAAGCCGAGCTTGAAGAAAATGGCGTTGATGTGTTTTTCCACGGCCCGTTTCGTCAGGAAGAGCGACGCCGCTATGGCAGCGTTGCTCTTCCCCTGAGCCAACTCTTCGAGCACGTCGAGCTCACGCGAAGTCAACTCTGACAGCGGCGAGCGCTTGGCCCGCGCATTCGCGGACACGAGGGCCTCCACGATCCTTTGATCGACGACGGAGCCCCCCTCGGCAACCGATTGGATTGCCGACAGCAGCTGCCCGCGGTCGTGCAGGTGCTCCTTGAGGAGGTAGCTGCGTCCGGCAGAGCCGCCTTCCAGGAGGGCGAGAGCGTAGCTTGGTTCGTCGTACTGGCTGAGGACGACGACGCCGACATTCGGATGTGTCTCACGGAGCTGGTTCGCAGCCCGAATGCCTTCGTCACTCTTCGTGGGCGGCATCCGAATATCGGTCAAAACGACATCCGGCGCACGCTCGTCGACTGCCTCGAGCAAGGAGGGAAGATCCTCGCACGATGCGACCACTTCAACGTCCCCTTCACCCTCGAGCAGCTCGCGCAGGCCTTCTCGAACTAGGAGGTTGTCGTCGGCGAGCGCAACCCGGATGGCCATCGGATCAACGAACCTCCGGTTGGTCTACGAGACCCTCGCGAATCGCCACGACCGCCGCCTGTGTGCGTGAAGTAACACCGATCTTGCGAAGGACGTTCGAGACGTGGGTACCCACGGTCCGCTTGCTGATGCCCAGATCGAGGGCGATCTGCTTGTTCGCCTTTCCTTCACCCACCCGCCGAAGGATCTCGAGCTCGCGGGTTGTCAACTTCGAACGCAGGTCCTCCTCGCCACGCGCACCGAGCCTCGCCAGCAGCGCGCGCGTGATCGCGGGGTCGAGTTGAACCTGCCCCTGGTGCGCAGCCCTGATTGCCGCCGCGATCTCGTGCGGGTCGGAGTCTTTCAACAGATAGCCGGATGCGCCGCTTTCGAGCGCAGCTGCGACTCGCTCGTCCTCCCCGAACGACGTCACGGCAACCACTTCGACGCCCGGGTACCGAGCGCGGATGCGCCGTGTGAGCTCGATGCCATCCATTGGCGTCATCTGAAGGTCCATGACAACGACATCCGGAGCCGCGCCCGCAGAGGCAAGACGCTCGAACGCAGCAAGCGCCTCGGCGCCGTCTCCAGCGTCACCGATTACCTCGAGGTCCGGCTCTCCGTCCAGAAAGGACCGTAGCCCCAGACGAACCACCTCGTGGTCGTCTACGACGAATACTCGGACCCGGATACCGTCAGACTGATCCACTCGGGCTCGCATCTCCATCCGCAAGCGCCTCTATGCGAACGAGCGTCCCGTGCCCCGCTGCGCTTTCGATTGTCAGGAATGCACCGATTTCCGTCGCGCGGCTCCGCATGGATTCGAGCCCGTAGTGGTGCGATCCAACCGAGGACGGATCGAAGCCGGCCCCGTCGTCTCGGATCTCCATCGACACATGCTCGCCTCCGTTCGCGATGCGAACGACGGCGTGTCGGGCCGCGGAATGCTTTACGACGTTTGCGAGCGCCTCCCGCCCGATGGCAAAGAGCTCCGCTTCCGTCCGCGCCGAGATCGGCAATCGCTCGCCGGGCCCGACGACCTCGATCCTGAGGCCCTCGCGCGCACTTAAATTCCGTCCCTGGTGTTCCAGCGCCGCGACGAGCCCGCCAGTCACGGCGCCGTGAAGCTCGAAGAGGAGGGCACGCATCTCGCGCTGGGCGTCGACCGTCAGCTCGCGGATCATGCTCAGCGAATGACCGAGCGGGCTCGAACGGGCGACGCCCTCGCCGTCGAGCGCCCGCTCAGCGGTCCGCGTGTGGAGAAAGGTCGAGAAGAGAGATTGCGAGACGGAATCGTGCAGGTCCCGTGCGATTCGGTGGCGCTCCTCGAGCGCACGGTCTCCCTCCTTGCGCCTGGCCTGCGCCAGGTCTTCGTCCGACCGTTGGCGCTCCGCCACGAGCGCGCTGACGAAGAGAGCAGTGAGCGCTGCGACGCCGATGTACAGCTGGGTGCTCAGCGTCCTGTGGTCGATCGGTTGCTTGAAAAAGGGTCCCACTTCGT
>Ga0081539_10006132_pt1 | contig 11704 bp, 13 predicted proteins | sample TabmetS4T2R2_FD_71023 | JGI IMG/M metagenome (GOLD analysis project Ga0081539, IMG submission 71023) | Tabebuia heterophylla rhizosphere microbial communities from the University of Puerto Rico - S4T2R2 | ecosystem: Host-associated > Plants > Roots > Rhizosphere ...
AGGCGGCGCGTGACCCTCGACACGATCAAGGTGGCGCCGAAGACCACCGAGGAAACGCTGGGCGCGACGCTCGTCGTCCGCCTGAACGAGAACAGGCTGTACCTCTACGACGGCTTCGAAGTCGTCCGGTCGTTCTCGGTCGCGACGGCGAAGCCCGGGTTCACGACGCCCTCCGGCGTGTGGACGATCTATGACAAGAAGAAGGACCCGACGTGGTACAACCCCGCGCTCGACAGCTGGGGAGCGGACCTGCCCGCGGTGATCCCGGGCGGCCCCGGCAACCCGATGGGGACGCGCGCGATCTACATCGACGCGCCCGGGTTGATCCGTATCCACGGCACAACCGACGACGCCTCGATCGGCCGGTACGCGTCGCACGGCTGCATCCGGATGCACAACAGCGAGATCGAGCAGCTGTATCCGATGGTGGACATCGGCGACCACGTCGTGGTGGTCGGCGCACGGCCCGCGAACGCCCAATATTGGAGCGTCCCGCCCGCGTCGGACATCTGAGATCCCCCTTCCCTGCTTGAAATCACATCCGTGTGATCTAGGCTGCCCGCCATGCGAACCTGCGCGAAGATGCGGTGCGGCAACGACCCGATGGTCACGGTGGCCCTGATCTACGTCGACCGCGCGGTCGTCGTCGCCGACCTCCTGCCCGAACGAGACCCGAACCTGCTCGACCTCTGCGACGAGCACCTCGCGCGGATGACGCCGCCCGTGGGCTGGGTCGTACGCGACGAGCGCGCGGCGAGCCAGATCGCGGTGTGAGTCCGAAGGTCCCCGGCCATCCGGTCCGCCGCGGCGTCCCCCACCGCGGCGACGCTGTGGGGCGGTGGGGGGCGGATGCGCGAGCGGCATGGCGAGGTGTGAGATGAGCGCCGATAGCTATGGTCGTCGCGGCCGCCGAGCCCGAGACTTGTCACACGATGCCTGAGACCCCCGGAACGTGCCCTGAGTGCAAGCAGGGCGACCTGATCACCATCTCGATGGCGCTGGGTGAGCGCGACCTCACGTTCACGACCTGTCACATGTGCGAGTCGAAGTGGTGGTTCCGCGACGGCGAGCTCGTCCCGCTCACCTCGGTCATCGACCTCGTCGTCCGCAAGTAGCGCGCCGCGCCGCATCCCGCCCGCTCGGTAGGATGCGTCCCCGTGACCGTGCGCGATCTGAGCCGCATCTTCAAGGCCTACGACGTACGCGGCGTCGTGCCCGACGATCTCGACGTCGATCTCGTGCGCGACGTCGGCGCCGCGTTCGCGCGGGTTGCGCACGGCGACACGATCCTGATCGGCCATGACGCCCGCCTCTCTTCGGACGACTTCGCCGAAGCCCTCGCCGAGGGGATCACGTCGCAGGGCTCCGACGCGATCCAGCTGGGGCTCACCTCGACCGACCTGCTCTATTTCGCGAGCGGCTCGCTCCAGCTGCCCGGCATCATGATCACCGCGAGCCACAACCCGAAGGAGTACAACGGCCTCAAGTTCTGCCAACCGGGAGCGCGACCGGTCGGGCAGGACACCGGGCTCCAGGAGATCCGCGCGTTGGTCGAGGCGGGGATCGAGCCCTCGCAGCGTTCGCGGGGCTCGGTCGAGCACCGCGATCTGCTCGACGCCTACGTCGAGCACGTGCTGCGGTTCATCGACGTCGATTCGATGCGGCCGCTCACCGTCGTCGCGGACACGGCCAACGGGATGGGCGGCCTGGTCGCCCCGGCGGTGTTCGCGCGGCTGCCGATCACCGCGCACTACCTGTTCCCCGAGTTGGACGGGACCTTCCCGAACCATCCTGCCGATCCGCTGAACCCGGAGAACCAGCGCGACCTGAAGGCGGCCGTGCTCGAGCACGGCGCGGACGTGGGGCTCGCGTTCGACGGCGACGCCGATCGCGTGTTCCTCGTCGACGAGCACGCCGAGGACGTGAGCGGATCGTTGCTGACGGCGCTCGTCGCGGCGTCGATGTTGCGGCACGAACCGGGCGCGAAGGTGGTGCACAACCTGATCTGCTCGTGGATCGTGCCCGAGACGATCCGCGCCAACGGCGGCGTGCCGGTGCGCACGCGGGTCGGCCACTCGTTCATCAAGCAGGTGATGGCGGACACCGGCGCGATCTTCGGCGGGGAGCATTCGGGCCACTACTACTTCCGCGAGAACTACCGGGCCGACTCGGGGCTGATCGCGGCGGTCGTCGCGCTCGGCGACCTCTCCGCGTCCGGCGGATCCCTGTCGTCGGTGCTCGCCCCGTACCGCAAGTACTGGGACTCGGGCGAGATCAACTCGGTCGTCGCCGACCAGTCGGGCAAGGTCGAAGAGCTGGCACGGACGCACGCAGACGGGAAGCAGGACCGCCTCGACGGCCTGACCGTCGAGTACGAGGACTGGTGGTTCAACGTCCGCCCGTCCAACACCGAGCCACTGCTGCGCCTGAACGTCGAGGCGCGGACCAAGGAGGTTCTGGACGATCGGACGGCGGCGGTGCTCGCCGTGATCCGTGACGAAGGAGGCGCCGGATGAGCCTGGACCCGGAACTGGTCGCGATCCTCGTGTGCCCCAACGACCGAGGCGAGATCGACTACCTCGAGCAGGAGCAGGTGATCGTCTGCCGCACCTGCGGATACCGCTACCCCGTGCGCGACGACATCCCCGTGATGCTGATCGACGAGGCAGAGAAGCCCTGAGCCCTGTCACCGACCTCGACGACGCCGAGGCGCTGCGAGCGCTCGACGCCGGCGACATGCTCGCCACCGTCGCGGCGTTGGGCAACGACGTGTCGGCCGGCTACGAGGCGGGCCGGGCGACGAGCGGGCTCCCGTCGTTGGACGGAGTCACCTCGGTCGTGTTCTGCGGGATGGGCGGCTCCGCGGTGGCCGGCGACGTGCTCCGCCAGACGTTCCGCGATCGGCTCCCCGTCGCCGTCGACGTCAACAGATCGCCGACGTTGCCTGAGTACGCCGGGCCGCACACCCTGGTGATCGCGTCGTCGTACTCGGGCGAGACCTCCGAGACGCTCGGCGCGGTCCAGGAGGCCGTCCGGCGCGGATGCCGCATGCTCGCGATCACATCCGGCGGCCGCCTCGCCTCGCTGTGCGACGAACGGGGGACCGCTTCGGCGCGCGTGCCGTCGGGGTTCCAGCCGCGCGCCGCGCTCGGTCACCTCACGTTCGCGATGCTCGGAGCGCTCGAGGCGGCGGGGTTGCTCCCCTCGCTCGAGGCCGACGTCGCCGAGACGGTGTCCTCGATCGCAGGCCTCGCCTCGGGCATGGGCCCCGACGTGCCGACCGCCGAGAACCCGGCGAAGGAGCTCGCCTCGTGGCTGGGCGACCGCGTGCCGGTGATCTGGGGCGCCGAAGGGATCGGCGCCGTCGCCGCGATGCGGTGGAAGACGCAGTGCAACGAGAACGGGAAGGTGCCGGCGTGGCACGCCGCGATGTCCGAGCTCGATCACAACGAGGTGGTCGGGTGGGTCCAGCCGTTCGGCGCCGCACACGCCGTGATCGCGTTGCGTTCGGACCATGAGCATCGCGAGCACGCGGCCCGGTTCCCGTTGTCGGAGGACATCGCGCGCGACGCCGGCGCCGCGGTGCGAGAGGTCACGATCCGCGGCCGTGGTCCGCTCGCGACGCTCTTGTCGTTGATCACGATCGGGGACTTCGCGACCTGCTACATCGGGCTGCGCCATGGCGCGGACCCGACCCCCGTCGTCGCGATCCAGCGCCTGAAGGCGGCGCTCGCGACCGCGGGATCGTCGGACGCCGGATGAGGGCCGGCCTGCCCGGCCCCCCGGACCGCGACGCCGACACGATCGTCGCCTCGATCAGGGAACGGTCGACGATCCGGCCGCGCGTCGCCGTGGTCCTCGGGTCGGGGCTCGGCGCGGCCCTCGGCGACGACCTCGTGGTCGAGTCGTCGTTCTCGTACGCGGACCTGCCGCCGATGCCCGCGACGTCGGTCCCCGGACACGCCGGCCGGCTCGCCCTGGGATCGATCGCGGGCGTGCCGGTCGTCGCGTTCGAAGGCAGGTTCCATCTGTACGAGGGCTACGACGCGGGCGTGCCCGCGCTGCTGCCGCGCGTCGCGGCCACGCTCGGCGCCGACACGATCGTCTTGACCGCGGCCGTCGGCTCGCTCGTCCCCGAGCTCGCCGCGGGCACCGTCGTCGTGGTGCGCGACCACGTCAACGCGATGGGCGTCGTCCCGCTCACGGCGTGGAGGTTGCCGGACGGCTCGCCGGCGTTCGTGAACGCCTCGGCCGTCTATGACCCGACGCTGCGCTCCCTCGCCCTCGAACGCGCCGGAGCGCTCGGGGTCGAGGCGACCGACGGCGTCTACGCCGCGACGCGCGGGCCCGCCTACGAGACACCGGCGGAGGTCGAGATGCTCGCCCGCCTGGGCGCGACGATCGTCGGGATGTCGCTCGTGCCCGAATCGCTTCCCGCGCACGCGCTCGGCTTGCGGGTGCTCGCCATCTGTAGCCTGACGAACGCGTTGGGCGACCACGTGACCCACGAGGACGTGCTGCGCGTGTCGTCGAAGACCGCCACGGCAGTCGGGAGGCTCCTCGTGGACCTGTTGCCGCGCCTCCCGGAAGGAGCGATGGATGCCTGACATCAAGGACCCGGGGCTCGCGCCCGAAGGGCGCGAGCGGATCGAGTGGGCGGGCGGCGAGATGCCCGTCCTCGCTCAGATCAAGGAGCGCTTCGAGAAGGAACAGCCGCTCGCCGGCATCCGGATCGCGGCGTGCCTGCACGTGACGACCGAGACGGCGAACCTGATGGAGACGCTGCACGCGGCCGGCGCCGAGGTGCTGCTCGCGGCCTCGAACCCGCTGTCCACGCAGGACGACGTCGCTGCGGCGTTGACCGAGCAAAGCGGGATCGAGACGTTCGCGATCAAGGGCGAGGACAACGACACGTACTACAAGCACCTGAACGCGGTGCTCGATCTGCGCCCGCAGGTCACGATGGACGACGGCGCGGATCTCGTGAGCGTGGTGCACACGCAGCGCGCCGACCAGCTGACACACGTCCTGGGCGGCACCGAGGAGACGACGACCGGCGTGATCCGGCTGCGCGCGATGGCCAGCGACGCCGCGCTCGGATACCCGATCGTTTCGGTGAACGATGCCGACACGAAGCACCTGTTCGACAACCGCTTCGGCACCGGTCAGTCCACGATCGACGCGATCATGCGATCGACGAACCGCCTCCTCGCCGGGCGGACCGTGGTGGTGGCCGGCTACGGCATGTGCGGCCGCGGGGTGTCCTCCCGCGCGCGAGGGCTCGGCGCGCACGTGATCGTGACGGAGGTCGATCCAACGGCGGCGCTCGAGGCCGTGATGGAAGGGTTCCGCGTGCTCCCGATGCGCGAGGCAGCACGGATCGGCGATCTGTTCATCACCGTGACCGGCGACACGAGCGTGATCCGTCGTGAGCACATGGAGCTGATGAAGGACGGCGCCATCGTGTGCAACAGCGGGCACTTCGACGTCGAGGTCGACAAGGAAGCGCTCCGCGAGCTCGCGACCGGAGGCGTGCGCCGGATCCGCGAGCATGTCGAGGAGTTCACCCTCGCCGATGGACGCCGTCTGCATCTGCTCGGTGAGGGCCGGCTCGTGAACCTCACCGCCGCGGAAGGACACCCCGCCGCCGTGATGGACATGTCGTTCGCGAACCAGGCGCTCTCGGTCGAGTGGATCGTCAAGAACCACGCGACGCTCGAGCATCGCGTGTACCCCGTGCCGGTCGAGATCGACAAGGAGGTCGCTCGGCTGAAGTTGCGCGCGATGGACGTCGACATCGACGCGCTGACGTCGGAGCAGGAGCGCTACCTGCACTCCTGGGACCAGGGGACCTGACGGTCTAGGCTCGCAGATCGATGGAGGACCTGGTCTCGATCCGCGCTCGCTACGAGCGGTTCCCCGCCGCCGTGAAGGGTGCCTTCCTCATGAAGGGGGCCGACGGCCTGCCGCACCAGGTACGGCTGGAGGGCGCGCGCGCGGCCGAGCTCGGCGGGGGCCCGGCACAGCCGGTCGGCGTCGAGCTCGCTGTGCTCGAGGTATCGCCCACGCAGGAGACGTTCGTGCCGTTCGAGGTGTCGACGATGGAGATCCCCGCAGGCTGGTACCAGCTCGAGTGCGACGTGATCGTCGACGGCGAGCCCGCGCGCATCCGCCCCGGTGACCGGTTCTCGATGCCGTGGCCGCGGGCGGCCGTGCGGCGCGGCACGGTGACGATCGGCAAGAAGGTCTCGGCGGTCGCGCTCGAGACGTTGGAGTGCCTCGGTGACACGACTCGGCTGTCGTTCGCCGCTGACGCGCGACCGACGATCACGCTTTCGGTCGATGGGCGGCGCCATCCGCTGCTGGAGGTCGTGTTCGACGACGAGACGGGACGCGGGCAGGCGATCGCGTACCCGGTGCTGCGCGCGCAGCAGCGACTCGCCGTCGAGCTCAAGGGCGAACCGCCGATCGAGATCACGCTCCCGTAACCCGTGTCGGTGGGCGCGGCTAGCGTCGCGCGATGTGGTCGCGTGCGCTCGACGCGTTGTATCCGCGTTCGTGCGCCGGGTGCCGCGATGGCCCCTGGCCGTTCTGCGATCGATGTGCACGCGCGCTGCAGCCCCTTCGGCCGCCGTGGTGCGCACGGTGCGGCGCGCCTGTCGACAGACCGACCAACGGCTGCGCGCATTGCCCGCCGCTGGCGCTGACCTCGACCCGCGCGGCATTCCTGTACGCCGGCCCGGCGCGACGCGCCGTTCACCGGCTCAAGTTCTCGGGGTGGCGTGACGTGGCGGCGGCGCTCGCGGCGGCGATGGCGATCGTCGAGGGGATGCCGGCCGTCGACGCGGTGACGTGGGTGCCGCTCGCACGCCGCAGGCGCGCGCAACGCGGGTTTGACCAGGCGCGCGCGCTCGCCGTCGCGCTCGCGCGGCGGCTGGATCGGCCCCCGGTGCGCATGCTTCGTCGAACCGTGAACACGTCGCCGCAGGCGCAGCGCACGGCTGCCGAGCGACATCGCGCGATGGCCGGCGCCTTCGCCGCCGTGCGAACGCCGCCATCTCGCGTGCTGCTCGTCGACGACGTCTTGACGACCGGCGCGACGCTTGCCGCCGCGGCTGAGGCGCTGCTCGCCGCGGGCGCCGAGGAGGTCCACGCGGTGGCGGCGGCCCGCTCCCTGCCGCAGCGGCGCGCGTTGCGCGCTCGCGGCCCGGCTGCCTATCCTCAGGTGGGCTCTCGTCCGGGTCTGTGGTTGCCCGGGGATCCTCCCCGGTAGTCGATGCCAGCCGCGGGCGAAGCGACCCACGTAAGGCCACAGGTGGTGGCTGAGCATGGCGCGGTTTAGATGTCAGTCCTGCCCCGGGAGTCCGGGAGAGGGCGGAAGTCCGGGTGCCGTGGACGTCCAGGCGGCCGGGCGAGCGCTCCAGCAGGCGGGTGTGGGGCAAAAGACCAGGTCAGCCGGACGAGAGCCCGTCTCGAACAGGAGGACCGCCGCAGGATGGACATGACGTTCACGGGGCGGGGCCTGCAGGTGACCGACACGATCCGAGGCGTCGCGGAGCGAAAGCTCGGCTCGCTCGCCCGCCTCGAGCCGCGCGCCACCGCCCTCGACCTCGAGCTGATCAATGAGCATCATCCGCGGATGGACGGCATCAAACGCGTCGAGGCGTCGCTGCGGATCCCGCGCAAGACGTTCCGGGCCCACGCCGAGGCCGACGACGTGCCGACCGCGATCGATCGGGTCCGCGACAAGCTCGAACGCCAGGTGAGGGACCATCACGGCAGGAAGCGGCCGGCGCACGGGAAGGGTGCTTTAGGATACGCGCCAGCCGCCGATGCTGATGCCGGGACCGGGGCCGATGAGGGGGACGCGGACCGGTGACCCGGCCGGCCGCCGGAAGGAGCGCTGGGTGACGAAGAACGGCGATGGCGAGCGACTCCGTGTGATGGTGGTCGACGACCACGCGCTGTTCCGCCGGGGCCTCGAGATGGTCCTCGGCGACGAACCGGACCTCGAGCTCGTCGGCGAGGCCTCCGACGGCCAGGAAGCGGTCGAGAAGTCGCAGGAGCTGATGCCCGACGTCGTCTTGATGGACGTCAGGATGCCGCGCCGCTCCGGGATCGAGGCGACCTCCCAGATCCGGGACCTGCTGCCGCACGTGAAGATCCTGATGCTCACGATCAGCGACGACGAGGCCGACCTGTACGACGCGATCAAGGCGGGCGCCTCCGGCTACCTGCTGAAGGAGATCCCGATCGAAGAGGTCGCGGACGCGATCCGGAGCGTCTGGGCCGGACAATCGCGGATCTCGCCCTCGATGGCGTCGAAGCTGTTGACCGAGTTCGCCGCGATGTCCAAGGCGACCGACGAGCGCCCGCAGATGCCCTCGCCGCGCCTGACCGATCGCGAGATGGAGGTGCTGAAGCTCGTCGCGCAGGGCCTGAACAACCGCGACATCGCCAAGCAGCTGTTCATCTCGGAGAACACCGTCAAGAACCACATCCGCAACATCCTCGAGAAGCTGCATCTGCACTCGCGCATGGAGGCGGTCGTCTACGCCGTGCGCGAGAAGATGATCGAGATCACGTAGGACGGCGTGGCCGATCCGACGCTCGAGGCCGCTCGAGTGGTCCTCGATGAGAGCCTCGAGGAGATCCGTCGCGGGGTCGCGGGCTTGTCGGTCGAGCAGCTGAACGCGCGGCCCGCGGGGGGCGAGACCAACTCGATCGCGGTGATCGCGGCGCACGCGCTCGGATCGACGTTGTCGTGGCTGAGCCTCGCGATGGGCGTGCCGTTGCCCGACCGTGATCGCGACGCGGAGTTCCGCACCGTCGCCGACGACGGATTCCCATCGTGGACCGAAGAACGGATCGGACGATGCATGGCGGTGGTCGATGCGGGGGAGTGGGATCCGGCTCGCGTCGGCACCCCGAACTGGAGCGCCCGGCTCGCGCAGGAGCCGCGGACGGCGGCCTACGCGCTTTCGCACGCGCTGGCCCACCTCGGCGAGCATGTCGGTCACCTGCACATGACACGCGAGCTCCTTCGCTGACGCGATCGAGGATCGATCGGCGGGATCCGCGCCCAGGCCGTCGCCGCGCGCAACGGTAGGCTTCGAGGCATGGCCGACGTCACCCGGCGCACCGTCGCCGAGCTCCTCGTCGCCTGCCTCGAGAACGAAGGCGTCGAGTTCGTCTTCGGCCTTCCCGGCGAGGAGAACCTGCACGTGATCGACGCGCTCGCCGATTCACCGATCCGGTTCGTGACGACGCGCGACGAACGCGGCGCGGCGTTCATGGCCGACATCTACGGCGCGCTGACCGGACGGGCCGGTGTCTGCCTCGCGACGCTCGGCCCGGGCGCGCTCAACCTCGTGCTCGGGGTCGGGGATGCGCAGCTCGACTCGCACCCGCTGGTCGCGATCATGGCGCAGGCCGGGCTCAACCGGCTGTACAAGGAGTCCCACCAAGTGGTCGACATCGTCGGCCTGTATCGGCCGATCACGAAGTGGGGCCACATGATCACGCTTCCCGACTCTGCGCCAGAGCTCGTCCGCAAGGCGTTCAAGCAGGCACAGACCGAGCGGCCGGGCTCGACGTTCGTCGTGCTGCCCGAGGACGTCGCGGAGCTCACGACCGACGCGCGACCGCTCAAGGTGAACGTCCCCCGCGACCCGTCGCCCTCCGACGATCAGGTGCATCGGGCCGCAGACGCGCTCACGAAAGCTGTGCATCCGGTCGTCCTCGCCGGCGCAGGCGTCGCGCGGGATCATGCCGTCGACGCGCTGCGCCGGTTCTCCGAACGGCTGTCGATCCCCGTCGCGACCACCTTCCAGGGGAAGGGCGCGATCCCGGACGATCATCCCAACGCCCTCGGCACGATCGGCTTCATGGTCCGGGACTACGCGAACTTCGGGTTCGACCGCTCGGACCTCGTCGTGGCGGTCGGCTACGACATCGTCGAGTACGCGCCGGCCCGATGGAACCCGGTCGGCGACAAGCGGATCATCCACATCCATCGCAGCGTGGCGGAGGTGGATGCGAACTATCCGCTGGAGGTCGGTCTGCAGGGTTCGATCGGCGAGGCGCTCGACGCCATCGCGGATGCCGCGCAGGATCGTCCGGTGATGGAGGTGCCTCCCGTGAAGGAGCTCCTGCGCGAGGAATGGGAGCGCGGCGCCGCCGACGACGCGTTCCCGATGGCGCCGGCGCGGATCGTCCACGACATCCGCGAGGCGATGGGCCGTCGCGACATCGTGTTGTGCGACACGGGCGCCGCGAAGATGTGGATGGCGCGGCTGTACCCGACCTACGAGCCGAACACGTGCCTGCTCTCGAACGGGCTGGCAACGATGGCGTTCGCGCTGCCCGGCGCGATCGCGGCTCGACTCGTGTATCCCGAGCGCAAGGTGCTCGCCGTCGTCGGCGACGGCGCGTTCCTGATGAGCGCCGCGGAGATCGAGACCGCCGTCCGCGAGCACGTGCCGCTCGTCGTCCTGGTGTGGGTCGACGGCGGCTACGGCCTGATCGGCTGGAAGCAGGACCTGCATTTCGGTCGCCGGTCCGCGGTGTCGTTCGGCAATCCCGACTTCGAGGCGCTGGCCGCGAGCTTCGGTGCAACCGGTCATCTGATCCGTGAGCCTCGGGAGCTCTTGCCGGCGCTGCGCGACGCGCTCGCCGCGGACGGGGTCACGGTGATCGCGTGCCCGGTCGACTACGCCGAGAACGCCTTGCTCGTCGAGCGTCTGGGCGCGCTCGAGGGCTCGCTCTAGCCGCCGGGCCTGCCGGGCTTTCTCGCGCCCGCGGGTACGATTGCGGTTCAGCCGAACCCCCGAAGGATCAGCCGTGCCGTTCATCGACAAGTTCTCGAACATGGGGGAGGGCCGCAAGCTCAAGCGGCTCGAGGAGCTCGCGCGCCTCGTCAACACCTACGAGCCGGACGTCGAGGACCTCGACGACGACGAGCTGCGGGCCAACACCACGAAGTTCCGTGAGCGCGCCGCCAACGGCGAGTCGCTCGACGACCTGCTGCCCGAGGCGTTCGCGTCCGCGCGCGAGGCAGCCCGGCGCACGATCGGGCAACGACACTTCGACGTCCAGGTGATGGGCGGCGCCGCCCTGCACCAGGGCAACATCGCCGAGATGAAGACCGGTGAGGGCAAGACGCTCGTCTCGACGCTGCCGGGCTACCTGAATGCCGTGAGCGGCCACGGTGTCCACATCGTCACGGTCAACGACTACCTGGCCAAGCGCGACTCCGAGTGGATGGGCGGGATCTACCGGTTCCTCGGGCTCGACGTCGGCCTGATCCAGGCGTCGATGACGCCCGATCAACGCCGCCCCGCCTACGCGGCCGACATCACGTACGGCACGAACAACGAGTTCGGTTTCGACTACCTGCGCGACAACATGGCGATGCGCCTGGACCAGACCGTGCAGCGCGGGCATCACTACGCGATCGTCGACGAGGTGGACTCGATCCTGATCGACGAGGCGCGAACCCCGCTGATCATCTCCGGCATGGTGTCAGATTCGGCGAAGTGGTACCAGACGTTCGCGCGCGTCGCGCCGCGTCTGACCGCCGACGTCGACTACGAGGTCGACGAGTCGAAGTTCCAGGTCGCGGTCACGGAGGCCGGCGTCGCGAAGGTCGAGGAGATCCTCCAGATCGAGAACCTCTACGACAACGTCAACACGATGCTCGTGC
>Ga0081539_10006133_pt1 | contig 11704 bp, 8 predicted proteins | sample TabmetS4T2R2_FD_71023 | JGI IMG/M metagenome (GOLD analysis project Ga0081539, IMG submission 71023) | Tabebuia heterophylla rhizosphere microbial communities from the University of Puerto Rico - S4T2R2 | ecosystem: Host-associated > Plants > Roots > Rhizosphere ...
TCACCGGTCGCGCACTCAAGGACCTCAACCGCGACGACTACGTGCTCGCGACGAAGGTCTACTTCCCGATGGGCGACGGACCGAACGACCGCGGGCTCTCGCGCAAGCACATCATGGAGCAGTGCCACGCCTCGCTCAGGCGCCTCGGCGTGGACTACGTCGACCTCTACCAATGCCACCGCCCCGACGAGACCGTGCCGCTCGAAGAGACGCTCCGCGCGCTCGACGACATCGTCACGCAGGGCAAGGCGCTCTACGTCGGAGTCTCGATGTGGCCTGCCGAGCTCCTCGACGAGGCCTACCGGCTGCACGAGAAGTGGAACCTCGACCCGATCGTCTCCAACCAGCCGGAGTACTCGATGCTGACGCGCGACATCGAGGAGAACGTGCTCCCCGTCTCGAAGCAGCTCGGAATCGGCCAGGTCGTGTACTCGCCGATCGCCCAGGGCGTCCTGACGGGCAAGTACAAGCCCGGCGAGACCCCTCCGGCCGGGACGCGGGCCGCGACGCCTGGCGATTCGGGCTTCATGGAGCGCTTCATGCGTGACGACCTGCTCGGTGCCGTGCAGAAGCTGCGCCCGATCGCCGACGAGCTCGGGATCACGATGGCCCAGATGGCGATCGCCTGGGTACTGCGCGAGCCCGGCGTCTCGAGCGCGATCGTCGGCGCTTCGCGGCCGGAGCAGGTGGACGACAACGTCGCGGCGAGCGGGGTCGAGCTATCGCCCGAGGTCCTCAGCCGGATTGACGAGGCTCTTGCGCCGGTGCTGTCGGACTAGAAGATCCGGGCGACGATCGCGAGGAGGAGGAAGAGCCAGACGAGCGCGAGGATGACCGCGAGGACGATCCCGATGACGGTGCTCGCCTCGCGGGGGACCCCCTGCCTCGCCGCTCGCCAGCCGACGACACCGAAGACCACCGACATGAGCGAGGCCAGGCTCGTGGCGGGGAGCAGGGCGTCGGCGACGATGGCGGTGGCGAACCAGGTGAGGATCCCGGCGCCTCCGAGCCAGAGGAATGCAGTGGCCGCGCGGTCGTCGTCTTCGAGCGACCGGACGTCGTCCTCGAGGGTCCGAACCAGCTCCCACACAGGCTCAGAGTAGGGCCGCGACGCCTCGCTTCCTTCCCCCGAAAGGGGTTACAAGTCGCGCCGGGCGAAGCCGAAGGCGGCCAGGAAGGCGAGCACCGCGAGGTACCCGAGCACGTAGGGCGCAAAGGCGATTCCGGCCTCCTGGGCGCCGCCGAAGGGGCCCAACGAGAGGGCCGCTTTCGTGAATCCCGACGTCTCGGCCGTGATGGCGTTCAGGGCATCCTGGTAGAGGGCCTCGAACGGCAGCACCCAGGACGAGATCGTGGCGATCTGGTTCAGGCTGTCGGAGTTGAGCGCCTCGCCGATCTGGCCGAGCAGGCCGGCGACCAGCCCCGCGCCGAAGATCATGAAGACGGCGATCCCGTTCGCGATCGCGGAGAGGAACACTGAGCCGAGCAGCGAGAGCGCGACGAGGACGATCACCGCGCCGGCGAGCTCGATGGCGGGCTGAACGATTCGATCCGGCCACCAGCCCGTGACTGCGTGCGTGATCAGGATCGCGCACACATAAACAAAAGCGACGTACAACGAGCAGGCGACGGCGCCGGCGGCGAACCGGCCGGCGAGCACGCTTCCGCGACCGAGAGGCCTCACCACGAGCGGCTGCAGCAGCCCACGCTCCGCATCGCCGCGGACGACCGCGTGTGTGAAGAAGATCGCGAGCACGGTGGCGAGGAAGAGCGTGCCGAACATCGAGAGGCCGAAGAGCGTCGCGCTGAAGAGGATGCCCTCGTCGATCAGGACGTTGGACGGCCCGATCGTCTGCTGCCGCAAGGGCTCGATCGAGCCCCAGGCCTTGTAGATGCCGAACCCGTACAGGCCGAGGAACGCGGCCGTGAGGACGAGCACGATGGGGAACACCTTGCGCCGCAGGCTCTCCTGCAGCGCATACGAGACGATGACGAGGACGCCGCTCAGCTCGACTCGCCCTCGACGGCCTCGAGGTAGATCTCTTCGAGCGTGCTCGTGAGGACGCGGACGCCGTAGACGCTGTGCCCGCCCACAACGAGGTCGGCGACGATCTTCGCCGCTTCGTCACGTCCTGCTCCAGGGAAGTGCCGCGTCTCGCCGTCGACGTCGACCTCCACGCCGCGTGGCCGGGCGAGCTCCTGCGGGCGTCCCGCGGCGACCACCTCGCCGCGATGGATGATGACGACTCGGTCGCACACCAGTTCGACCTCCGAGAGCAGGTGCGAGTTGAGCAGGACGGCGACATCGCGACGACGCAGCTCCTCGAGGAGGCCCCGCACGGTGCGACGGCCGGCGGGGTCGAGCGCGCTCGTCGGCTCGTCGAGGAAGAGCATCCGCGGCGTCCCGACCAGAGCCTGCGCGATCCCGAGCCGCTGCTGCATCCCCTTCGACATGTCCTCGACGTGGCGATCCCGCGCGTCCGCCAGTCCGACGAGCTCGAGCAGCTCAGTGCGCTCGGCCTTGCCGCCCGCGGACCCGGCGAGCCGCTGATGCAGCTGGAGGAGCTCGTCGGCCGAGCACCAGCCCGGGAAGCGGAAGAGCTCCGCCAGGTAGCCCATTGCGGCGCGCGCCTCGCGTGAGCCCGCCTTGGCGCCGCAGACCACCGCGGAGCCGCCGCTTGCGCGGACGAGACCGCAGCCGATCTTGACGAGCGTCGACTTTCCGGCGCCGTTGGGGCCGAGAAGCCCGACGAGCTCGCCCTCGCCGACTTCGACGTCGACGCCTGCGAGGGCTTGGACGCTGCCGTACTGCTTCGTCAGCCCCCGGGCGGAGAAGGCGTCGGGCACCCTTCGAGTGTACGCGGGTGCCGACTAGAAGCACTGAGTGCGTCTGCGTAGGCTGTCGCCCATGCCCGTCTGCGACAACTGCGGTCAGCAAAACCCAGAGATCGCACGCTTCTGCCTCGCCTGTGGGTCCGAGCTCACCGCGGCGCAGGAGGAGCGAGAGGAGCGCAAGGTCGTCACCGTGCTCTTCGCCGACCTCGTCGGGTTCACGAGCCGGGCGGAGCAACTCGATCCGGAAGACGTGCGCGCGATGCTTTCCCCCTATTACGCGCGGCTGCGCCAAGAGCTCGAGCGCCGCGGCGGCACGGTCGAGAAGTTCATCGGCGACGCCGTGATGGCGCTCTTCGGCGCGCCGGTTGCCCACGAGGACGATCCGGAGCGCGCCGTGCGGGCTGCGCTCGCCATAAGGGACGGGCTGACGGAGCTGAACGAAGCGGATCCGAAGCTCGAGCTTCACGTCCGCATCGCGGTCAACACGGGCGAGGCGCTGATCGCGCTGGGGGCGAATCCCTCCGAGGGGGAGGGCATGGCCTCCGGAGACGTCGTGAACACGGCGGCGCGGCTCCAGGCCTCCGCGCCCGTCAACGGGATCCTCGTCGGCGAGACGACGTATCGCGCGACGGAGCGGGCCATCGAGTACCGCGAGGCCGAGCCCGTCGGGGCCAAAGGCAAGGCCGAGCCGGTCAAGGTGTGGGAGGTGCTCGAGCCGCGAGCGCGGTTCGGCGTCGACATCGCCCTTCGTGGGCGCGTCCCGCTCGTTGGACGCGAGCAGGAGCTCGCTGTGCTCCTCGCCGCGCTGGCGCGTGTTCGCTCGGAGAGCTCTTCCCAGCTCGTGACGCTCGTCGGGGTACCGGGGATCGGCAAGAGCCGGCTCGTGTTCGAGCTGTCCGCGGCGGTGGACGAGGATCCCGAGCTCATCTTCTGGCGGCAAGGCCGTTCGCTCCCGTACGGGGAGGGAGTGACCTTCTGGTCGCTGGCCGAGATCGTCAAGGCGCAGGCGGGCATCCTGGAGACCGATTCGGCCGTGGCAGCGGTCGAGAAGTTGCGGCGCACCGTCCAAGATTTCGTCGCGGACGCCAGCGAGGCAGACTGGATCGAGAGCCACCTCCGCCCGCTCGTCGGGCTCGAGGGCGAGGCGCAGGCGGCAGGTGACCGTCAGGCTCAAGCGTTCGGTGCTTGGCGCCGCTTCTTCGAGCACCTGGCGGAGCGGAGTCCGCTCGTGCTCGTCTTCGAGGACTTGCACTGGGCCGACGACGGGCTGCTCGACTTCGTCGACGACCTCGTCGAGTGGGCGAGTGCGGTGCCCATGCTCGTCGTCTGCGTTGCGAGGCCGGAGCTTCTGAGCAGGCGACCGGGCTGGGGCGGGGGGAAGCCGAACGCGACCGCGCTCTCGCTCTCGCCATTGACCCAGGACGACACGGCTCGGCTCGTCGCGGCTCTGCTGGAGCAGGCCGTGCTCCCGGCCGAGCTTCAGGCCGCCCTTCTCGCGCGCGCCGAGGGCAACCCTCTGTATGCGGAGGAGTACGTTCGCATGCTCCAGGACCGCGGGTTCCTCCGGCGGGAAGAGGGCGCGTGGCGGTTCGAAGGATCCGACGACCTCCCGCTGCCAGAGTCCGTCCAGGGCATCGTCGCGGCGAGGCTCGACGCACTGTCACCAGACGAGAAGGGGCTCGTCCAAGATGCGGCGGTCATCGGAAAGGTCTTCTGGGCCGGCGCGGTGGCTGCCGTCGGCGGCTCCGAACGGGGTGCCGTGGAGGAGCGCCTGCGCTCGCTGGGCCGCAAGGAGTTCGTCCGGCGGGAGCGTCGCTCCTCGGTGGCGGGGGAGGATCAGTACACCTTCCTGCACGTGCTCGTTCGGGACGTCGCATATGGCCAGATTCCGCGAGCTCGGCGGGCCGCCAAGCACCGGACCGCCGCCGAGTGGATCGCGTCGCTGAGCACGGACCGCTCCGAGGACCGAGCAGAAATGCTCGCCCACCACTATCTCACCGCGCTCGAGCTGGCCCAGGCCTCGGGCCAGGACCCAACCGAGCTCGCCGAGCCGGCGCGTGTCGCGCTGCGCGACGCAGGCGATCGTGCGCTTGCGCTGAACGCATTTGCGGCCGCAGCTCAGTTCTACGAGCTCGCGCTGGCCCTTTGGCCGGCCGATGATCGCGAGCGGCCGAGCCTGCTGCTCCGACTGGGCAAGGCCCAGTGGTCGGCCGATGCCTCGGGCGAAGAGGTCATGACCGAGGCGCGCGAGGCGTTCGCAGCTTCCGGTGACCGTGTCGGCCAAGCGGAGGCGGAGGTCTTGCTCGGTGAGTTCTACGGCCACCGGGGTGAGCGGGAGCGCGAGGGCGCCCATCTCGCACGCGCGGCTGCGCTGATCGACGGGCTGCCTGCGACAGCCTCGACGGCGTTCATCCTCGGGCAGCTCGCCTCGGGGGCGATGATGGCCGGCGAGATGGAGGGAGCGATTCCGATCGCGCGCGAGGCTTTCGAGATCGCCGAAGGCCTCGACCTGTGGGCTTATCAGGCACAAGCGCTGAAGGTGCTTGGAATCTCCCTGGTGGACGGCGGTGACCTCGAAGGGGTCGCCGTCCTGGAACGTGCTGTCGCCATTGCCCTCGAGCACAGCCTGCCGGAGGCCGGCGGCGCGTATGGAAATCTCGCCGAGGCCGTGGGCAGCTACCTCGGCGACGTGAACCGAGCGGCGTTACTGCGAGCCGAGGGGTTGCGCATCGCCGAGCGTGTGGGACCGGCTGACGTCGTTCAGTTCCTGCAAGGAGAGCAGGTCGTTGCTTGGTACTGGGCCGGTCGCTGGGATGAAGCGCTGAAGCTGGCGGACAAACTGCTGTCGGGCGCGGAAGCCGGTTCTCCGACGTACATGGACGCTCAAGTTCGCGACATCCGGGCGAAAATCGCTTTCGCGCGCGGCGAGCCGGAAGCCTTTGAAGAGGCCTCGAGCGCACTGAGACATGCTCGCGTGATCGGTGATCCGCAGGCGCTCTATCCGGCGCTTGCCCTCGCCGCCCGGGTGGCAAGGCGAACGGACAGGCTCGGCGAAGCCGTCGAGTTCATCGACGAGCTTCTCACGCTTTGGCGTGAGCGCCCGGGCACAGTGCTGCATTCCCACTTGCAGTCGTTCGTGGACGCCGCGGATGTGCTCGCCTCGCTCGGCCGAGGGCCGGAGCTCGAGGCGATCGGGGCGAAGGCAGCGGTGCAGACGCGCTGGATTGCGGCCGCGAACGCCCATGTCCGCGGAGACTTCCAGCAGGCTGCCGACATCTACGCGGAGACCGGCTCGCTCCCCGACGAGGCGTACGCGAGGCTGCGCGCCGCCGAGGCGCTGATCGAGGCCGGCGACCGGGTCGACGGCGACCGCGAGCTCCAGCGCGCGCTCGCCTTCTACCGCTCCGTCGACGCGACGGCGTATCTCCAGGAGGGCGAGGCACTGCTCGCGCAGACTGCGTGACCATCGAGTCGGACGTCATCGCGGAGGGGAAGCGCCTGCTTGCGCTCGCGTCGGAAGGAGGACTGCCGCTTCGGCTGCTCGGGGGCGTGGCGATCAAGCTCCGCGCCCCGCAGGACTTGCCGGCCGCGTTTGCGCGGACCTATGCCGACTTGGACTTCGTGACGCGGAAGAAATCGGTCGGTCGTGCCACCGAGCTGTTCAGGGCGGAGGGTTACGCCCCTCACACGGCGTTCAACGCCCTTCACGGAGGGGAACGTCTGCTGTTCTTCGACGACGACAACGGGCGCCAGGTGGACGTCTTCGTCGGCGCGTTCTCCATGTGTCACAAGATCCCGCTCGAGGAGCGGATCGAGGTCGATCCCCTCTCCATTCCGCTCGCGGAGCTCCTGCTGACGAAGCTGCAGGTCATCGAGCTGAACGAAAAGGACGTGCGCGACGCTCTCGCCTTGCTCCACGACCATCCCGTCGGCGAGGCGGACGATGACACGCTCAACGGCGCCCGCGTGGCCGAGCTTTGCGCAGCGGACTGGGGCCTCTGGCGGACGATCACCCAGAACCTGAACGTCTGCCGGACGTTTGCGGACTCCTACGAGGTCCCCGACCGCGTCCGGCTCGACGAGCGGCTCGACGATCTCCTCGACCGAATCGAGCGGGCGCCGAAGGCGCGGGCTTGGAGGCTCCGCGCGAGGATCGGCGACCGCAAACGGTGGTACGAGCTGCCCGAAGAGGTTGCAGGAGGCCCCTAAAAGTCGTCTAATTCCGCTCTAGGGAAGCGGATTGCGCCTGTTCTTCGCCACCGATATTCACGGGTCCGAGACCTGCTGGCGGAAGTTCCTGAACAGCGGCCGGCACTACGAGGCCGACGTGATCGTCCTGGGCGGGGACATGACGGGGAAGGCTCTCGTCCCGATCGTCTCGGACGGAGGCGGGCGCTGGCACGCAACGCTGCTCGAGAACCGCGAGGAGCTCGAGGGGGAGGAGGCGGTCGCGGCCTTCGAGGACGCGGTGTGCCGCCGCGGCTACTACCCGTTCCGCACCGACCCGGACGAGCTGCGCGAGCTCGCCGACGACGAGCCGCGCTGGCATCGGCTCTTTCACGACGAGATGCTGAAGACCGTCGAGCGTTGGATGGCGCTTGCGGACGAACGACTCGAGGGCACCGGCATCCGTGCCTTCGTCTGCCCGGGGAACGACGACCAGCTCGACATCGACGACGTCGTGCAGTCGGCCAAGAAGGTCGAGCTGGCCGAGGGGCGCGTCGTCGAGCTCGACGGCTACCAGATGGCCTCCACGGGCTGGTCGAACCTCACTCCTTGGGACACCTACAGGGAAGAGGACGAGCCGCAGCTCGCCGAGCGAATCACGCGGGTCGTGGATCAGGTGACGGCGGATCCCGAGCGGACGATCTTCAGCTTTCACTGCCCGCCGTACAACTCCGGCCTCGACGAGGCCCCGGACCTCACGGAGGACATGAAGCTGAAGGACGCGGGGCGCGCGACGAAGCCCGTCGGCTCGACTGCCGTCCGGCAGGCGATCGAAGATTTCGAGCCGGCGCTGTCACTCCATGGCCACATCCACGAATGCAAGGCGTCGACGCGCATCGGCCGGACCCTCTGCATCAACCCCGGGAGCTCGTACGAGCAGGGCGACCTCCTCGGAGCGGTGGTCGATCTCGACGGCAAGAAGAAGATCAAGCGCTTCCTGCTCACCAGCGGATAGGAGGAGAACTGCATGGCGACGACCACAGCGGGTGACATGCCGTATCAGGAGCGGTCGCTCTTCGTCCGGAAGGCGACCGGGCTGGTGCGCGGCTGGTCGGTGCAGGACGCGTTCATCTACGCGACCTTCTCGATCAACCTCATCACCCTCGGCCTCTACATCTTCTCGTACGGGCCCTTCATCCCGAAGGCGAGCCTTCTCTGGGCCGTCCTCCTCTCGGGCGCGTACCTCCTCTTCCAGACGATCGTCTACTCGTCGCTCATCGCGGTCATGCCGCGCGCGGGCGGCGACTACGTCTGGGTCAGCCGCGTCATAGGCGGTGGCATCGGGTTCGTCCTCGCCGTCTGCGGCTGGTGGTTCATCAACTGGCACTGGGTGCCCATCTACGCCAACATCCTCGAGAAGCAGTTCTTCCAGCCGCTGGCGGCGGTCATCGGCTGGGACTCGGCGGTCACCTTCTTCGGCGAGGCGAAGGGGCTCTTCACGGCCTCGGTGATCACCGCCGTCCTCGCGGCGTTCTTCATCTCGCTCGGGATGCGCGGCTACGCAAAGCTGCAGAAGTTCTGCTTCTACGGCGGCGTGCTCGGTCTCCTGATCATCTTCGCGCTGCTGCTCTTCCACTCGAAGGACGCATTCATCAACGCGTTCAACTCCGGCTCGGCCGACCAGTATCACGGGCCCGCCAACGCCTATCAGGCGACCATCAACAAGGGCAGCTACGACGGGGCCGACAACCTTGGGAGCCTGGCGTTCGGGACCACGGTGCTGCTCATCCCGATGATCGCGTTTTTCAACCTGTGGTCGAACTGGGGCGCGACGCTCTACGGCGAGGTTCGCGGCGCCTCGGACTTCCGCAAGAACATCTATGCGATGGCGGGCGCCCTCGTCGTCACGTCGATTGCGGCGGTGATCTTCTTCCTGCTCATCGCGAAGACGATGGGCTGGGACTTCTACAACTCCGCGAACAACGCCTTCTGGTCGGGCACCGACTCGATGGGCGGCGTCTGGCCGTATCCGGTCACGCTGGCCACGTTCTTCATCAGCCCGTGGCTCCAGTTCATCGTGATCCTGCTGATGTCGCTCTGGTTCTTCGGCTGGGTCGGCACCGTCTTCCTGACCGCCAGCCGCGTCATCTTCGCGACGGCGTTCGACCGGATCCTCCCGGAGAAGGTGGCGCAGGTCTCGAAGAACGGCGTTCCCTACTACGCGATCCTGATCATGTTCGTGCCGTCGCTCGTGATCGCGTACTTCTACGCGTACAACGCGACGTTCTTCAGCTGGACGCTCGACGCGACGCTCGTCATCGCGGTGACGTTCGTAGGCTCGACGGTGGCCGCCGCGATACTCCCGTGGCGCAAGCCGGAGATCTACAACGCGTCGCCGATCGCGAAGTACAAGATCGGGCCGCTGCCGCTGATCACCGCGGCCGCGATCGCGTTCCTCGCGTTCCTCGGCTTCTGCATCTACAAGTGGCTGCAGGACGACGTCTACGGCTCGAACGACACGGGCTCGCTCATCTACATGGGCTGCCTCTACGGGATCGCGCTCGCGATCTACCTCGTCTCCAGGATCGTCCGCGCGCGGCAGGGGATGAACCTGAAGATGGTCTACAACGAGATCCCGGCGGAGTAGCCGGACTTGCTGAGCGGGGCGGGTCTCGCGCCCGCCCCGCTCAGTCCTCTCTCTGGACGTCCTCCAGGAGGCGCTCGAAGTCGCGCCCCTCGAACTCCGCCACCGCGCGCTCGTACTTCTCCATCCCCCAGCCCCAGAAGTCGAAGTCGATGTCGGAGACGCCGTCCTGGATGGACGCCCAGAGCGTCCATCCGTACTTCGACATCAGCCCCCAGAGACGTGCGCGGGCGACCTTGTTGGCGAGGGGCCGGTCATAGTAGTGGGCGACGAGCTCGTCGAGCTGCTCGAGCGAGAGATTGGACTCGCTCCAGACGTTGCCGAGCTCGAAGCAGGCGTCGTTGTTGCCCGAGTACTCGTAGTCGATGAGCCGGAAGCCGTCGCCGACGTCGATGAAGTTCTCGGCGAGGAGATCGTTGTTGCACGGAACCGTGCCTTCGTCCCTCACGGCCATGGCCTCCTCGATCCGGCGCACCTGCGGCTCGTAGTCGAGATACCCGTCGGGTAGGCGGAAGCCGCGCTCCTGCACGAGGCGGAGGTAGCGCGGCTGGATCTCGAACATGTTGAAGTCGTCGCGGAAACGGCGGGCCCCGTGCAGCTTCCGGCAGGCGGCCGCAACCCAGTCGAGCTTGTCGCCGCGCCGGAGATCCTCCGGGCTCTGCGTCTGCCCTTCGATGAACTCGAGCACGAGCACGCCGCGCTCGGGCAGGTAGGCGACGACGTTCGCGCCCACGCCGACCTCGGCGGCCGCGACGGTGTTGTGGTGCTCGTTCTCGCGGTCGATGGCGAGCAGGCCCGCGTCTTTGGCGGAGACGCGCACCACGTAGGCGCTCCCATGCGCCTCGACCTTGTAGTTCGTGTTCGTGAGCCCGCCGGCAAGCTCCGAGACGGAGTCGGCGGCGACGAGCTCGGGAACGAGCTCCAGGATCTCGTCGATGTGCGCCGCGCGCTCCACGTGGCGTAGGTTTCTATCGCATGGAGAGGGCGCGAGTGGTCGTTGTCGGTGGCGGGATCACCGGGACGAGCGTCGCCTACCACCTCGCCAAGGCCGGCTGGACGGACACGGTGCTCGTCGAGAAGGGCGAGCTGACGAGCGGCTCCACGTGCCATGCCGCCGGCCTGGTCACCCAGTTCAACCCCTCTCCGACGATGATGCGCTTCCGCCGCTACAGCGTGGAGCTCTACCGGGAGCTCGGCGTCTTCGACACCGTCGGCAGCCTCCGCATCGCCTCGAGCCCCGAGAGCTTGAAGGAGCTGCAGCGGGGCGCGAGCCGCGCCCGCGCGATCGGGCTCGACGTCGAGGTTCTCCCCCCGGAGGAGGCCGTGCGGCTCATGCCCGCGGCCGCGCGGGAATCACTTTACGGAGCCGTCTGGATTCCGGCCGACGGCGCGGTCGACCCGCATACGGCCACGTACGCGCTCGCGAACGCGGCACGGGAGCTCGGCGTTCGTTTCTTCACCGGCCGGCGGCTCACGGGCATCGCGCTCGGGCCGCGGCGTGAGGTGCGCGCCGTCGTGACGGATCGAGGGCCGATCGAGACCGAGGTCGTCGTGAACGCGTGCGGGATGTGGGCGCCGCAGGTGTCAGCCATGGTGGGGGCATTCACGCCCTCGATCCCCGTCGACCACCAGCACGTCGCCCTCGCCGCCGTCCCGGGCCACGAGCTGCCGCGCGAGATGCCCTGCTTCCGGGATACGGACAACCTCGTGTACGGCAAGGCGGAGTCCGGCGGAATGCTGTTCGGTGGCTACGAGCCGAACCCGGTCTCGCGCTGGGAGGACGGTGTCCCCTGGCAGCACGGCAGCATGTCGCTGCCGCCCGACCAGGAGCGGTTCCGGCCGTTGATGGAGGGCGCGATCCGACGTTTCCCCTTCCTCGCCGACGCCGGCATGGTCGCGCTCGTCTGCCACCCGGACGCGATGACGCCCGACGGCAATCCGTTCCTCGGGCCGCTGCCGGGCGTCCGGGGGTTCTGGCTGGCCGCCGGCCTGTCGCTGAACGGGTTCGGCGGCGCCGGCGGGGTGGGGAAGACCGCCGCCGAGCTGATCACCACCGGC
>Ga0081539_10006134_pt1 | contig 11703 bp, 8 predicted proteins | sample TabmetS4T2R2_FD_71023 | JGI IMG/M metagenome (GOLD analysis project Ga0081539, IMG submission 71023) | Tabebuia heterophylla rhizosphere microbial communities from the University of Puerto Rico - S4T2R2 | ecosystem: Host-associated > Plants > Roots > Rhizosphere ...
CGGGACGAGCAGATCGAGATGGTGGCAAGCAGAAGCGCAGCGGTACGACGACGACGCCGCATAGGCGAACCTCCGGCGGGGCGTGTGGCGATGGGTCACTCGGATGTGCCGCCAGAGTAGTCTAGCGATCGCCCGCCGGAGGGCCGGACAAGATTCCGGTCACGCGCGCCTGCGGCGCGATCGGACGGAGGTTAAGACCGGCAAGCTGAGCAGGATGATTCCCGCCCCTGCTGGTTCCGGTACCGCGGCGAGGAACGCTTGTGCGTAGGGCAGACCGAACTGGTCGAAGTGCGCGATCACTTCTTGGACGCCGGTCGTTGCGCGACCGGATCCAGATCGATTATCCCCGCTGATCCAATCAATCGCGCGACCCAGCGTCCCGTTCTGCTGGTTGAACGCGATGTCGATCAACACGTAGTCATCGAAGCTCACCGCGCCGCTATAGTTGAAGTCCCCGTTCAACCATCCCGTGAGACCGGCGTTGAACCCGGTGTCGATCTTCACGTAATCGTCGAACGTCACGCGCCCGTCGAAGTTCGCATCCCCATTCCACGTGTACTTCACCAGCGTGTCGGTCGCCGCGTAAGCAAGCCCGGAGAACGTGCCGTTGCCGCCGACGCTGGTGTACTCGGCGCCGGAGAGCACGCCTAAGCCGGTCGTCGCGAGGTTGCGCGCGTTCGTGCTGGTGATGCCGCCGGTGCCGGTCCAGGCGCCGGCGTTCCTGCCGTTCCTGACGAGCGTTTCCACGGTGGACTTGGGCGTGCCGGTGACCAGGTCGTTGTCGGTCAGGTCCAGCGCGGCGCCTGGGGCGACGGACAGCAGTGCCAGTGAACTGGCACCGCCGGCGGCGGGCGCGAGCGTGACCGTGCCGGCGTTGACCGTGAGCGTCGCGGCCTGCACGCGGTTGAGCGCGAGGTTGCCGGCGCCGGCCTTGATGATCGCGCGCGACGGCGCGGGTTGGAGCGCATGTACCGTCAGGCCGCTCGACGCCGGCGCCACGTCGAACGTTACGTCGTTCACCACGGTTAGCGGGGCGACGATCGTGTGGCTGCCGCTCATCACGTTTACACCCGTGTTCGCACCGGCGAACCCCGCCAGGCTCAACGTCGGGCCGCCGGCGATCATGTACGGTCGGAAGCTCGGACTGTCGAAGTTGATCGTGCCGACGGTCGTCGCCGAGAGGACATTGACCGCGCGCGGGCCGGTGATGACCGCCGGGAAGTTGGCGACGTGGCCGGCGCCGTTGGGGATGAAGCCGTTGGTCCAATTGGTGGCGGTGTTCCAACTCCCGTCGAAATCGGACTGCCAGCTCGACGTCGGCGCCGTGACCGTGATGAAGCCCGCCATGTTGCCGGCGGTGCCGTCGCCGTTGTCGAACCCGTGCAACGTGCAGTAGTACCAGAACGTGCCGGCGTGGGTGAACACGTGATCGAACGTGAAGCCCGGCGAGGAATGCACGCCTGAGCCGAACGATTCGACGCTGCCGGCGACGGACGTGACCGAGTGAAACCCCGAATCCCATTGCCAGTGGATCGTGTCGCCGACGCTGATCGTCGGGTCCACCGGCGGGCCGGACGGCGCGGCGCTGTAGTCGAAGTTGAACACGTGCACGAGCGTCGTGTTGCGCGGGCCGGAGCTGTGGGTAACAGCGGTAAGCGGCGGCTCGCTGGCCAGCGAAAGCGCGCCCGCGTTCACCTTCGGAGCGGCGTCGCACAGGCACATGCTGGCGACACCATCCTTGGAGCACGTCGCGGCGGTCGCGCATGCGGCGAGGACCGTGACCGAACCGACGCCGAACACAGTCGTGCACGAGTGACGCATTGGGTTTTCTCCTGATCCGTTGGCGGGACAAAGCGCGAGAGTGCTGCCGGCCAGACGTGTCGGACGTGTCGGACGTGTCGGACACTCCCGCGGCTTGCTGCTCATGGGATAAATGTCACGAGCAGGTTTCCGCATTGACGGAGAATCGCGTCGGAGCCCCCGCTCCCCCGCGCGTCGCGGCAAACGTAGGGTATAACGCATGCTCAGGGTAAAGCACGGGGCGCGACCGTCAGGGGAGCGGTTGCATCAAGTAGACCGCTCCCTGACGGTCGCGGCTCGTTACCGAACTCAGATCGAGCGCTCCACCCGCAAACGTTGGTAGTGTCCTAATCTGCCGGAATCGTTCTCGCGGGAGCTGGACTTACGATTCAAATTAGGACACCACGCAAACGTTGGAAATTGCCGCCTTGGCTTGCCCGCGCGGCCCAAACCCGTATACTTCGCCACCCCGCGCACGGGCCCGCGCTTGCCAGACGGGCGACGGCGCAGTCGGACACGCGGCCGCCGGCAGTTGGGCCGGTCGGTCGTGACGCCGCTATCAAGAATGTGGCGTTCCAGCTCGCGACTGCCCGCATCGTTCAGACGTTTGGCCCGGCCGTGACTGCGGTTTGGAGTTGCCTCATGCCCCGCCCGAATTCAGGCCCGCCGCGCGAACGCCGCGAGCGCAAGGAAAGCTTCCAGAACTTCAACAAGCCGAAGGTCAAGGTCACCCGCACCGCGGCCGCCGGCAAGGTGTACATCGACTACAAGGACACCGAGTCGCTGCGCAAGATGGTCAGCGCCAACGGGAAGATCCTGAACCGCAAGCGCACCGGCGCCGACGCCATGGAGCAACGCATGCTCGCCCGCGCGGTCAAGCGCGCCCGCTACATGGCGCTCCTGCCGTACGTGACGGCGGCGTCGTAAGCGAGGCACACCACGATGTCCGCAGTGCAGGCTCCGCAAAAAGGCGTGGTGACGATAGCCGATGAATCTGGCAACTTGATTCGCGTGCACTTTACAGGTGTGTGCCGCACGCCCTAGAATCTTGTCCCAAGTCAGACGATTAAGCAGAATGCGCCCCTTGGCAGTAGGCACCCCCTCCTAATGGCGGGGCAGCCCATCCCAAGGGGCTTTTTCATGCGCACCGCTTTTCTGATTGATGGCGGGTTCTTCCTCAAACGCTTCCAAGCGTTGAAAGGGAATGCAACACCTCGCGAGGTGGCTCGATCACTCCACTCAATGTGTCTGGAGCATCTGCGTAAGGAAAGACGCACCCGAGACCAACTCTACCGCATCTTCTACTACGACTGCCCTCCGTTGACGAAGAAGGCGCACAATCCGATCTCCGGAAAGATGGTGGACTTCGCCAAGACACCAGTTGCTGCATGGCGATTTGAGTTCTTCGAGGAACTCAAGAAACTGAGGAAGGTCGCGCTTCGCCTGGGATACCTGAACGACCGCTCTGCCGCTTGGGTGCTACGCCCTCAAGTTCTGAAGGACCTGTTGAACAACAAGATCACCATCGGAAGCCTGACCGAGTTCGATGTTCAATACGAAGCGAGGCAGAAAGGGGTGGACATGAAAATCGGGCTCGACATTGCTTCGCTCGCCTACAAGAAACAGGTCGATCAGATCATCCTCGTCGCGGGAGACAGCGACTTCGTTCCGGCTGCAAAATTAGCAAGGCGGGAAGGGATCGACTTCGTCCTCGATCCAATGTGGGCCAGCATCCGCGAAGACTTGCACGAGCATATCGACGGACTTTGCACCGTCATCCCGCGGAAGGCACCCGCCGCGGCGACATCTCCGCCGCCGACGGCGCCAGCTTCGGTAACGCCAGCCTCTCCTCCGCCGGCTCCACCATGACAAAGTGAGCCCGATCGGCAGGCGTAGATCGCAGCTTCGGAGCTGCAATGATCTCCAATACGACCGAATACCAAAAGGCGCAAGACGAGCTTCGGTCGCTGGAGGAGCGGCTTGCAAGATTACAGCAGTCTCACCCGATCGGCTCCAAGGGGTTCACCAAGGCGGGGATCCGGAAGATGATCGCGCGCCTTCACGAAGAACTCGCCGTGTTCGAAGGAAGCGAAGACGCGCGACGGCCGGAATCACAGTGACGACCTCTGCTAAGGAGACGGCCCGAACACGCCTAGGCCCTTGATCGCACTGTTCGGCGCCGGATGCAAGAGCTGGATCACGGGCAAATCTCCGCTCGCCCGCCGCGGTCGCAGCAGCTCGCTCTCATCGAGGCTCACGAAGTCCTTGTCGTCGAGCTTCAGATCCACGTCGAACGAGTTGTTCTGAGCATCGCTCTTGGCGCGGTCGAGCTTGTCGATCTCCTTGCCGCGGGCCTTGTAGCCGAGGTTGTTGCGCAGCTTGTGGCCGTAGCCGTCCACGTCGCCCGGCGGCGCGTCGAGCACGCGGCCGAGCATGTTGAAGTTGATGTTGTTGCGGTACGCGCTGTTGTTGAACCAATCGCTGCCGCCGAGGTGATGGTTGGCGTAGAACCCGCTGGCGAGGTTGCCGACCGCGACGCAGTGGCGGATCGTGTGGCGCGGGATCGGGTCGGGAACGCGGTCGCGCCTCGGATTCAATCCGTATCCGCCGGCCTTGAAGCCGTTCCCGTCGCCGCGGCGCTGGAAGTCCGGCGTGTAGCCGTTGTAGAACGCCCAGCAGTTCTCGAACGTCACCGACTCCTGCGAGTTGATCAGGTCGAAGCCGTCGTCGCTGTTGAACCACGCGCGGCAGCCGCGGAACACGTTGCCCGTGCTGCCCTTGCTCGGGTGACAGCCGAAGCCGTCGACGTTCCCGCCGCGGCCGCCCTCGGAGGTGTTGTCCCAGTTGTTCCACGCGTCGCAGTTGAGGAACAGGTTGTCCGCCCCGCGGATGTGGTAGATGCCGATGGCCTGGTTGTCGTGCATCGAGAGGCGTTCGAAGACGTTGTTGCTGCCGTTGCTCTCGAAGCAGATCGATTGCGTGTGCTCCTTGATCGTGACCTGCACGCCAGTGACTTCGATGCCTTGGACGTGAAGCCACGAGCCGGTGACGGAGAACGCGTAGACGCGTAGCCCTTCGGGCTTCACGCGCGAGAAGTCGAACACCGGTTTCTCGTCGCGGTACGCGCGGTAGGTGATCGGCTTGTCCTTCTCGCCGCTCTTATCCAGCGCGACGACGTACGCGAAGATGCCCTTGCGCTGGGCGATCTGCGATTCCTGGATTGCGTACGTGCCGCCGCGGACGAAGACCGTGTCGCCCGGCGCCGCGGACTGTTGGGCGCGTTGGACGGAGGCGAACGGCCGGTCGATCGTGCCCGGGTTCTGATCGCTGCCGTCGGGCACGACGAAGAACTCTGCCCCAAGAGCCGGCGCGTGCAAGACCAGCGCGCAGCTGAGCAGGCCGAGTCGGAAGAGTCCAGTCATTCACCGGCCTCGTAGCGATCGACGTCGCGCCTGCGGCTCCTTCTTGCGAGCACGAGCCCGCTCGCAAACCAGAGCGCGGACGGCTCCGGAATCGACGCGAGAAAACTTCGCGCGTAGTCGTTCCCGAACTGCTCAAAGTGCTCGACCACCATCTCCACGCGGGTCGCGGCTCGACTGTCTTCGACCCTGAGGCTCGATTCGACTGAGCTCATCGAAGTCAGACCCGAAGGGAGCTCGCCGAAGTCTGTGCGACCGGATCCTTGTTCGTTTCGATCGTCCCCGCTGATCCAATCGACCGCGCGCGACAGCGTCCCGTTCTGCGCGTTGAACGCGATGTCGATCAGAACGTAGTCGTCGAAGTTGACGACGCCGTCGTAGTTGAAGTCGCCGTTCGCCCAGCCGGTCAGGTGCGCGTTGAAGCCGGTGTTGATGCGGACGTAGTCGTCGAACGTGACCGTTCCGCTGAAGTTGGCGTCGCCGTTCCAGGTGTACTTCACGAGCGTGTCGGTCGGCGCGTAAGCCTGCCCGGAGAACGTTCCGGTGCCGCCGCCGATCGACGTGTAGTCGGCGCCGCTCAGGACGCCCAGGCCCGTAGCGGTGTTGGCGCGGGCGGCGGAGCTGATGATCCCGACACCGTCCCACGCGCCGCCGTTGCGACCGCTCGCGACCATCGCTTCGACGGCGGACCGACTGTCGGGCGCGGCGACGACCAGGTCGTTGTCGGCCATGTCGAGCCGGCCGTTGATCGCCGGGACCGAAGCGATCCGGCTCGTGCCCGCGTCCGAGCCGTTGGTCGCGAGGGTAACCGTTCCGCCCGCGGCGATCGACAGCGTGCCGACGCGCACGTGCGCCAGCGAGGTCGACGCGTTGGCGCCGTTGATGAACGTTCCGGCGCCCGCGACGGTCGTGAACGTCGCGGCGCTTTGCTGCGAAGCCGTGCCGGCGAGCGAAAGCGGCCCGGCCTTGAGCGTGGCGGAATTGACGAGCGTGCCGTTGCTCGCGACGACGATCGTGCCCGCGCTGCTGTCGAACGTCCCGCCGCCGTTGCCGCTGAGCAGAAGCGTCGCCCCACCTAGCGCGGCGAGCGTGCCCGTGTTGAGGAACGCGTCCGCGACGTTCGCGGGGTCGAGCGTCAGCGTACCCGTTAACGGGTCGAAGAGAACGACCGGGCCGGCCGAGATGGTTCCCGCGTTGGAAACGGCGATCGTGTTTGCGCCAATGTTTCCGAAGCCGTTCAGTCGGTTGCTGACATTGACCAGCCGGCTGCCGCTGGCTCCGTTAACCGAACCGCCGGAAACGTCAATCGAGCCGCCGCCAGAAATCATCACGGTGCCGGCCGCGAGCACCCGTCCGCGCACCAGCACTCTGGCGTCGTTCACAATCGAGTCGGCGAGGTTGAGCGTCCCGCCGGTGCCGACGTCGAGCCCAATGGGGTCGCTGCCGCTGGGAACGAGGTGGACGCCGACCAGCGTCGCCGAAATCGCGGTGCAGCGTCCGATCATCGTCCCGCCGTTGATGACCGCGCCGGCGCTAAGGAAGCCGCTGGGGCCGGCGATCGTCCCGTTCGAGTTGTTGAACTGTCCGCCGGCGGCGCCCGAAAGCACATAGCAGCCGGCGATCGTCCCGTTGTTTACGAACGCGTTGGCCGGGTCCGAGCCGCCGCCGGGCGTAATGACGAAGTTCGGGACGACGTCCGCGGCTCGGATGGTGCCGTTGTTGGTGACCTGCAACTGCGAGCCTAGCGTCGTGGTGCCGAAAGCAGTCCCATAGCCGAGAATCGTCTGGTTGTTGATCAGGCGGGACGTTCCGTTGCCCCGCACGTAGTTCTGTCCTGTGCCGAGCGAGGACGCATTGTGATAGAATATAACGGTGCCGCTGCCGGCGAGCGTCGTGTCGGCGGAGATCGAGAGCGTCGCGTGACTTGCGTTCATGGGAATGAGTCTGATTGTGCCATCATTCCGAGCGACACCGCCGGCTAACGACAGCCAGACCGGTAAGTTTCCGGCCATGCTGTTGATCAAACCAGAATTGTGAAGTCCGCCCGCGCCTACGGTCAGCGACCCGAGCGAAACCTCATCGTTCGCGCCGATGGAAAGCGAACCAACGGAAGTGTTGGTGGGCACCCCGACCAAGCTGACCCTGGCAGGATCGTCGTCCACGCGGACGTCAAACGACATGCCGTTTGGCGCGACGCCACCGCTCCAGTTCGCGCCGGAGTTCCAGCCCCCTGGCGAGCCGCCGATCCACGTCGTTACCTGCCCGCGCGCGACCGATCGGTCGGACAGCAAAGTGAGCAGGGCGGCGGAGCCCGCGACGGTCGTGGCGGCTCGGAGTGCGTTTGCGATCGACCGGCGACTGCGGTGGGACCGGAACTGCATACTCCCCTCCGATGTGTGTATGTGAGTTCAGACAACACCCGTGGCGATCCTCGGCGCACACGATGTGCGATGACGCCTTGCCCCCGCGAAGAGTACCCTTGTAAATGTGAGGCCGCGTCCGATCAACGCGGAATCTTGCAGGCGCGCGCTAAATCTTCGCGGAGCCAGGTGTTTCGGAGCACGCCGATCCCCGGGCGGGCGGGCGGCGCGCTACGCCCTCCCCGTCGCGTTGATCAACTGGTCCAGCAGGTTGATGTGCCTCTGCTGGGCCGGGATCAACTGGTTGCTCACCAGGTCGGCGCTGGTCATGTCGACGTCGTCGATGCCCTCGGTGTAGTCTTTCAGGCCGTGCTCTTCGCCTTCCTTGAGGCTCTTCAACGCGCTGGCGTCGCCGAAGAGGTTGGCGGTGCCTTGGACGGCGCTGGCCCAGGCGCCCCAGGGGCCGGACGAATCGCTCGCTTGGCCGCCGAGCTCGCGGATGCGGTCGCGCAGCGCTTGCGCGGCCCGGCCGTGCTCGGCCTGGATCTCGCGCAGCAGGTTGGCGTTGGTCGCGGCTGGCTCGTCCGATTTCGCGACCTTGTCGATCGCCATCTTGTACGTCTCGGCCGCTGAGATCTCACCGCGGAGGAAACTGTTGAGCTGCCGACAGACCTCACCGGTGTCGGCCGCGTTCATCCGTCCGGCCGCGTCGAAGTTGCCCGACCCGGCCATCGAGTTCATGTCGTCCGCCATCCCGCCGCCCATCCCGAGGTCGCCACGTGACATAGTGCACTCCTTTCACGTTCCCACAAGTGGGCGAGCAATAAGCGTACCTCGTGAACAGTCTGAGCACGCACTATTGCGGGTTGCGTAAGGGAAAAACGCGCGAATCGATCGCGCGTTCGCAAATGCAATGCGATCAGTTGTTTGCGCGCCGCGCAACGCCGTCCCTTGATCTTAACTTCGCACTATTCACGCGCTCATTGCCGCTTGACCCGACGGTGGCGGAGTCTGACCTCGAACGCGCTCGCCCAATCAAATGTCGGAGATCCTTCCGATGACGCTCGCCGACATCGAGGTCAGGACAAATATGCCGAGCGACGGGAACGCGCTGCCGGGCGCGGCCGGCGCCGCGAGTGGGGCGGGCGAGACGCTCGTCACGCTCGAGATGCACGACTGCGAGGTCGACGAGTCCGTCCCCGGGCGGCAGATCGCCTACCTCTTCGAGCGCGAGCCCAAACTGCCGGCGATCATCGTCCGCGGCTCCAGCGACGGCGACGCCACGTCGATGGTTTCCCGCGCCGGCTTCTTTCAACAGCTCAGCAGCACGTTCGGCCGCGAGCTGTGCATGCCGCGGCCGATCGGGTACCTGCTCCGGATCATCAAGGACCGGCCGCTGCGCGTGCCCGCGACGACCGCGATCGTCACCGCGACCCGCGCCGCGCTGGAACGGCCGGCGCACCTGGTGTACGAACCGCTGCTGGTCGAGTTCCCCGGCGGCGCGCTGCGGACGCTGGACATGCACGTGCTGTTGCTCGGCCAGACGCGCGTCCTGGCCGCGGCGCAGGCGGCGATGGTGCAGAGCGAGAAGCTCGCCGGGCTCGGGCAGCTCGCCGCGGGGATGGCGCACGAGGTGAACAACCCGCTGGCATTCGTGATCAACAACGTCGCCGTCGCGCAGCGCGACTTGCGGGCGCTCCTCGACGTGTTGGAGCTTTACGTCAGCGCCGACGCGCTGCTCGGCGAACGGATGCCTGAACTGTCCGAGAGCATCTGCGAACTCGCGGAGCGGATCGACCTGCCGTACACCGCCGAAAACCTGCCCGTGCTGATGAAGAGCACGATCGACGGGCTACGGCGGATCCAGCGCATCGTCCAGGACCTGCGCAACTTCGCCCGCCTCGACGAGAGCGATTGGCACGAGGTGGACCTGAACGACGGCATCACCTCGACGGCCAACATCGTCCGGGGCTCCGCGCGCGACCGCGGCGTCGAGGTCGCGCTCGAGTTGGCGGGCCACCTCCCGCGTGTCGCGTGCTACCCGGCCAAGCTCAACCAGGTCGTGATGAACCTGCTGACCAACGCGATCGACGCGTCGCCGTCCGGGGCGCGCGTGGTCGTGCGGACCGAGGACGCGGGCGATGCCGTGCGCGTCGAGGTGATCGACGCCGGCGCCGGCATCGACGCCGCGACGCGGCAGCGCATCTTCGAGCCGTTCTTCACGACCAAGCCCGTCGGGAAGGGCATGGGGCTGGGCCTAAGCATCAGCTACTCGATCGTCCGCGACCACGCCGGCACCATCAAGGTCGACAGCGCCCCCGGCCGCGGCAGCACGTTCACCGTCACGATCCCGAAGCGCGCCGACCCGCCGGCCGCTCAACGCGCCAAGGGTTGACGAATCATGATCCGAGAGCGCTGCGTCCCCCGCGGTCGCGTCCGAGCGCCGCGCCCTGCGTGTTGAACGCCGTGTCGATCAAGACGTAGTCGTCGAAGTTCACCACGCCGTCGAGGTTGAAGTCGCCGTTGGCCCAGCCGGTACGGTGCTGGGCAAAGCCGATGTCGACGCGGACGTAATCGTCGAAGGTGACGCGCCCGTCGAAGTTCGCGTCGCCGTAGTAGGTGTACTTGATCAGGACGGCCGAGGCCGCAACCGTCTGCCCAGCGAACGGGCCGCCGTGCACGGCGGCGTAGTCGGACGAGCTCATCGCGCCCAGCGTCGTGTTATGCTGCGGGTTGGCGAACGCGTTGTTGCTGGTGATGCCGTACCCGTCCCACGCGCCGCCGTTGCGGGCCGTGCGGATCAGGTTCTGAATGCCGACGAGCGGCGAACCGCCGGAGTAGTTCAGGATCACCGACTTGTCGCGCACGTCCAGCCTCGCGGTCGCGGCCATGTTCAGCGTGTCGGTGACCAGGACCTGCGTCGCCGGGGCGGTCAGCGAAGCCGTCGAGTTCGCGTTGACGGTCAGCACGGCCAGGTCCTCGACCGGGTTGATCAGCTCGACGCTCGCGGGGCCGGCGGTGCCCACGAAGACCCAGTCCTTGCCCGGGCCCGTGTCAAGCTGAATCGGCCCGAAGGTCGAGTTGATGTTGAAGGTGTCGGCGGCGCTGCCGCCGAGCAGCTTCAGCTTGTCGTAGTCGGCGGTTTTGTACCGAATCGTGGCGGGCGCGAAGCCGATGATTTCGAAGAACCCGCCGCCCGAGTCGTAGTGCGAGATGTTGCGCGCGACGGCGTCGGTCCGGTCGTCGAGGGTGATGTCGGTGAAAGAGGGTGGGTTGGTGATCTCGATGGCGTTGCCGAGGATCGACTGGAGGCCGTTGGTCGCGTTGCCGAGCGTGACCGCGTCCTTCCCGCCGGAGCTGGTAAGCGTCGTCTTGCCGCCGGTGGTCCGCGTGCGCAGCACGTTGACGGTGTCGCCGCCCGAGCCGGTGCGGATCGTGACGTCCTTCGTATCGCTGGCGTCGTAACGGATCGTCGCCGGCGCCAGGCCGGTGAGCACGTTGTACGTGCTGTTGACCAGGTCGAGCGTGGCCGTGCGCGGCGTGGCGTCGCCGGTGTCGTCGATAACCAGGTTGCTGTACGCGGGGTCGTTGTCGATCTTCAGGTCGCGGGTGATCTGCTGCACGCCGCCGGCGTCGCTCGAACCGACCGTGATCGAGTCGGTGCCGGTCCCGCCAGAGTTGTTGATGTTGAGCGGCACGCTCGAGCGCTTGATCAGGCCCGCATCGGTCCCGCTGCCGCACTGCACCGAGAGGGAGGCGATGTCAAAGCTCCGCCAATAGATCGGAACGGGCGCCATGCCAACGAGCGAGCCGAATCCGCCGGCCGAGTCGATGGTCCAATTGCGTCCGGTCGAGTCGCCGGAATCGACCAGGGAGAGGTTGGCATAGCTCTCGTTCTCGACCGTGACGGGCGTAAGGATCGACGCCATTCCCCCGACGAGCGGGCTGCCGATCTGGATGGAGTCGTTGGTAAAGCTCGGGGCACCGTCGATCGTCAGCGGGCAGTTGTTGCGGTAAACGATGATCGAGTCCCCGCCGTTGCCGGTGGTGAGGTTGAGGTTGGCCGTGCCGGGGTTATCCCAACTGATCTGCGCCGGCGCCAGGCCGGACAGAGCGCCGGTTTC